>QGNH01000619.1_pt1 | contig 27870 bp, 56 predicted proteins | sample 1735481 | NCBI WGS metagenome assembly QGNH01 (sample SAMN09239004, study PRJNA386568) | Viral metagenome, whole genome shotgun sequencing project.
GGCTTGAGTCCAAAAATGAAGTCTAAGGATTTTTAGACTTTTAGAACAAGACGATCTGCCCATCCACTTCGTTCCCTTCTCGCCTGTCCCGAGGCTGTCTCTTCGTGAGATTTAATCTCCCAGAATCAGCGAGCCACTGAGCATAATGCTTGGCCTTGTCCGAGTCCCTCTGTCCAGAAGGTTGCGCCTTGTCCCATATCTCAAGATTCTCTATTCGATTGTCGGATCGGTCTCCATTAACGTGGTGAACGTTCTGGTGAGAAAGCAAAAACTCATCAGGGCCCAACTTCCCGACAGAGCGCAAATGAATCTCCATCACCAAGCGATGCTCCTTGATTCTTCCGTTAGCCTTTCCATGCTTAGTGTCAAAAGCGTGTGGATGTCCCTTTGGGGCTCTAACGATTGCATATCCCTGGCTGTCTATCGCTCGATACGATTCAATCTTTAGTTTCCTCTGAGCCGCAAGACACTTCTTACAGCATCCTTGCTTGGATGAAAACTCAACACCGCAAGATGAACATGGCTTTCGGAATACCCCCTTAGACGCAAACGAGCATTCTCTAGAGCAGTATTTCATAGTCTTGGACCTCGCAAGAGAAACGACTACAGTCGTGTGGCAATGTAAACAAATCACGGGCGTATTGTGCTTAAGCTTTTCCAGCACAGAAACACGAGCCCGAAGACATCGTGTGCAAGTTGTTCGACGAGCAGTAAAAATCGTGACTCCACAGTCAGAACACAGTCTTTCAGTCAGCCCGTAAGCTTCGTGATAACACTTGTCGGAGCAATATTTTCGAGGGGTAGTCTTCTGGCAAAGGGGACAAATATTCATCCATTATTGTTCTGCACGAAAACAATTTGACCTCTGAGCTTTTCTATCCCACCTAACCTCAACTTGTGCAACCTCCAACAGTGTGCGCATCTTGGGAACGTTAACAGGCTCAGCCAAGACGTATTCACCCTGTTGCGCAGACCAGGGAGGAGGAGCGAAGGTGATGCTCAACCCTGAAGCCGCTGTGAATATCGGTGGATAACGTGTCACGCCAATTCCCTCCTCAACCGCTCAATGTCCGTATCGCTAGGCCTCCGAATACTCGCCGCCAACACTAACGGATTGCCGACCCACAAGTGAAGCAAAACGCCAGAGCACGCATCGCGCCAGCACGCGCAAAGGCGGTCGGAAATTACCTGGAAAATCATTCGATCACCCCTCCACCCGCACAAATCGCAGCAAACATCATATGTCCAGCGCAAACGTTCGCGACCCAATGCGCCCGAGTGTAAATCTGATTCATCGGGTCCAAAGCCTCCCGAATGCAGGCCTGCTTCCAGGTCTCCGTAGTCCACCGTTTACGCACCGAGCCGTGTGGCAAAAGCCAACGCCGCCGCATCGCGTCGGACAATCCTCGCTCTTCGAGTCCGGTTATTGGTTCTCGCTCGGGAACCACCACGCCGTTTGAGTGCGGCACAAACAGGCCGCCTTTTCTTCGAAACTCTCGCTCGTTCATTTACCCTCGATTCTAGACGCCTTGTTTATCAGCCATCCCAAAAGTTCGACCAACTCTAGCGCCGTTAATTTCAAAACGACGCGTTGTCCACAAAGGCTCGAATGGTTCTCGAATTGCTTCACCTGGGCCAAAACTATTGCGTGCTGTCGCTCTAAAGTCGGAAATTCATCCTCGCGTGAGTCGTCGCAATAGTCGCAGCGTTCTCCGCAGTTTTTGCAGCTCATTTCTCCTCCTCAAATCCTTCGCGTTGCATCACCTCGATGAGCCGGGAAAGGCTGCTCGCATAAACGATGCTCGACCCAACCGGAGTGCGCGGATACCACTGCAGGGACCAAACAGATTCCGTGCTCAGCGCGAGTTCCAAATCCTCGGCAGAAAGCCACTCACTTTCGATGTCCGCTTGTTCGTATTTAGCGCACTCGTGGTCGTGCTCCATTCCTCGCCACCAATCGCGCGCCGACTCGTAGCAAAGCCGGTGATTGTTGAATTCCAGCGACAGCCCAGTGAACGCAGGTGGCGGGTCGAGTAGCGTCAGCAGGTGGTCTTGTAGGTCGTCCCACTTGTTCGATTCAAGACCTTTCTTGTTCGTAGGCTCAAACCCGTGGCACGGAAGGTCTCTCGCTGCCCGCAATCGAGCCTCAACCTCCTCGTTCGTAATCGGCGGCCCGTTTCCGATAGCCAGCATTTCCTCGGCCCATTTGCTCATTTCGGTTCCTCCAGTTCTTCCATCTCGTGATTCCATGCGCTCAAGCACGATCCCACCTCGCGAAAATACTCCTCAAGTCGCGCCCCGTAAATGCCAGCTTTTCGGGCACGCCAATAAAGCTGATCCCCCGCTTCGTCGGCCGCGTCCCTCACCTCGACGCGAAAACGTTCCCGCTCCCAGTCCTCCGAATGCCCCGCATTCTCTCCAGAATCGCCCGTGCTGCATTTCTCGCCCTGCGCCCGACTATCCGGGTGGGCCTCGCCTTCGGACGCCTTAGACGGGCTTGTGTCGCGTTCTAGCATTTCAGTTTACCTTTCCGGGCCGGCGTATTGCATTGATGTTCCTCACGTGGTCACGATTAAGCATTCCCGGCTTTGTGTTTTCGGCGGACTTAGGCGAGCGTCCGAACCGGTAGCTCCAAAGCGGGCACGCATACCCGCTGCAAACAGAAACTTCCATCGACGAGCCTCCGAGACATTGAAGGCAGAATTCGCGGATGGCCTTCATCGGTGGTGCCTCCGCTCCGCCTGCGGTGATTTTTGCAACAGGCCCCACGTTGTGCATTTCCTCCAAGGAGACATTTAAACCATGCTCTTGTGGATTTACTTCAATCGGTGCGCAAATTGATTCTAGGGCCTTTTGTGCTTTGTTTCGTGCAGCGGTTTCGCGTCCTCGCTTCAATGCCTCTAGATTCCTGATTTTTCTGTCCTCAGTCATGTTTCTTCGTTCTCGCTTTCTTCGGTTTCGGCTCGTGCTCGTAAAATCTCAGCGTAATCAACGTCTGCTCAACCGGCCCATAGCGCTTCCTAACTCGCCCGTCGTCAATCAGCGCATCATCGCGGTAGGCCAGTCCGTTGAGCGCGTCGCTGATAATCTTGCCGATGTTGTCGTAGTCGGGCTTTTTCGTGCACCTCTGGCCCCAAAACTGTCGCGGCGCGAGTAGCGTAGCGATAACGTCGAGCTCAACCGGGCCGACGTGCGGTTCCCACTCTCCGCCCGTAGCGTCCGCAAAGCCCATCATCACGGCCATTTCACGCTCTTCCTGGCCGTCTTGCTTGAAGTGCCGCGCTCCGTTCGTGCGCGTCCGTGCCCATGCCACTGGCGGGCCGTAGACAACAAACTCGACGATGGCGACGGGAACGGTAGCGGGGGGGACGTTCATTCTCCCGCCTTCGTTGGCTTCGGCGGCTCATAGGCGTTCTTCCACGGCTTCACGGGCGGGTTTAGCGCCTTCACCGCGTCGGTTAGCGCTGCGACTTGGACAACGAGTGTTTTAAGCAAGAGCTCGGACCTGTTGTCGCTGTTGCTAAAATGGCGATCGACGAACATCTGCGCTTCAGGCTCCGTCATTTTCCCACCTCGCCGATCAAGTCAACCTCGCACAAATCGTCCAATCGCTCATTCTCGGCCTGCTCCGCATCTCTGCGCGCAAACTTGCCGTAGGACCAAGCTTGATTCGTCTTGACTCTGCGCATAAAGTCCAAATGCTCTTCTCTGGTCTCCCGTGGATAGAAGCTTTCCCCACTAATCTCACTAATCGGCATCTCGTTTTCCTCGCTTATCTGTATCCGGTTTCGGCTTGGGCATCGGTGGATGATTGCGCCAGTGGCTCTCAACGCAGGCCACGCACAGAAACGGGTTGGTTCCGTCGTGCGGGCCGCAGCATCGGGGGCAGTGTTGGCGCTTAGTCTTCCCAGGCTGGTGGGTTTTCAAATTCGTCCCTCCACGGTTCTCGTTCGGTTGCAGTTGGTTTTAGCGATTGTCTCCCAGCGTGTTTAATAGCAAACCCTGACGGGTTTTCTATTTCCATCACGCCGTAAAGAGACTTGACTTTCTCGACACCAAGCCTCAGCCATCCGATTTTTTGCTCGTCGGTAAAGTTGATTTTCAAAAACTGCTTGAGCGATCTTTGCTGTGTCAGCCCAGGCAAACCGAACTCGATTTCGGCCAAAATCTGCATACATTGAAAATACAAATCCGTATTCTCTCCCCCTGCATCCCCTGAACGGAGTGAAGGGGTATTATCTCTATCTCTATCTCTATCTACGAGAGGCGTTTTTTGGCTCAACAGTGCCGGTTTGCTCGTTATTTGTGGTGCTTTCTGCGTCACGTTGTGGTGCTTTCTGCGTAACGTTGTGGTGCTTTCTGCGTCACGTTGTGGCCCAGGTAGGCCGTTTTTGTGGTGCTCTTCACTGGGCCACAAACTTGCGATTGTGGTGCTCTCTACCGGGCCACGAGAGGTAAATTCGTGGTGCTCTCTACCGGGCCACGAACGCCGACTCTTATGGTTCGGAAGAACCCACTTTAGATAGTCTTTTTGGATTCCGTAAACCGCTGGAGTTCTTCCGCTGGACGCTTTAATTACAGAAATAACGCCTCCGTCTACCAGTTCTTTTATGGTCCGCTTGGCTTCAGACAGAGATAATCCGGTTCGATTAGCAACGTTGGAGGCTACGAATTCGGTCACGGTTATTGGGTTTTTCTGACGCTTCTGAAAGGTGCCGTAGCATATCCGCAAGAGTAAAAACATGACCCTTGAACGAGCGCACAGCCATTCGGCGCAGCTAAAAGCTTCTCCAAGTTCGTTTGCTGTGCGAAAAAAACCGTCTTCAAGTTGTGGAGTTTTCATCAATAAACCTGATAGATTCCATTCTCTTCGCAAGTGCATGCCATCACGTTTTTCTCTTGCAAAGACGCAAGGTGCTTGCGAACAACAGAAGGCCTCATACATGTGAGAAATGCGCCCGTGCTAACTGAAAAATCATGAACAAGAAGGCCATTAGATCGGCCCAGGAAGGCCAATAGGACGCGAATTTCTCCAGCAGTAAGGCCTCCTGTCATTGCGAATTCGTAGTAATTCCCATAGGATATTTTTCTCAAAGCGGGATGTCCTCCATTGCAATTCCGTCAAACGTCTGCTCGTATCTGTCGCGCAACTCGCGCTCAGGAGGCACGCTAATCCTAGGCAACGGGTTGCAGTAGCAGGCCGTCACCGGGTCCCACCGCAGAGCTACTTTCCCGACGGCTCCGTCACGATTCTTGCGCACATAGCAGGTTGCCTTAAGCGGGTCGCCGTGCGCCTTGCTATTGTCGCGGTCGGGACGCCAAAGCATCCAGACCATGTTGGCGTCCTGCTCGATAGAGCCCGAGTCTCGCAGGTCGTCTAGTTCCGGAGGGCGTTCGTCCGTCCGCTTGAGCTGGCTCAGTGCCACCACGGCAATATTAAGCCGGGCCGCCGTGCGCCAAATTAGGCTCGAGACTTCTCCCACTCCCTGATTGTCGCGCGTCTTGGCGTAAAGCTGGATGTAGTCAATCACCCAAATGGACATCTTTGGATGCTTCAGCTTGAAGGTCTCCACAGCTGCGATGCAGTCCGAAAAGTTGGAATACCGGTTATCGTCAATCTGTAGGAACGGAGCGTTTCCCTCAGCGGCCCGCGAATGGTCGGCCCGGCACTCCTTGATTCTCACGCCCTGGTCGCGGGCCACGTAGCGGCGCGCCATCTTGTCTTTGTTCATTTCGGCCGTGTTGTAATACCCGGGCTCACCGGTTGTCTGCACGACGTGAAGCGCGATACTGTATGCCATGGTAGACTTCCCGGAACTGGTTTTGCCCGCAAGAATCAGCGGGTCCCCAGGACACACGCCGCCAGTCTTTGCGTCGAGCTCCGTGTATCCGGTCTCATAGCCAAACCGCGCGGCCTGGTCGGTCAGCCCCTGTTCTGCTTCCTTTGCCTCCAGAGTCGCAGTCAGGCGCTTGACGCATTCTGCCAACGGTAGCGACTGGTCAGAGTTCGAGCCCGCGAACGCCCTTCCAACCGAGGTCAGCGCGCGCGAGTAAATCTCGTCAGAACGAAGCGACGTGTCATCTAGGTCGTTTGCGATTTTGGCGATCGCCTCTTTGCCCCGCCGTCGATACTCGTGCTCTTTGATTTCGTCCACGAGAGCATCTAGCCAATTTGGCGTAAACCCGCTATCAATTTCACCCAGAGTATTGAGCAGCATTGGGAAATACTCATCGTGTCCAGACGCCTGCATTTGCGTTTTAATGTGCATCGGGCTCACTGTTTTGTGACGCTCAACTACCTGGCATAGCGCCAGGTAGCCAGCTCGAGCGGCGTAGTCCCGGAAGTGGTCCTCGCGCAAAGAGGAAATGCGGCGAACCTCGTCTACGTCATCCCATACCGAGACAATCGCGACGCGCTCCATATCCTGCCTGGTTAGGCGATCCGTTAGGAAAGTGCTGTTCATTTTGTGACTGCGACAGTGTGACGATCGAGCCAAGCATTAAGCGCGGACATTCGAAACTTTCTCTGCCCCGTAGGACCCATGCGAATGTGTTCCAATTCGCCCGATTTGGTGGCCCTTCGGAGCGTGTTGGCGTGGCACGCGCAGTGTTTCGCGGCCTCGGAAATGGTCATAACTTTATCTTGGGAAAGGTTCACTTTTTGCGCCTCTAATAGATTTAATTTTCCTCAAGTTAACCACAAAAAAAGGGACGAGTCAAGGAGACTTTTCCCGCAGTATCTGCTCCGCCGTCATCACCGCGCCGAGCTTGCCAAGCTTGTCGATTCCGGTGTGCACGTCATCGATCGCCTTGCCAAAAATCAGCATGAAACGAGTACGGTAATCAGCATACGGCTCGATTCTGTCCCATTCGGGTAGATGGACAATAAGTGAAATCATAGCGCGTCCGCCTTAGATTCCGCTTCAAGACGCGCGAACTCCGCCTCGGCCTTGTCGCGCTCGTCGCGAATGGCGGCATACATTGCGTCCAGGAATCCGCACAGGTATGCCATTTGTTCGTAGGCGCTGAAGGTTTCCGGCATTTCGTCGAGCGCTTGGCGCGCGTTGTAGCAGGCCTGTCCGAGGGATACGAGTATCGAGGTGCTATCCATTATGGCGCCACCTCGCCCATTCGGTGCAGGGCGTTTGCGAGCTCGCTCACTTCGTAGGTGTCCTCTAGCTCGTGCGCCTCGTCCCAGGCTAAGTCTAGGATGGTCACGGCAAGCTTATCGCCTTCCTCTTGCGCCAGGACGCGCATGGTGTGGACCAATGCTTCGAAGCGGGTTCGTTCAGGGGGCTGTGGTCCTTCTGTCGCTCGATCCCTTGGACAATTGCAGCAGTGTATCGTGGCGCGCCCAACCGATAACACGGCCGAGCAGCATTCGCATGTGACGTATTCGGCGGGAGCGCCCAGTTCGTCTGTAGTGCTGCGGCATAAGTCCAACTCTCGGCGCAATTCGTTTATGACAGCTCGGGCGGCTTCCATCTCCTCGGCGCGCCGAGAGTATCCGTCTCCTTGCCGCTTCACCACGATTCTCAGAGCCTTTGCCTCGGATTCCAATTCTTTGTTGTAAGCCTCGTCTTTCCGTAGGCTTTCGAATTGGATGGATTGCAAATTTAGTTTGTCGATAAGGCTGGAATTCTCTTTTTCAGCTTGGTCTCGCTGCTCCAGCGCCTCCTGAAGCAGTATCTCTGTGTGCCCCGCGTCATCAGTGAGCCTGGCCAACTCCGCGCGCAGGTCGGCGATGCTCTGCGCTTGCATTTTATCGGATTTCTCGTATCGGCGTATCGAGTCCATTAGGTCGGACTCGCATTTTAGCCATCCGTCCCGGTCGCTCTTGTGGCGCCTGCGCGCCTCGATTGCCGCTTCTTTGTAGTCCTGCAGCGCGGCCTCATCGCAAATCCCTGAGTCATTGGAAGTCACCTGTCCGCAGCGATTCGCGCAAACCGAAGTCTCCGGAGGGTTGGAATCTGGCAAACTTCCTGCGCCGTATGCTGTATCGCATAAGTGGGGGGCTTCGCTCAGCGCCCGGTATTCGGCAGCCTTCTCCGGCCCAAGCGCGGCCAGCACCTTCTCGATCCAGTGCGGCGCCAGTGGCATTCGCCTCGGACCAACGGCCCGCCCCCACATAGTTGGGTTCTCCATTCCGATACCGCGCATGAATTCGGTATACGTGCCTTTGGGAATGGCCGCGATAAAAAAGGCCGACTGTGCGTCTGTGAGTTTTGGCATGAGAATTCGCTCCTTGCTGGTTTCGGTCGCGCGGGAAATCCCGCAGGTTGGGCAGGTGTATTGCGCCACCTCTCTCGGGGGCGGCGGGTGACTAGAGGTAAACCGCTCCACTCGGCAGCGTAGCCCGCAGAATGGGCATAGGTCGGTAACGATAACGGGCGCAGGAATGTGTTCGGTGCGGTTGAGACGCTTTGGTCCCGCGTATCCGCCGCCGTGGTCGATGCCTATCGCTTGGATGCTGCCCCCCAATAGTTGTAAATCGATGCGGCCGCGTGTTCGCTGATGTATTGGTCTATGACTTTATGCATTTTGGATGCACTCCTGAGAGCAATAATGATTGGGGGCATTGGCCGATCCTCCAACTATCCAACCATCAACCCTGGCGTTAACTTCCGTGCGTGTAAATTCTTCGGGTTGCACGTCGCCTTGGTAGACTTCGTTGCACACATCACATACCAAGATGTTTATTTCAATTTTTCTTTTCGCTCTCACTTCGCCTCCACTAGCCAATTTGGTAGGTCATGATCTTCCTCCAGATTCCATACGCCAAATCCTCCAGACAGTTGAAATGCTCATCGCGCACCCAAACTTGCGACGGACGATACGCGCCACGGCTTCTACCTTTAGTCGTCGGTTGGCCAGGACTAGCGCCCGAATCGGCTCGGAAACATCAACGCGCTGATACTGCCCGATTCGGCAAATGGCGCGCGCCACTTCGGGAAATCGCTCCTCCAGCAGGTCGGCCAAGCGGGAGGCGGTCTCGGGGGAGCAGTGCTCGTGGTCAATCATTGGAGTCCCAACTCTCTTGCGAGCGTGGCATATGCCAATCGCACCACTCCCGGAATCTGTCCGTTGCCAGTGGCTGCAACCCGCTCCACCCGATTGGCCATCCCATCATCCACTCCCGAAACGCAATCCACGGGCCACCAGTCAACGTGTCTAGGGCTGTAGGAGTCGGAAGCAATTTCTCCAAATACTCCTCTGCGGTTAACCGTCGCTCTCGCGTTCCGTCCGAAATCACCCTGCCTTTCTGCCGGCGTCCGATTCTGGTGGTGATCGTTGGTAGCAAGAATGAACATTCTTCTTCGGATGTGCGGGGCTCTAACATCTTGAGCCGCGAACACACCCCAAGCCGCATCATACCCGAGGGCGGCAAGGTCCTGCAGGACGGTGACAAGGCCACGGGTTCGCAACAGGGGGCTGTTCTCGATGAAGACTTCCCGCGGTTGGATTTCGGAGATGACACGAGCCATATGCAGCCAAAGCCCGCTCTTCTCGCCTTCCAGTCCCGCTCCACGTCCTGCGGACGAGATATCCTGGCAAGGAAATCCGCCAGTGATAATGTGGATGAGCCAGCGCCAGGGAAGTCCGGAGAAAGTGCAAATGTCGTCCCAAATAGGGAACCTTGGAAGATGTCCTTCGCGCTGCCTCTGGAGGAGGACTTTCCGACAGAAGGAGTTGATTTCGACTGCGCAAACAACTCTGTGTCCAATGGTAAGCGATCCGAGGATACCGCCTCCTGCGCCTGCAAATAATGCCAACTCATTCAAATTTCCTCCATCAACAATAGCTGCCTAGGACGGGTCTCTCGAGACAAGCGCCCGCCGCCTAGCCGCCGACTCGTCGGCCAACTCCGTCACAGTGACGTAAACGCGCGCCGGCTCGCTCCCCCGGTGCCAAGCGTCTTGCCCGTTCCACCGGTCCGGCACCTGGCAAAAAGCGGGCACCGGCATCCCGGCGAATTCGTAGAGCGCCCGGCAGGTCGATGCCAGCGCATGCGCCTTACCCGCCATAACGCGCCCAAGGTGACTGTCGGTGCGCGCTAGGCCGAGCTTTACCGCCAGGCCCGCGCAGGATAGTCCCTGGCGATGCACCTCGTGGCGAATGGTTTGGCCGTCGGATTCGGGGATTAGCATAGCCGACCACCTTGCGCCAGTGCCGCGCGGAATTCCATTTCTGCCAAATCTTGGGCCCGATTCTGGGCCCTGCGGCGCTTGCGACTTTCCGCCCGGTGCGGCCCGTCGTAGGTGTTGTGGCACTTTTGGCAGAGCGCGCGGAGGTTGGCGGGGTTATTGTTGGTCGGGTCGTGATCGAGGTGGGCGATGGTGAGCACGACTTTGGAGCCGGTAAACGGGTGCGCGTCGCCGTTGTAGGCGGGGCAGCGTCCCACCGGAGAAAGGCCAGTGTCGCTCTGGTAGTCAATAAAGAGCACGTCGCCTTCGCATCGGCTATCCGCGCGAGCTAGGATTTGGGCGCGAATCTCTTTCCAGTTCGCAGGATAAAGCTTGCGGTTTTCGGGACTTATCGGCATTCTAGTCGCACCATTCCTTTCCGTAGGCCTGCCACTGGACCCATCGCTTCCAGTCTTTTCCGCAGACGCGCATAGTCTCCCAGAATCCCCATTCTCGTCGCCGACTCCAGCGGAATACGAGCGTCCAAACGGGCCGAGTTAACTCCAGCCGATGCGACCACTCCGCAGGCCGGTAAAGCACGCTGAGCCAATGGCGCCAGAATCGGCCGGCCGGAGTAATCTCCCAATACCCGCCGGTCAGCAAAAATGTGACGAAACTCCATGGGTGGTCATGTAGCGCCCGGTCCTCGTCGCTGCCAATTAGGTGATGCAGGTAAACTGAAATCCAACGGGTGCGAAACAGAAAGTAGCGGACGAGTAAGGGACCGTTTTTGCGCTGGCAAGACATAATAGTTCTTCGGCGCGGCCAGCCAAACAGGGGGCCGAACCCTTCAGGATTCTTGGGCTCAGGTAACGTCATGCCCCACCCCCGCTTCCGCCCGCTCTATCATCTGGTGTATTTTGGCCAACGCCGCGCCATGGTGCCCCACGGTAGCCGTTTCCCAAGTGGAGTAAGTTTGCCGAAATCCGCTTTGCCCGTCAGGCGAACTGATGACGCTCGAGAATCCGGTTCCGGGCCACTCCTCGATGCGCGTCTCCAGTGTCCAGGTTTTCCCGCTCCGGTCGGTGATTTGCGTTCGTAGTGTGCTCATAATACAACGGGCCCCGCTTCCCACGCGTATTTCTTTCGTTCGGGTTGCGCCTTGTCCAGTATCGAGTTTATTTCGCGCTTCATGTCCTCGACGGAAGCGGGCAGCGGGTAACCGAAGGAGCAAATTAACGAGTTGGTGGAAAACCGCTCGTTGTCCCGGAAAATGTTTACCTTTTCGCATACCGGAGAGCAGGCGACTTGCAAAAAATAGTTGGGCGAAGTTCGAAACTCATCTACGAAAATATTCGTCGTCACAGGTCCCCCTCGTGCGTCCCGCCGCCGCTCAGTTGCTTGTAGATCGCCTTTTTCCAGCGCGCCGTGTCTACGACTTTCATAAACTGCTGCGCCAACTGGAGGAACTCCGCCCGGTTAGTCCACACGGGCACGATTCTGCATTCGCCCGTCTTCTTGCTCAGGTGGACAATGTAGGCGCGGACGGCATAGCCGAGACCCATTCGCTCGTGGATGCGCGCATAAGCCGCCACCTGGAGGAAGTGCGAATCGTAGACGCTTTTGCTCGTTTTCCAGTCGAGCAAGATGAGGTCGCCGGATTTGTTCGTAACGAATAGGTCGGCCGTGCCGCCGATGCCAAATTCCACGTCCGCGACGAACTGCTCACAAAACTTGATTTCAAGGCCCTCTCGCTCCCAAAATTTAAGAAACGCCGCGAACCCCTGCTGCACCTGCGGCGCCTCGTTGCCAAGGTCCACGTCGTATTCCACGCCGTCGAGCGTGTGTAAAAAGTTGCCCTGCTGAATCCAAAGCTGTATCAGCTCGTGCACGCGCGTCCCGAACTCGCCCGCCTCCTCAAAGGTGCGGTACCGAGCGGTCTGCGCGCGTTGGAGAATCAAGCCCATCTCGGCCATGTCTGGGCAACGAAGCGGGCCGGGATTGTGCAAACAAGCCTCAAAAACCATCTCTTTAAAGGTCCACTTGGCTTCCTCCGAAGCCACCTTCGTTCGGCGCCAATTGTCCATATAGCCGTTCTCGGTGTGGCTCCCCGGCATCAGCGCGGCGAAGATGTCCTTCGCGACCTCTTTACACCCCCAGTCAACGAGCTGCTCCGCCACGCCGAGCCCCGCCTTGAGAATCGTGGTCACCGAGTCGAGCAGAATGGTCTTCCCGTCCGGGTAGACGGCGGCGTATTTGCGAACAGGTTTGCCGAAGTATTTCACTTCGATCTGCTCGATTGAAAACGCGTCCGTGTTTTTCAGGCCTAGGCCTGCGCGCCAGTTGGTGTTGGCCATTAGCAGGGACCATCGTTTCTTTCGCCCACTATAAAAGGCCCGCCGTCGGCGCAGTAGAGGCATTTATCCGAAAAAAGAATTCTTCCGCGAGACCTGCATTTGCAACAAAATAGAGAACGCCCCAAGGTTATACCTTCTTTAATGGGTCCCACTCTTACATGCACTAGCTCGGCCAATCCTAGCAACTCTTCAAGCACGTATTCTGCCGAGCCTTGTGAAACGTTAGCGCCACAAAGGACGCGAGACAATAAGCCAAGCGAGGTTCCTATTTCTCCAGCGACTTCCCTCTGGGAGGATTTCGCAAGCTTGATTTCCTCTTTAAATTGTTGACCGATTCCCAAATGAAGACGTGGCATTATCCGTGCCTCCCCGAGCGCATCCAGTAAGGTTCGTCCCCAAACGTCTGGCGCGATTCTGGAAGAACTGTTTCTTGTGCAACTGGAAGAACTTGCGCACCGTCGATTTCGTCAGCCAGACGAATTAGCTCGGCCGCTATGGCGCGAGCCGATATAGGGGTAAGTTCGATATTTCCGCCCCTAAATTGGTTAACCCTAAGATCTATGATAGTTTCCTCTCGGACCAAGCGAACCCAATCATTGGGCGTAAATCTGAAATCCATTAAAACGGCACCTCAGCGCAAAGCTTCTCTTCGTAGTCCCGCTCAGCTGCGGTAAGCCACTTGCCCGCCTGGTCCTCGGTCGCGCCCTTCAATCCTGCGCCCCCGGTGATCTCCTTCAGCGCGGCTTCCGGCCCGTCCGGGTAGGATGACTTGCAGAATTCCCATAACTTTTTCGCGTTGGGTCCGTGGGCGGGTTTTTCGGTTTTGGGAGGTGGCATTGGATCGTAATTCACTGAAGAAGGGTCTGGCTGTTCAACCGGCTTGCTTCCCGTCTGAATGTGCTTAAACTGTTTTCCGCCCGTCCCCGTGGCCCTGTCGGCTTTTGGCTCAGGCTTGGGCGGAGCGACAATCGCTTCATCGTCCTCGTCCTCCGACGCCACGCCCACCATGGCACAGAGGGCATAGCGCCGGGCATACGTCGCATTTCCTCCAACCTGCTTCGGGTCAGTGCTCGTGAGCATCTCGAGTTCGCTTTGTGCCCACTCCCCGGACGAGTGCGAAAGAAGCGTAGTCACGACCACGAACGAGGCCTCGGACTTGCGCCCCTCCCCGTCTGTCCACGCCTTACGCACGAGCCCAAGAAACTGCATTACGCAGACTTCCTGTGCTGCAAGCGGTTTGCGAATCGCGTCGTAAACAGAACTGAGGTCGGCGTAAGAGAATTCTATCGCGCCCTTAGCCGTTGGGATGTTCACTTTTTTGGACTTGAGCGCAGGCCCGAATTCGCCCTGCGCCCGCGCCAGCGCCCCGGACAGTGCGCCGATGGTTGCGCTCCGGCATTGGCCGCGCACGGCAACCGAATCAAGGCGAAATACTGCCCTTTCGGGAGTTCTATGGCTCAATTCTAGGCCGAAGGGGTTCCCGGCCTCTTCGATCGCAGAATCTAGATGGTTTGTTAAATCGCTCATTGTATCGCTCCTTGTCCCATTTTTACCCACGCCACGGCCTTTTCGTGCGAGCCCCAGCACGCAGCCGGTGCCTCGTTGTAGAGCCACGCCACCACCGCGGAAATCGCCCCTAGGCTAATTTCGTCCGCGCGGCGCACGGCTTCAGCTAAGTCGTTGCTAATGCACGCCTCTAGGAAGCCTCCGGTGGGCCGATGGTCCTGCGCGTATCGTCGTAGGCTCGCCTCTAGGTGCTCGGGGAGGACTATGCCTCGGTATACGTAGCTCATTTCCGTTCCTCCGGTGTTATCTCAGGATTCCATCCGATCTCAACGAGCAGAGCGAAAATCTCACGAACGCGCATCCGCTCTAAGCGCCTCGGCCGCAGTTTGGCGCGCGCCCTGGCGCAGACCCGCAAATACATGCTGCGCTCTTGGCTCTCGTTGGGGACGAGTCGGAGGGGGAAGGGGATGATTTTCGCGGTCATTGGTCTACCTCTTCCGCATCCACAAGCCCTAGTTCGGCCAGGTCCATTTCTTTGAGCACCTTGCAGCGCTGCACTCGGAATTTTCCGTCCGTGCCGTTAGGAATACAAATGCCCTCCGAGGGGAAGCACTCAACCTGCATTATTCGCTGACCGTTAACCCAGTTTTGCAAGACCCAGGCCATCGTGGCCAGATTGATGCCGCATCCGCAATCTATCGCAGGGTTGTCGCAATATGGACGAGAGTCGACTATCTCGGCTCCAACCGTGTAATAAAGGCCCGCGTAAGACGCCCCCGTGTATTTGTCGGTAACGAGCTTGTAAGCGATTACGGGTCCCGGCTGATCGGCCAAAATGAGCAATTGCAATTGATTCCATTTGCGGATCACAGGCACACCGCCATGCCAACGACGGCGAAATACGTGGCAGCCAGAACAACGGCGAAGGGGACGAATTCATTCCAATTGGGCATAGTTTCTCCTAATACGATTTGGGGCGAAAAGTGGACCGGGAAGAAGGCGGCTAAAGTCGCCCCAGTCGCTCCCCTGTCGGACGGTCCCATCCGGCGTGATTCCCTCGTGCACAAGGCCGCGCAGCTGCGGTTCGCCTGAATTAACCCACCAGGCCTAGACGGAATCCGGGCCGGGCATGTCGCCCGGAGCTAGCGAGTTGTTCACGCCACATCTCGCAAGGGCGTCCGGACGTTATGCCGGCCATTGGCACGCCTGCCAACTTTTCAAGAGTGTTGAGATTCCGCTTCCTCGCGGTCAAGCTCGCGCATTCGGGCCAACCACGCGATGGCTTTTGTCTTCATCGAAGCGGGCAGCATCAGACACTCGATTAGAGCCGCCTCGGGAGAGTCCAAGACGCGCCCGATATTCTCGCAAACGTCACGGCTCGGCACGAATCCATCCCGCTCAATTAGCGTTAGGTAACTCGCATCAATACAGCACGCCTCAGCCAGTTCGCGCATGGTCATCCCTTGTTGTTTGCGATTGCGTCGCACCCACGCACCCCAGTCCCGTATGCGTAGGCCTCGCTTTTTTCGGGTAGCGAGGGTTCCTAGCGCTAGGCTCATTGTGCCACCTCCACGGACAAGGCGCGAGCGTGATATTGCACGCTGTGGGTAATCTCGTAGCGGTTAATCATTCCAGAGGGCCCCTTAACGTCGATTTGCGCCCGTCTTTCCGTAGGCACCCCGCCGCTGTCGTAGGTCTCGCTTGCGTATCTCTCGGCAGCGTGAGCCGCGTTGATTCCGCACATCGGTTCCCACTCGTAGCAAATGTCTCCGACGTGGCGCACGTTGTAAGTCCGGGTGATTTCGCTCACGGCGCCACCCGCCCAAGCAGCGCGTCGGTCGTGCATCCGAGCACGTCGGCTAAAATTCCGAGCAGCACTTGCGAACAGTTGACGGATCCCCGCTCTAGTCCGTGTAAGTGCTTGGTCGAGCACACATCGAGAGGGTATTCCTGGAAAACCAAGTCGCGTAATTCTTGCACCGTAAGATGCACGGATTTGCGCACCGAAGCCAGTCCTGGCAAGCCTTTTGTTTCGTTTTTAATCTCTTGCATTGGCCGAGTTTAAACCCCGTAGATGTCACCTGTCAAGTGCAAATTGAAAATAGTTAGCAATTCCTGCGAGGCCTTGGCATTGTGTCTCGCCGCCTGTCGTGATAGGCTAAAGCGTCGCGATCTCCATCGCGACCGCGCCCGGAGTTTGTCCCTCGCGGGCTCTTTAATTTCCGCGCATTTATTTTGCAAAACCTATTGCATTGCCGCGCGCGATAATCTATACTGTATACACAGGGTGGGACAAACGCCCGGAACGAATGGAGAACCAAATTGTGAAAACATACTTATCGCTTGTCGCTGAGATTGAAAAGATAGAGAGTGTTCCGCAAAATTGGAACGGAGACTTTCACGGATGCGGCTACACAAAACCGCATGTTGTTACGGTAAAGCAATGAGAGACACCAAGCGCCCAGGCCGCCCCAACAAGACCGGGCTCCCGCCCGGCACCGAGGGGCAGCGAGAACTGCGCCTTCGGTGCGCCCCGGACCTGCTCGCCGCGATAACCCTTCGGGGTGGCGGGGAGTGGGTGCGGAAGGTCCTGGCGGCGGAGATTGCGACGGACGGATACGACCCTGTGACGGGGTTCGGGCCGTGCTCGATCCTAACGCCACTATAACGACCGGGCGGGACAAACGCCCAGAAAATGGAGAATTAAGTTATGAACGCAAGTGAAATCAAAACAGAACGACTCGAAGAAGGTTGGGTGGTAATGGAAGGCGACGTGGTCGTGCAAGGGCTTGTCGCCGATGGTCCTTCGGTCTTCGCGACCGAAGAGGAAGCCGAGTTCGCCGCCGATGAGTGCCGCCAATTCATCGAGGACTTTGGCGACGATTTCGACGGAGTCGTTTCGGGTCCGCACGCATGAAGGACGCAGGAAGAGAATTAGCGGAAAAACTGGCAGACATAATCTGCTGGGATGGGCACCAGAACAACAATCTTATCGGCGAGAAAATGGACGCGGCCCGCAAGGTGCTGAAAAAGCACTTCCCTGACGTGCTAAAGTCGGAGATGGACAAAGTAAAGCAGTTCAAAAAAGAACAATTCTAAACGCAAAAAGAGCCCCCAGCCGCTAGGCCGAGGGCTCTTTCATTTGTCGTTGCAGCTCGCTAATCTGCAAATCCACGCTAGGCCCCGTCCCGCCTACCCACTCGACAGGGCTGTCGTGGTAGTGCACTTGTGGGAAAGGGTCCGAGTATGGCGCCCGGGGCTGCAGTCGCTCCATGCTCTGCTCCACATCGCGCAGGGTGTCGCCCGGCAGGACGGGGGGCTTCAGGTGCTCTAGATAGGGCTTCGCTGCACTCGCGACGGCCTCGAGGAGGGCCTCGTTTAGGACGCCGCGGAGGTAGGGAAAATGCCGAGCTTGTTAGCCTCTGCTACGGCCATGTCGATTAGCAGTGGGACAAACTGCTCGACGACGTTTTTCGCGATTCTCTCGGCGCCCGAGGTGCCGGGAATCGCCTCGATCAGTTGGTCTACGAGCGCGACGGCCTGCGCTTTTTTGTCGGCCCCGGAAACGCCAGGCGCCTCCACGAGCATGACTGCCATGCCGACGTTGGTGATTAGAGTTTTCGCCTGAGCGAATACGGTTGCGAAATTCATGGTTTCCTCTTTCGAATTACTAATTTATAAAGAAAATAGTAGCAGATTAGTAGTTCCTCGCGCTACTCCGACGACACGAGCCGGGCCCTGCGCTCACAGCTCAGCAAGCGAAGCCTTCGCATTCCGCCCGGAGCCGTCGCCTCGGGCCCAGGCCTTACGTCCAGGGACGGGTGCCAAGCTTTACTTGTGCAACAAATGCAGCCAAATTAGGCCGTCTGGTGCGGCGTGCGCGCGAAACCATTCGCTTGGGTAGCTCACGCCTTCGCCCGACTCCCATCCCGGGTTGCTGTAGTGCGGATAGTGGCCGGCCGGGTCATTGCAAAGCCAGGTCCCTGCGTCCGGATCGAAGCCGCGCACGACTATCACGTGTCCGCTCGCAGTAAAGGTGCCTTGCACGATGGCAAGCCCGCCCGCCCTAAGGTGCGCTTTGAGTTGCTCAAAGTTGCCGTGATAGCTCGCTTCGTCGCCTAGTCCGAAATGGCGGGAAACTTGCGCGATAACGTCGAGCGAATGACGGTCAAGGCCGTTATCGTCGCAGTATTGGCGCAAGTTGTCTGGGGTGCGAGAGTGCGGGCCGGCGACGTGGCATTTGTGCGCATCTAGCACCATTCCCAACGAGGTCATGTTGCACGAGCCGCCCGGATAAAGGACGTTATCGTATTGGCAGAGGTAAGGGCAAGCTACGGCGATTTTCATCGCGGCAACCTCGTCAGAATAACTTCTAACACCCAAAGCGCCAACCCAAACGCGGTCAGGTTGATTCGCGGGAACTGCGCCCCCACGGTGGCCGCCAGAAACGACAGGAAGGCCGTCACTAGCAGGACTATCAGCAAGATACTCATTTCGATTCCTCCAAGTTTGTTAGGTTTCCATCCGCGTCACGATGCTCGTTGAGCGCGGTGACTTGAATCTGCAGGCCCACCCGCTCCGCGTCTTGTATGGCGCTTTTGTCTGCTTGTGCCGTGATTTGCGCTTGTTGCGATACATTTTCCACGGCCTGGGCCGCGTTGGTATCAGCCTGGGCCGTGTCGCGGGTATCGCGCGCGTCCCGGAGATGGTCGCGTTCCGCCGTGATTTGCGCAATTTTGACATTAAGCGCATCGAGTTGGAGCTGGCTGGCCGCGTGCTTGGCCATGCAATCGTCTTGGCCGGTTTGCAGCCCTGACAGCTTAATGCCAAATTCGTTTTGAGCGCGGGAAAGGGCCATCTCGAATTCGTTCTTCTGGCGCGCCATTGCCATCTCTAGTTCGTTTTTTTGCAACAGGACGGAAGCAAGCTTGCTGTTTACGTCGAGCCAGTTTTTCTCTGTATCCGTCAAAGCTTTCTCAACTGCTCCGAGTCGTGTCATGGTTTGCGAATTCCGGAGCCCGATGAACTCCAGGAATCCCGGAATCAGCTTAGTGGTGACTCCTCCGGCGAATACTAGCCCTGCGCAAATAGCGCCCCATTTTGTTGCCAAAAGCGGGTGNNCGGCCCCATGTTGGGCGTGTTGGGCCCCGTCACGGCCCCCATATGGTCCCATGGCCCCGGTCCGCCCACGAAATAGTTTCGGGTGACGTAATCCGACAGACTCACCCCGTCGATAGTATACTGCCGAAAAGCCACAGGATCGCAAACCTCGTAACCTTTTCCGTCAGGGTCCGCCAGCATCTCGAGCACTTCGTGCGAGATTGCCAGCGAGTGCGGAAGGGTAGCGATTTTCCCGCTCATCAGGATATAGGCTTGATTCCCTTGGTGATACCCACTACCCGTCGAGGTCTGCGGAAGAGAGTCTACTAAGTGAACTGTTCCGTATCCAGTTCCCGAGGCCGCACAGGTAGCGAGGATGCCCCAATCCGCGTGAAACTCACCCGCGATTTGCTTGTTTTGCGCAGCGCAAAAAGCGGGAACATCGAAACTCGTGGCGGACTCGTTAGAAATCACTAGCACAGCGCCAATGGGGGCCGGTTGGATCGCACCGGGAGCGCCTGCGCCCCCGCAACCGACGAGAGCGAGGAGCAGTAGCCCGGCAGCTAACCTACGCACTCAGAGCTGCATCCAGAGGAGTAAGGTTTCCCCCGCGCACTCCCAGAGAACTCTCATCGCGCGTATTCGTGATTCGCTCGTGCTCCCGGAGCTGGGTCGAGAGGTTAACAAGGTCCTCGAGTTGGATAGCCGCGCGGGCCTGTAGTTGCGCCTTCTGCTTCTCCAGGTCGCTGAGAGTAGCGTTGGTTTGCGCGTAGGCCTCGAGTAACTTGAGGCGTTGCTGTTGAGTTTGGGTGAATTGCTCTGGGGTCATTTGTCTCCTTTATTGCGCCAGTATCCCAGCGTTTTTCAAATTAGCAATCAGATCTGCATATTTATAAGCCGTAGACCCAACCCCGCCCGTGGAAGTTGACTCGGCGAAAAATGCGTTTGCGGAAGTGTTGGCGGTAAAATTGGAGCCTGACGTTGATGCGGGTTGGACGATTGGAGTTGCGTTCCAAAATCCGAGTTTTTGGGTAGTTCCAGTTCCGATTTTGGTTCCCGTTGTTGTTCCGACTGGTATATTTATAGCATCGGCAAGGGTAAAAGCGGTTGAAGTCAAAGTCGCCAGGGAACTTGCCCCGATTTGCAGCGCGATCGATGTCGCAGCGTCGATTAGGCCTGCGGATGGGAGAGTTAGGGTTCCGTTGACCACAACTTTTGTTACTGAAGTGTTTCCTAGCATGACCTGATTGGAGGCAGTCGCAACCGCATTGTATCCTAGGGCGGTGGCGTTGGTTAGGTTGTTGGCATTACCAGCGGCTTGGCTCCCGACAAAAGTTAGTTGGCTGCCTGTGGTATTAGCGACAGATCCACTAGCCAGAGAGTATCCGGTGACGCATCCCAGCATGGTATTGTCGGCGCCACTGGTGCTACTTATCCCGGCATTAGCCCCGACAAATGTGCACGTGCCGCCTGAGGTCGCAGCTACACCCGCACCATAGCCAACAAATACACCATTAGTTCCCGTGTTAGCCTGTCCCGCGCTATAACCTAGGGCAGTATTGTAGCTGGCCGTAGTAGTAGCCCCGAGAGCATAGGGGCCTACTGCAGTGTTATAACCCCCGGACGTATTTGCCGTTGCCGCACTATACCCGATTGCCATAGTGAAAGCGCCGGTACTAGACAGATTGCCCGCTAACGCCCCAATTATAAGGCTCCCATTGCCTTGACCTCCCGGAGAATGTGGGATTAATCGCCCCGTCATCGTCCCGCCAGCAAGAGGCAAATACGTCGCACTTAAACTCGGAATATCCCCAGCAACCAAAGCTCTCGCGCTAATCACATGACTTGCATCCTGGGCCAAAACAAACGTCGTCCCACCAGAAGCACTTAAGTCAACATTGGTCCCACCGCGCGCTAACGCCAAAGCCCCCGAAGTGATAATAGAGGCAGCTAAACTGGGGACATCCCCAGCAACAATGGATCTAGTCGAGATTACGTGGCTCGCGTCCTGGGCCAAGAATCCAGTAGGAGAACCGCTCGCAGAAAGGTCTACATTGGTCCCGCCGTGCGAAAGCCCGACCTGCCCAGTGATCTTACTGGCGGACAGGGCAGCCAAGTAGGCGTCGGCGATGGCAACTCCTTGCCAGGTGCCCGCGCCGATGGTCCCCACCGTGACGATCGAGGACGATCCCGCCGCGGGGGACGCGCCTATCTGGGTGAGGGTGGTGGCATTGGAAATCGTCGCCCAGGTGCCCGCCGTGACGTAGCCGAAGCCGGTGCTGCCGCTCGTGTCCAGGCCGGTGCCGCCATGTGCGGCAGACACCTGCCCCGAGATTACGCTGGCCAGCACTGAGGCGATTTGGCCAGATACGATCGCAGCAGAGGCGGAGAGTTGGGATGTGGTGATGCCGGCGAGGCGCGCCAGGGGAACGGTGCCGGAAGACAGGTTGTCAGCATTGGCCGAAAAAGCCTCAGCGGTGGCAATCGCCGCCGCAGCCACCCCCGAAGCATCGTAAGCACTCGACGCCGTATAAGCTGCCGAACCGAGTCCTAGCCACGTCCGCCCTTGGGCTTGTGTCAGGTCGATCGGATCGGCGGCCCCACCAGATACATTGCCTTTCACGGTTTGGTCGGGCATATTTGCCAGACTTGCGTTAGCTACGGTTCCGGCCGTTAGATTCGCGCCATTCGCAGAGTAGGCCTCGACTGCCGAAAGAACGGCAGAGTCTGCGCTCATGGCGAAGGTTTGGGCAGCGGATTGAGCGGCAGCAGCGGCCCCGGCGGCATCAAAGTCGCCCGTGTTGTTCGAGGCAGCAGTTCCTAGTCCAAGGAAAGTTTTGACTTCGCCGGCCGTATGCGCAATTGGAACAGCGCTCGACCCAGTGAAATTCCCAGGGATCGAGTTCGCGGCCATTGCGCCCAGATCTCCAGGGTCACCCTTTGCGCCCTGCGCTCCTGCTGCCCCTGTCGCTCCTGTCGCCCCGGCGGAGCCAGCGACTCCCTGCGCGCCAGAGGGCCCCTGCTGGGGAAGATTGATAACGGTAGGCGTGCCGTCGATAACGGTTACCTCATAGGCCTGGACTATCGGGCGTGGGTTCATGGCATCGGCACCCCGTTCGCGAGAATATTCCCGGCAAATCCGGGCCAGTGCTTACCGGCCGCGTCCCCCCAGTCGAATTGATACTTGTAGGGCCCGGAGAGCCCGGAGTTTTGCGCATCCTCGAACTGCGCGGTGAAGGTTGAGGCCTCCGGGTCGGCCACATAGGCGATCGCCATCGTGCCAACTGCCGGGCCAGCGGGTGGAGCGGTGCGGCCCGAAGTTGCAGCCCACGCCACGAGGTTATCAGACGCGTCCCATATCGCAATTTCGGCCTGCCCGCCCGTCGCGTTAAATCCATAGTAGCGAAAGGCGAAAACCCAGGTCGTATCGACAGCTTCGGGCCAGTCATACGGGTATCGGTCCATATGTGTCACAACCTTCTGCGCGGCTACGAGCCCGAATTGAAAGAATGAGTGTAAGCTGGGGTAATAACGTCGAACTGCCCTGCGCCCGCACCGGCCCCAAGTTTTATACTCACAAGATTATTTCCGTGCGTATCTAGGATGCCACTACCGTAAGTGATCTGATATGTGGAGCTTGGAGTGAGATGGTCACCGAACGTCAAGAGCACGCTAACGCCCGCGTTATTCGTTGGGTCTGGACTCTGGGTAAGAACGGCCGAGACTATCGACTGGTCGGCGGGAGTTAGGGTGTAGTTTGAGACATTTTGGGCCGTCGTAGAATCGAGCCGCACCGAGAATCCGATTGCTATAGACAAACACCCGCCCGCCGTAGGACCATGCGTGGCAGCCCCCAATGGATAAGGCGGAATAGTCGGTGGAGCGGGCAGAGGGAGGTTGCTTCCGGGCGTTCCCGGCCCTATTACGGCCAGAAATGAAATGGCTGGAGTCTGTGGCCCGGACAGATAATCAATGTATCCGAGAGTGGTTAGCCCGACATTTTCCACTGTGTTCGGTCCGAAGGCATTGTATATTGGATAATATAGCGGAATCGGCGGAATGGAGTTGCCGGACGTATCCTTGATTGTGGAAAACACCTGACAACTACAGGTTTGGCCGGGCATAGTTCCCGTGAAGTGCACGGTCGCAACTGGGGCTTCCCATGTAACGTGGTCGATATTAGGCCTGCCCTCGCCATAGATAAAAAAGTAATTGGCTGGGTTGAGAACCGAACTAGGCCACTTATCCGAATCCGTAATTAACGCCGCGTTCATTTCGTTTTTGTTGAAAGTAAAAGACATGCTGCTGATTTCGGGGGAAATCAGGGATTGGTCACTAGGACTACTGGCAATAACCATTGGAAGAACCTTCGCCATATAGCTGGCCGGGAAACTCTGAACACTTTCCGTCCACGAGCCTAACCCGTAAGGCTCGCGCCGGCCAGGACCGTTCAAGAACGCGATCGGAATATTTTGCCCGGCGCTTAGCGCCCCGGAGGAAGCGCCGCCGGCATAAGTTTGGCCGTCGATTATGAAATCACTGCTGCCGTCGGCGTTAGTCGTGGCAACTCCGCCAATGACGATATGCTCGACAGGACGCGCGCGAAGAATCATTAGGTTGTCGTGTTGCTCAACCCGGTATAGCCGCCCGAGCCAAGCTTGTATCGCTGGGTGCCGATGGAAGCCGTCACGCAGTCGCCCCCGGATTGTGGCACGCCGTCCACTGTGGGCACTTGATCGTAAGTCTGGCCTGCCTCGATGACGCCTGCGCCCGTGTCGTAGGCGGATTGTATCGGGGGGTTTAGATTGCCGTGGAGGAATTTCGTCAAGTTAGACATATCGCACCAGGTCCACGGTCGTTCTCGGCGCACTACCTGAGGTCGCGCGAGAGCTCATCTTGTTGACTTTGTATTGCGTGGCGTGACCGCCAACAACGCTATCCTGATAGGTGTAAGCCGCTCGAAGCTGCTGAGTAAGAAACATGATGCCCTCCATCTGAAGCGTGTCGTAGCCTTTGGAAATTTGTAGAAGCAACTGTGCCGCGCGCGCTTCCATCGTCGCCTTGTTGGGGTAAAGCGAGTCGATCATGTCGCGGGCCGCCAACGTGGGCGAAGCCATTGTGTCGTAAACGAAGTAGAAGTTTGTATCGACGCCCAGCGCCTTAGCCGGAGCGTAGGGCGTGCCGATTATCTCCAGCCCCACCCGGGTATCAACGCCCGTCAGAATGAAGCCTAGCTGCCCCGGAGGGAACACGCTTACCGTGCAGTGCGTGATAGGCGCCACCCCGCCCGCAACAGGAAGATAGGGGAGCGCCCGATTGCCGACGAGGACGGTGAACGAAACAAGCTTACCGCCCGCGAGAGGGTCCCCGTTCCAGAGCCCAACCCAATCGCAGTAGCCCACGTTGCCCGGAGCGTTGTAAACGTGAGCCGACGCCAGCGCGTTAGGGAGCGCGAACGAGTAAAAACCCGGCGTCGAGAACGGGAAGGCCAGCTTTCCGCTTCCACCCTGAACCGTCCCGTTTCCGGTGATGGCCGAGCGTTTTCCGATGCCGACTTTCGTATACCGCCGCAGCGCGTCAATATTCGGCCTGGCCGTGCTCCACTGCCATGCCGAGTTAAGCCCACCGAACGTGGCTTCCCACGGGTAGCAGTCAATCGAGCCCTGCGCGTTAACGGCCCATTCGTAAGCCATCGCGCTGTTAACCCTGTTGAGAATGTCCGCGAGTTTTTGCTGCTTAAAATCTTCGCTCAGGACGTTGTAAGCGAGCGGGGGAAGGCGGAAATTGATTCCCGATCGTGCCGTCAAGTCCGCGATTATCTGCGCATTCGAAACGCTCTTGTAAGTATTAAAAGACTCAGCTGAGCGCGCCAAACGGTAACTGGTTAGGCACGAACCGCCCAGAGTTGTCTCGATGCGAGCCGCCGAACGGCTGTCTACCGAACCGCGGGCCGAAGCCACGAGAGCCGGGGAATCCCACGTGCCCCCGAAGCCGTCGTGCGCGTGAATGTAGCAAGGCGCTTCCGGGCCGTGGGTGTCAAGCGAAACGTCGTGCGCCCCGTTGACCGTGGCCGAAAACCGATATCCCTCGTCCGTAGCTTCGCTGAAGGAAATCGAAGTCCAATCGAGCGTGCCCCATGGAGTGACGAGAATGATATACGGCCCAAGTTGCACTACGCTGCGCGCCGAAGACGAGTAGCCCGGCGGACTTATCGTGTTTTGCACGAGGTTCGCGGGCTCTTGAACGGAGACGTGAATCGGAACCCCGCCATGTAAAGTTTGCGTGCTCGAAACGCCAATCTTTATCCCGCCCCGAAGTCGTCCGTCCGTGCATACCGTGATAGGAGTGGCGCCCATCATTCGCTGCTGCACATCGACGCCGACATCGAGTCCGCCGAGAAGCGTTCCTCCGACGTTTACGCCAACGGCAAGACCGCCTCGCATTCGGCCCAGGGTATCGACGCCAACGGCAACGCCGCCCGACATTGCGCCGAGCACGTCGACCCCAACAGTTAACCCTCCGTAGAGAGTCGACATGTTAAACCGCTATCGCGTAAGGCGTGAGGAACAAATCCTCGGCTGAGAGCGGAGGCATTCCGGCCTGCAAGGACATTTTGCAGTAGATGCCGCCGTATTGCCCATGGGCGAGGGTGTTGGACGGATTAGCGGCTAGGAAGATGGCGTTAGAGAAGGCGTTGCAAAGAACGTAGGAACCGGGTCCCGGGTCAGTGCTGGAATTTGTGAAGGTTGCCATATCGCCGAGTGAACCCGCCGGGCAGAAGGCGAATTCGCTCGTTGCCGTGGCTACCGAAATCGGGGTCCCCGTCGTGGTCGTAGCCATAACGCCCAGGTAGCCGATGATTTGCGAGCTTACCTTGACAGTGACGGTTCCCACTGGCGCAGTGACTACCCCGCCGCTGTTAACCGTCGTGATTCGCCAGGCCCTATCCGTGGTAATGGCGCCAGATACGACGCTCGTTCCGTTGAGCGCAACGGATTCCGCTACCTGTCCACTGCCGCCATTTGGCTCCAGGTAGAGCAGGGCTGTCAGGTTGTTATCCGCCGCGTCGCTGCTCTGAAGCGTGACTACGCCGGGAGTCGTCGGGACTATCATCCCGTTCCCAAGCCAAAAGCCGACGTTGGTAATCGAGCTCGATCCGTTGTTGTTGACGAGGTAAGCGAGAGCATACTGGACGGCAACAGAGGAAGGATTGGAAGCCAACGGGCAGAGCCAAAGATTGTTACTGCCGGCCGTGATTTGCGTGGAGCCGATTGCCCCGCCCTGGGTTCCGGTAGGCGCGGGAGCGTTGATCGGCTGCTTGAAAATTAGGTCCGTTACAACTGCACTCATGCTGCCTCTATCCTGTTACGTTGTCGAGAGTTAAAGTCGTGCCCTGGTAGCAGTGGGTGCCCGCCACATGCGTGCCCTTGATGCCGCAGACCGTCCCGGCGTAGCTGTCGCCCTTGCTGTCCGTGATGGTCGTCTGTGCCCCGCTCTGGTCCCGTGGCACGTCTAGCTTTGCGTCCAGCGCGTCGAAGTCGGACTTCAGCATGTAGCCGTTCGCGCGAAACTCACATCGCCGGGGGGCCGGGGATTGAGAGTCCACTAGATACTGCGTGCCGTAAGCCGTCGCCCCGCGGTGCCCATTAACGACGTCGGTTTGCCGCTGGCGCGAATCGCTCGTGAGAATCCATTCGAAGCTCATTAGTGCGTATGCGCCGGGGCCGGTGAAGGCCCGTGTTTAAAGTTCTCGTCACGGAAAGTATCGTTAATCACTTTCCGCATCAACTCAACCATTTCGTGAGTCATTTCGCCCTTCACGCCATTAACATTAAGCGTGTTGGTCGTAGTGGATGGAGCGGCGTGCCCGCCTGGTTCGAAGGATTGCGCCTTGTGAAACGTGTCCTTCTGGTAGCCGGGAACCTGCGCGTTCTTGTAGGTGGAGAAGGCGCTCTTGTCTTTGCCGAGCATAGACTTTCCGAAGTTGTCGCCAAACGCCGCGAATCCGCTCGTTTGGACGCCAGAGAAGTGCATTCCTTCGTTTAGGCCCACCAACGGGGACGCGCTGCCGCCCATTCGCTTGGCCGCCTCAGCTTCCGCCGCCTTGGTCATGCGCTGCTGTTCTTCGATAAATTTATCCGCTTCGGACTGGTAGAGCTTCTTTTTCTCCGCCACGGCTTCGGCTGTCGCCAAGACGCGGCCAGCTTCGCCGTCTTTGCGCATGGTCGATTCGAATTTCGCGTCAATCGTGCTCAGCGCGCTCTGGACTTCGTCCTTCTTCGCCTTTTGCTTGTCTTGCTCAGCGAATGCGCCACCCGTCCCGCTGGCCTGCGCCCGCTCGATGCGCGCTACCATGTCGTGAGCGGAGGAGCCCTGAATCTTGTTGAGCGCTTCTTTCTGCGCCTCGAGTTCGATTTTGACCGTCTTCTCAAGCGCGGCCCGGGCGTGCGTTACTTTCAGTAGTTCTTCCGCGCCCGCCTTTTGGCTCAGCATGTGCTTGGCGATCTGCTCGTTCACGTCGCGAATGTTCGCGTCTGCTGCAACGATTTTGTCACGAGTGAAGACGGCGGCATTGTCCCGCTCGCCCATTCGCTTATCGAGGGCCTCTTTGTTATCGCCCAGGCCTTTAGCTCCGATGCGACTCGCCTCGATACTAGTGCCGCTCAAGTCGTGCTTGTAGCGCTGTTCCAGGTCACGGTTACGGGGGTCAGAGAGAGCCTGCGCGTTCTGCGCGTGCCAAGCCTTGAGAGAGTCGGCAACGTGTTTGTTGCCCTTCGTGAGCT
>QGNH01000481.1_pt1 | contig 27854 bp, 33 predicted proteins | sample 1735481 | NCBI WGS metagenome assembly QGNH01 (sample SAMN09239004, study PRJNA386568) | Viral metagenome, whole genome shotgun sequencing project.
CTGAAAAATGGTGGAAAAGATAAATTCATGGACGACAAGATTCTGAAGATCACGATGCCGTGGATTACGATTCGCGAAACGAGCGAAGCCGGAACCGCCGAATATATCCTTAAGCAGATGCGGGAAGCGCGTGACCCGATTCAATAAGGAGGAAGACATGAAAGAACTCTACGAAGTCGCCAGCGCGCAATTCCGGTTGCCGAACGGCACAACCGGCGGCTGGTTCGACGTTGTTCCGCCGAGCCTGTTTGCCCGCTACGTCGAAGAAGTGAAAATGCTTCAGAAGGCCATCGGCGCGCACCCTGACGGTCTGATCGGCATCGAGACCCGCACGATGGCCGAAAAAATATATCAGCAGCGGCAAAAGAAAACCGGGCCATGATCGACCGACAGCACGGTGCCGTCCTGATCGAGTGCGATTCCTGCGATCAAGTCTTCGAGGGCGAGAAGGGCGAATCCTTCGCCGAAGTCTGGGCCCGCGCGAAGGAAGAAGGCTGGCGGACGCGCAACATCGCGGAGACCTGGCTGCACGGTTGCCCGAAGTGCGGGGTTCCTACCTGATGCCGATCCGCCCGTCAGAAAAAGACCGCTACCCGAAGGACTGGCCCGCGATTTCGGAACGGATCAGGAAGCGCGCGAACAACCGGTGCGAAGAATGTGGCGTCAGGAACTACGCTGTCGGCGCGCGGGCACCGGACGGGTCGTTCATGAAGAACAGGCCGCGCGGCGAGAAGATGCTCGGCCTCGACTGGCCGCAGCCCGGGGAAGACGCGTGGTTCAAGTGGAAGGGCCAAGACCTGTTTCTCCGCGTGGTGCGCATCGTCCTGACGGTCGGCCACAGGGATCACCGGCCCGAGAACTGCGCCGACGAGAACCTCGCCGCTTGGTGCCAGCGCTGCCACAACCGCTACGACGCGGCGACCAGGGCGGCCGGCATCAAGGCGCGGCGTAGGGCCGCGAACGCGCTGTGCGATCTGTTTGATGCGTCTAACGGAGCGAACGAATGATGAGCAACACAAGGTTGGCGTGGGGTTTATTTGGCGGTGTATTCTTAGCCGTCTTCTTGGCGCTTTGGTCGGGAATGCCGATAAACTGAACCATGAAAACATTCCTCGGCCGCCAGGTCATCATGACCACGCTCGACGAAATTCCGCGCGGGCACCGAGCATTGCCCGGCTGCATCGCCATGAACCAGCGCGAAGTCGACGCGATCAAGCGGAACGCTGAGGACGACAACGCTGTGGTCAGGGATCTGGTCGAGTGCGCCCTGGCCGAAACCGCCGCCGACGCCCGGCTGACGATGATCGCGCCCAGGAAGCGGACGCGCCGGCTCGTCCCGTCGACCCGCATGTCTATGCTGCGCACGCTCAATCCGGGGAGACCGTGACGTGCGGCTCCGATGCGCCGTCCCCTACTGCGACCGGACCCGCGGCGAACGTAAGGGCCAAGCCAAGATCAGGCGCGGCGACGAGTGGATCTGCCACGTCCACTGGCGCGGCGTCGACATGAAGACCAAGGTCAGGAAACGATGGTGGGAGAAGCGAGCCCGTCGTCGCGAACTGTACGGGCAGAAGGACAAGGCGAACTTCTGCTGGCGCCGGGCATGGGAGTGGTGGCTGAAGTGTAAGGTGCAGGCGATAGAACGCGCGGCCGGGATAACAGCGTGAAGCGGTTCACGCTCGTGTCGGGCCCGATGACCTACGTCAACCAGACGGCGATCCTGACGTGGCTCAAATCGATTGGCCACCACGTCTCGTTCGTCCGCGACTACGCCGAAGGCCCGCGGCCGGAACCGCCGCCGCGACACCGCCGGATCAGCAAGCCGGACCCCGCGCGGCCGAACGGCACGTCGGAGCTGGTCGAATACCTCGGGACGCCGTGCCCGTACTGCGGCGACGTCATGACGAGCGAAGGGCAGAGGCGGAAGCGGCCGACCCGGGACCACAAGCACCCCAAGAGCAAGGGCGGAACGCTCGGACGCCGCAACAAGATCATCGTGTGCCGCGACTGCAACGAAGACAAGAGTTCGCGCACGCTGGAGGCGTGGCACGCCGTCCTGATCGCCCACGGCGACCTTCGTGCCGAGAAGGTCGGCTGGATCTTGTTCGACGAAATCAAGGGACGCGGGGATATCAAAACCGCCGCGCCCATTTCCATTGCCCCGACAAAGGGGTAGAAGCTAAAACACCGGAAAGGCAGAACCGATGCGCACTCAGCAAATCCACGAACAGTTCGACGTGATCCGGACGACGATTGAAGAAGCCGCCGTCTCCGAGATGGACGACGCCGGAAAGGCGAAGATGCTGCCGGTAGTCCGAGCGGGGCTGGCGATCATCGAGCAGCTCGTCGTCGACATTCATAAGCTGGCGGGAGGCGACTGATGACTATCAGCATTGATCTAACGCCGAGGCACGGTGGATGGCGCGAACGCGCGCAAGCGGAGGCGCTTCGATGACTGACAAGCCAACGCTGGAAGTCGTCGCGACCGGGCAGTCCGACGAAGACTTCGCGAAGGAACTGATCGCCAAGATCAAGCCCGCATTCGATCCTATCTGTCACCTGATGGACGTGGCGAAGACGCGCGGGATGACGGTTCAGTTTAATGTCGTGACGGACGGGTTCGGTCGTTCGGTCGTTCAGAACCTGACCGTCCTCAAGGTCCTGGCCTAACGATGGCAGCCCGCAAGACCCCGTCGCGAGGATCGAAGCCCGACAAGATCATGCGGGACGCGCTTCAGCTCGAGCTGGCGCACGAGATCAAGGCGCAGGACCCGGACAGCGACCCGAAGAAGGGGCCGAAGCTCATCAAGATCAGGCGGTCGCGGCTCGTCGCCATCGCGCTGGTAAACAAGGCGATCAAGGGCGACGTCGCGGCCATTCGGGAGATCAACGAGCGGATGGACGGTCGCGTTCCGCAGGTGGTCAAGGGCGACACGGCGAGCGGGGCAATCCCGATCGACATCACGAACCTGACGACCGCGCAGATCGAGAAGCTGAAGGAGCGGATCACTGCCGACCTCATCGCAAAAGGACGACTCCGATCTTCTGCTGCTTGACGCGTTCAACGATGAACTCGAGCGGCGGCGCAATTCGGTCTTCGCCCACTACGCTAAGTGGAAGGACGATCCCGTCGGATTCGTCACCGACGGGCTGCTCGGCTTCCTTTGGTCGAAGCAGGTCGAGATATGCCGCAGCGTCGTCAAGAACCGGCGCACGGCCGTCCAGTCCTGCCACGATATCGGGAAGGACTTCGTCGCCGCGCAGATCGTCGCGTGGTGGCTGTCCTGCAATGACCCGGGCGAAGCCTTCGCGGTCACGCTGGCGCCGACGCACCACCAGGTTCGCGGCATCCTGTGGCGGGAGATCAACCGCGCGCACGCCGCCGGTGGTCTGCCGGGGCGGCTGAACCAGACCGAATGGTGGCACGACCCCGAGCTGGTCGGCTTCGGCCGGTCGCCCGCCGATACTGATCCGACGGCGATCCAGGGCATCCACGCCCGCCGCGTGCTGGTGGTGCTCGATGAGGCTGGCGGCATCGGCAAGGCACTAGTCGACGCCGCCGACACGCTGATCGCGAACGAGGAAAGCCGAATCCTCGCCATCGGCAACCCGGACGACCCGGCGACCGAGTTCGCCAACCTCTGCAAGCCCGGGTCCGGCTGGAACGTGATCCGCATATCGGCGTTTGAGAGCCCAAACTTCACCGGCGAGAAAATCCCAGAATCGCTCAAGCCGCTGCTGATCTCGAAGACGTGGGTCGAGGAGAAGCGGAAGACTTGGGGCGAAGCGTCGATGCTCTGGACGTCGAAGGTGCTCGGCGAGTTCCCCGAACAGTCCGTCGATTCGCTCATCCCGATCTCGGCTATCCGGGCGGCACACGCCCGCTATGCAGAACCACCGCCCGTCGTGGAAGCGATTGCCGAACTTGCCGGAGCGGACACTGCGAACGAGATCGGCGTTGACGTCGCGCGCATGGGCGACGACCGTTCGGTCTTCTACCGGCGCAAGGGCTGGCGCGCCTACCTGGAACACAAGCACACTAAGCGCGACCTGATGGAGCTGGTCGGCCACGTCGTCCGGCTCTGCCGGAAGGACAAGCCGAAGCGGGTTAAGATCGACGACACCGGCATGGGCGGCGGCGTTACGGACCGGCTGCGGGAAATGCAGGCGAACCAGAACCCGGTCAGCCCGGCTGAGATCGAAGCGAAAGAAGCGTTGGCTGGCGTCGAGATCGTTCCGATCAACGTCGGCGAAAGCCCGTCGACGGCGCGCGCGGACGAGCGGTTCAAGAACAAGCGGGCGGAGATCAACTGGATGATGCGCGAGCTGTTCATGGCGGATAATGCGCGAATCGCCATCGAGCCGAACGACGACCTCGACGCCGAGGCGACGCAGGTCAAATACAAGCCGACGTCGACCGGCGAAATCCAGATCGAGGCGAAGGCCGATATGAAGAAGCGGACAAAGGGGGTCTCGCCCGACCATTGGGACGCGCTCTGCCTCGCGTTCGCCGAACCGACGTTCCTCGGCTTCGGCATCCTCGAATACTACAAGCGGGAAGCGGCTAAGATGGCCGCGAACCTTCCGGGCGGGAAGCCGACGCCGAAGCTCGCGACGACGCTCGCGGCGGGCGGCGTTCGATTGAAAGCTCCGGACGGTACGTCAACTGTTTACGGAATGACCGGGCAGGTGTATGTCGTTACAGCTGGTCACCTGATCGTTGACCCGAAAGACGCAACGCCGTTGCTCGGCCAGGGGTTCGAGCGCGCGCCGGTCTGATCCCTCACCCCCGAGAAGCAGGACCGTCCCCTATGTCGAACAACATCATCAAGCTACAGGCTCCCGCTGGCGTGACCGGCGTCGTCCAGGCTTCAGGCACGCAGCAGACCTACCAAATCGGGGCCGACGGCGGCGTGACCGTCGACCCGTTCGACGTCACCGCTCTTTTGCGCGCCGGGTTTACCTACGTCGCGAACAACTTCGGATGGTACGACACGCTGAAGGGTGTCGCCGCAGCGTCCGTCGCCCTCCTAGTTGCCTCCGCCGCCCTGTCGAACGGCACGAAGTCGGTCGCGGCCCAGGTCGACGTCCCGCGCCAGGCGCAGGCCGTTATCATCCCGGGAACCCTCGCGATCACGGCCGGCACGCTCACGCTGACCTATATCGCCAACGATGGCACCGTGGTCGCCGATGTCCTTTCGCTTGTTACCGCGCTATCGACCAACCTCACGCTGACCACGTCGAAGGGCGTCGTTCATTTGACGTCTGCGGTCGTGGCTGGCCTCGTCGGCGGCGCTTCGCCGACGTTCCAGGTCGGCACGAACGCCACGCTGGCGCTGCCCCTCCGCCCGGGCTTCCAGGACGTCGCCGTCGTCAAGGAGAACACCGACGGCACGGACGGGACGGTTGGAACGGTTACGGCGTCCGGGGGCCTGATCGCTCCCACCACCGCGCCGAACGCGACGCACGTCTATAGCTTCGGCTACACCTACGTCGGCGTGTGAAAACACTAGCCGAAAACACGGTCGGCGCTCCGGAGCTCAACGCCCGGGGCGTCGCCCTTCACCAGCAGCGCGACCTCGTCGGCGCGCGCCTACACTATGCGGCCGCGATTGAGGCCGACCCCGACTGCGCGTCGGCGCTGGCGAACCTCTGCGCGCTCATGCTTGACCTCGAACTGTTCGACGCTGCGGTCGTCGCAGCGAGTCGGGCCGTCCGCATCAAACCCGACAGCATGTCCTACGCGGAAAACCTCGGAAACGCGCTCTGGCGGTCCGACCGCTACGAGGAAGCCATCGCCGAGCTGCGCCGGTCCGTTACGATGACCGATACGTTCGGCGCGCGGCACAATCTCGGCCTTTGTTATATCGCGCTCAGCCGGTTCGACGAAGGCATCGCCGAACTCAAGCGCGCCGCTCACTTGATCAAGCACTCGCGAACCCCCGTTCCAGACCGGTGCAGGATCGACGTCCGCGCCGACCTTTCGTTCGCTCTGCTCGGGTCCGGACGGCTCGAAGAAGGGTTCACCGCGAACGAAGACCGGTGGGATCGGCTCGCGCCGCATCCCGTCCAGCGTTGCGGCCTTCCCGCGTGGGACGGAAAGAACCCGGCGGGCAAGACGATCATCGTGCACCATGAGCAGGGCTTCGGCGACACGCTTCAGTTCTGCCGCTACCTGCCGATGTTGCGCGACGCTGGCGCCTACGTCGTCTTCGCGGGACCATCGGATCTGATGGGCGTGATCGAAGCGTCGGGTCTCGCCGACCAGGTCCTCGACCACGACAAGATGATGCCGCGCGCCGACTACCGCTGCGCGCTCATGTCGCTGCCGCACTTCTTCGGAACGAAGCTCGGGACCATCCCGCCGAGCGGCTATCTGCGCGCGCCGTTCGGCAAGATCAAGGTCGAGCGGCGGCCGGGCACGAAGGTGGCCGTCGGCATGGTATGGGCGACGAACCGCATTGAACTTGGCGCACAGAAGCGGTGCGTCGGCCTGCCCAACCTGCTCCGCTTGGCGGAAGCACCGGGCGTCGAACTCTTTTCGCTTCAGTTCGGCGCGGGCCGCGCGGACATCAATAGGTACGGGGCCGAATCGCTCGTCACGGACCTGGGCGCGCGATTCACCAGCTTCTCGGACACCGCCGACGCCATCGCGCAGCTCGACGCGGTCGTGTCCGTCGACACGTCGGTCCTGCATCTAGCCGCTGGTATGGGCAAGCCGACGCTCTGCGCGTTCCCGTTCTCGAACTGCTGGCGCTGGATGGGTCGTGGCAAAGCGCGTTCGCCGTGGTATGACTCCGCGCGGTTGTTCTGGCAGGACAAGCCGGGCAACTGGACGCCGGTCGTCGACGGCATCGCGAAAGAGGTTGCAACCCTATGCAGATGAACATCGTCGTCCAGCAAATCATGGGGTTCTTTATCGCGGAGGACGCGAAAACCGTACGGATCGGCGTGCGCAGTGGGCCCGACACGATTGACTTCACGTTTCCGACGCCGGACCTCGACGGCGTCATCGACATCCTGACGCAAGCGCGCGATGCGGCGCTCGCGAAAGGCTTGCCGACCGACGCGAAGGTTCAGGTAAGGCAGCCCAAGTCGATTGCCGTCAGCAGGGCAGAAGACTTTGTCGGCGCGGTGCTAGTCTACTTCGACCGCGCGGAACCGAGCCGCACCATATTCATGATCGGGCACCAGGCGGCGAAGGACGCGGGCCAGCAGCTTATGAAGGCGGGCCGTGAAGCAGGAGAAGCGGCAGCCATCGTGGCTGCGGCTTCCGGCGAAGCCCGGCGCATGGCGCAGAAGTCTCCCGTCAACGGGCATCAGACGGCGCTGATCAAGGAATAATCCAACTTAAGGGATCACCATTATGAAAAACCTTCTCCGCGTTCTATCTATCGCCGCGATGATGCTTTGCGGCGGCTCATTGCTAGCCGAAGCGCAGACTCAATGGCCGACGCCGACGGCCGGTATTCCTGCTGGCGGCGGCACGGCGATGTGGCTCAATTCATCGGGTCAATCCGTTCCGGTCTCTGCGGCGAATCCATTTCCAATCTCCGGAACATTTTGGCAGGTCACTCAGCCCGTATCGCTCGCTGCCGTACCGCTGCCTCCCGGGTTTTCGGTTAACAATATCACGACGTCGACGACGACCGTAGTGAAGTCCGGCGCTGGCGTGCTTCATGGGGTGACGATCAACCTCAAAGGAACCGTGGCATCGACTGTTACGATTTACGATAGCCTCACCGGATCGGGCACCAAGATCGGGACCGTCGATTCGCTCACATTAAGCGGTGCCTTTTTCTATGATGCGGCTTTCGCGACCGGACTGACTGTCGTCACTACGGGCACCGCCGCGCCCGATGTTTCCATAACGTATCGGTAAGGCGACTATGCCCAAGAAGCCATTAAAGAAAGCCATCGACACGCCGCGCGGTCCCGGTACTTCGATGGTCCCGGTCTCGCCGTACAACATCAGCGTCAGCGCGGGCGGAATAAAGACCGACCCGTCGGCCGGCATCGTGCTTGGGACCGGGGCCGACTGGTTCGGGCCGCTAAACCCGATGACGCCGATCGCGCCGCCCGAAGTCGTAGGCCGCGCATGGGACTTCCCTCCGGGCTACAACCTGATCACGCGTCCACGGTCCTACGAGATCGTCGACTTCCCAATGATGCGCGCGCTCGCGGATTCCTACGACCTGCTGCGGCTCGTTATCGAAACGCGCAAGGACCAGATCACGAAGATCAAGTGGAAGATTCGCACGAAGGAAGAAGCGACCGACAAAAAGGCGAAGACGACGGCGAAGCAGCAGGACCAGATCGACGAGGTCGAAGACTTCCTCGAACGGCCCGACGGTCTAAACCGATGGAAGCCGTGGCTGCGTTCGCTGCTCGAAGATGTGTTCGTGCTCGACGCCCCGGCGCTTTACATGCAGCGCAACCGTGGCGGCCGCCTGATCGCGCTCAAGCAGGTCGACGGCGCGCTGATCAAGCCTATCATCGACGACTGGGGCCGCACGCCGCAGCCGCAAGCGCGCGGGGGCACGATGTTCTACCCGCCCGCCTATCAGGCGACGCTGAAGGGGCTGCCCGCGACGAACTACACGACGCGCGATATGATCTATCGCCCCTATAACCGCCGGGCGCAGAAGGCCTACGGCTATTCGCCGGTCGAACAGATCATCATCACGGTCAACATCGCGCTCCGGCGCCAGATGTACAATCTCGCGTACTACACCGAGGGCAACATTCCCGAAGCGCTGATCGGCACGCCCGACAACTGGACGCCGGAGCAGATCGTCGCGTTCCAGAACAACTGGGACCAGATGTTTACCGGTAACCTGGCGCAGCGCCGGCACGCCAAGTTCGTCCCCGGCGGCGTCGCGAAGACCTTTATCCCCACGAAAGAACCTGACCTTAAGAACCCGATGGACGAGTGGCTCGCGCGCATCGTCTGCTTCGCTTTCTCGATCTCGCCGCAGCCCTTCGTCATTCAGATGAACCGCGCAACGGCGGGGACCGCGCAGGAAGTCGCGAAGGAAGAAGGCGTCGAGCCGCTCAAGGAATACATCAAAGAGCTGATCGACGACGTCATCGAGCAAGAGTTCGAGAACGACGAGCTGGAGTTCGCGTGGGACGAGGAAGTCGAGGTCGACCAGACCGCGCAGACGAACCTGATCGCCAAGCGCGTCGAGGACGGCCTGATCACGATCAACCAGGGCCGCGAGGCGCTCGGCGAGGAAACGAGCGACGACCCGGCCGCCGACGTCCTGATGGTCAAGACCGCGACGGGCTACGTGCCGATCGACGCGAACACCATCGACGGCAAGCAGGCGTCTATCGACGCCGGGATCACCGCCGACCCGACGATCCCGAAGACCATCGTGGCCCCGCCAGGTACGCCCGGCGCCAACGGAGAGGCACCTGGATCCCCGCCAGCAAAGGGTTCGCCGCAGGAACCGCCTGCGAAGGGCGCAGACAAGCCGAAGGCGTCCGATACGAAGGGCGCAGCGAAGTCAGCCGCGAAGGCCTACGCGCACGGCACGCGCCGGTTTATGAAGGCAGCCCGGCGGTCCGGGAGGACCGCCCCCGACCCTTTTGCTCGTAAGGCCCCACGGGCCGCACGTTCCAACGTCAAGAAACTGTTCGCCCAGGCCTTCCGTAAGGCCGCGAAGAAAGTCGCAGCGCAGGTCCGCCGCGCTGACGTCGGTAAGCTGGCAAAGGCGGACACGCCCGACGACATAGCCCGCGACGCCGAGTTGGACGCTATCGAGCAAATCGTCGTCGATCTCGGAGACGAGTTCGCGGACGTCGCGACCGACATCGCCGAACAAGTTCTTGCACAGCTCGGCGTCACGGACGCAGCCGACCTTGTCGACCAGGTCAACGAAGCGGCGGTGACGGCGGCGCGCGAGCAGGCGGCTGAGCTCGTTACGCAGATCGAAGACACGACGCGCGAAATGATCCGGGGCGTCATCGCCGACGGGCTCGAGCAGAACATCGGGACCGATGAGATTGCGCAGAACATCATGGACTCGACGGGGTTTTCCGAAACCCGCGCCGACCTGATCGCGAATACGGAAGTCCGTAACGCGAACAGCCAAGGCGCGCTCGAAGGCTACCGGGGCGCGAACAGCATGGGCCTGACCGTTCAGAAGGAATGGCTGCTCGGCGACAACCCGTGCGAGATTTGCGAAGCGAACGCCGACGACGGTCCCATCGACGTCGACGATGACTTCTCGTCGGGCGACGATGCGCCGCCCGCTCACCCGAACTGCGAGTGCGCGGTCTCGCCCGTCGTGGTAGACGATGGATCTGACGTCGCCGACGCCGAGGAATAACAGATGTCGATGCACGCCGCGCCAAGATCGTTACCGGAATCGATCCCGTGGTTCGCGCCTCGCATGACCGGCCGCGAACTGGCGGCGATCAACGACGTGCTGCTCAGCGGCTTCATCAACGAAGGCGACGTGACGAGGAAGTTCGAAAGCCGCGTCGCTGCGGTATCGGCTCGGCGCTACGGCGTCGCGGTGCCGAACGGCACGTGCGCTATCGCGCTCGCGCTTATGGCCTGCGGGATTGAACATGGCGACGACGTCATCGTCCCCGACCTGACCTTCATCGCGACGGCGAACGCTGTGCGGCTGGCGGGCGGCAACGTCATCCTAGCCGACGTCGATCCGACGAACCTGTGCCTGTCGGCAGACGCGATAGCCGACGTGGTGACGCCACGGAGCCGCTTCGTAATACCGGTCGAGGTCAACGGTCGTCGTCCCGCCTATCGTGCGATCAACGACGTCTGCGTCGCCTACGACCTGACGATGATCACCGATAGCTGCGAAGCGCTCGGCTCCGCCGATTGCGGGTCGTGGGGCCGGGCGTCGTGCTTCTCGTTCTCGCCGAACAAGCTGGTGACGACCGGGCAAGGCGGCATGGTGGTGACGAATAGCGCCGAGACCTACGGCGCGTTGAAGCGGCTCAAGTTCCAGGGGATGCCGGACCGCGGCAGCGGCGGCAACGACCGGCATCCGGCGCTCGGCTACAATTTCAAGTTCAACGATATTCTGGCGGCCGTCGGCATGGTGCAGCTCGACGCGCTGGTCGACCGGCTGGCGAAGTGCCGCGAGCGTGACCGGTGGTACCACGACGCCCTGAGCGGCCTTATCGAGTTTCCGACGACCGCGCCGGGCGAGACCTGCCTATGGACCGACGCGCTGGTCGATAACCAGGCCACGCTGGCGGCCCACTTCCGCGCGCACGGAGTTGGGATGCGCGGCTTCTGGTTCCCGCTGCACACCCAGCCGCCCTATTTATTCAGCCGGCCGTTCCCAGCGACGACGTCAATCTCCCGACGTGGTGTATGGTTGCCGTCGAATCACGACATCACGCAGGACCAGGTCGGCCGTGTGGTGGATCTCATTAAAGCCAAGGTGAAACATGATTCGTGAACCGTCGCCCTACCTATCGGTCGATGAGCTAAAGGAGATCGGCTTCAGCGTGGTCGGCCGAGGCAACAAGATCAGCCGCAACTGCTCGTTCTACGGCGTCAAGGGATTCATCGGCGACAACGTGCGCGTCGACGACTTTTGCATTATCAAGGGCCACGTCGAACTCCACGACTACTGCCACGTCGCGTCCTACGTCATGATCAGCGGCGCGCACGCCCAGGTCATCGTCGGCGCGTTCTGCGGGCTGGCCGCTCGGACCACGATATTCACGGGCAGCGACGACTACGGCGCCGACACGCTCGGATGCCCGGAGACGCCCGACATCTATTGCACGCGCATTAAGGGGCCGATCACGTTCGGCGTTGGCGCGATGATCGGGGCGCACAGCGTGGTGCTGCCGAACGTCCACGTCGGCGACGGTGCTAGCGCCGGCTGTGGCTGCGTCATATCGAACGACCTCCCGGCCGGCGGCATAATGCGGGCGGCTCCCAGCGTCGTCTACGCGCGCCGGCGAAATTGGCAGAAAATCAAGGAGCTGGCGCTGCGCGTCCTTGAAAACCACGATGGTGGATCATGTTGAAACTTCCTGACGTTACGCTTGTCGTCGTCGAGACCGTCGCGCACGACCTGGCGCGAATGGCGGTCGAGGACTGCCTTAAGGCAGCCGAGTTCGGCGACGTCCTCGTCTATTCGGACGACACGAAGGCGATAAACGTGCCCGGCGCACGTCATTTCACCGTCGAGGACTGGCCGACCAAGGAGGGCTGCGGCGAGTTCTGCACGTTCGAGGCCGCCGCCGCTGTGGTCACGTCTCATGTTCTTTTCACGGAATGGGACGGCTGGATCGTTAGGCCCGATATGTGGAACGACGAGTTCCTGGCCTACGATTACGTCGGCGCGCCGTGGTGGTATACCGACGGGCTTAACGTCGGGAACGGCGGGTTCTCGCTGCGGTCGAAGCGCCTCGCCGACTTCCTCGCCGAACATAGGTATCGTTTCCCCGCCGTCACGGACGACCTGCTTTGTCGCCGCTACCGCCGCGCGATTGAAGCGGAAGGTGGGTTCAAGTGGGCACCCGACGAAGTCGCGCACAGATTCTCGTTCGAATGCTGCCCACCTCACGCTGCGTTCGGTTTCCACGCGATGCGCAACTGGGTCCACGTCCTCGACCGGCGGCGATTGATCGAGCGCGCGAAGGCGGCGGCGAAATATCCCTACGTCTGCGGCCCGTCGCACATGGGCCAGCTTTTGAACGCCGTGCCGTGGCTGCGCCAGGAGATAGGCCTTTGAAGCTATGGATCGTCACTAAGGCCCCGATCGACCTCGGCGACGCCTACGCTATCGTCGGCGTCTTCACGCACCCGGTCCTGGCGAACAACGCGGTCGCGATGGGTGGGGCGGGAAACTACCTAATCGCACCGGTCACGCACGATACGGCCTACAAGGACGGCGAGCTGCTCGACGTGCGCATGATTTCAAAGATAGGCGTCAAGCGATGACGACGTTTTCGGCACCAGGATCGGCAACGTCGGGTCTCCAAGGCTACGATCTGGAAGGCGCGCGGCGTCGAAAGAGGCGTCGCCCCTTGTGGAGAAAGAAATCTGGGCGTAAAAGCGTCACACCCGCGTCCACCATTGGCGCCGTCCACGACCGCGCCGACCAGGAGCCACCGATGGACAAGCTCGTCGTTTTCGTTCCCATCTCCAAGATCGACGCGAAGAAGCAGATCATCTACGGCACGGCGGCCGACGAAACGCCCGACAGGGCGGGCGAGATTTTCGACTACGACACGTCCAAACCATACTTCAAGACGTGGTCCGATTCAGCCGCGAAGGCGACGAACGGAAAGAGCGTCGGCAACGTGCGCGCGATGCACGGCGCGGTCGCGGCTGGCAAGCTCTCGGACATCGGCTTCGACGACGCGGCCAAGAAGATCCAGGTCGCCGCCCACATCGTCGACGCGAACGAGTGGCAGAAGGTCGAGCAGGGCGTCTACACCGGGCTTTCCATCGCGGGCAAATACATCAAACGGTGGGACGACGGCGACCTGAAGCGGTACACGGCCGACCCGGTCGAAGTCTCGCTGGTCGACCTGCCATGCAACCCGGGCGCGACGTTCGAGGTCGTCAAGGCGGACGGCACGACCGAGATGCGCAAGTTCCACGTCGCGGCCGACGAGCCGGTTCCCGAGCCGACCAACGACGAAGTCGCCGCCGAAGCGAAAGTTCTGGCGAAGGCCGCCGGAGACGAGTCAAAGTGGATGGACCAGGTCGAGCCGGCGCGCGAAGCCCTTAAGGCAGCGAAGAAGAAGCCGAAGGCGGACGCGAAACCCGGCGACAAGAAGCCGGACGCGAAGGCGAAAGACGGCGAAGACGACGGCGACGGTGACGAGCCCGCCAAGGGCGCCGACGGTGACTGGGAGCAGGTGTGGCAGAGCCCGCGGCTCGCCGGTCAGACCTTCAAAAAGAAGGCCGCGCTGATCGCCGCGCTGACGGAACTCGACGCCAACGAGGCCGCAAAAGCCGGTGCGGCCCCGGCACTCGACGCGCTGAAGGGCCTGACCGACGCGCTCGACGCGAAGGACGGCGGACAGACGCGTCTTCCGCTCGGCGACATCGTCGTTGGCGGGAAATACGACGAAGCGATCTCGAAGGCCTGCGCGCTCAACGCCGTCGTCAAGCTGGCGGACAATTGCAGCCCCGAAATGATCGCGGACCTCAACAAGACCGTGGTCGTCGTTGCCAAGGACGGCGCGATCGACTTCTCCGCCGTCAAGGCGGCGCTCGCGCCGATCATCCTGGCGACCGTCGAAAAGAAGGAGTTCTCGGCCGACGAACGAAAGAAGCTCGCGGGCGAAGGCAAGGCGATGAAGGACGGCTCCTACCCCATCGCCAGCAAGGCCGACTTGAAGAACGCGGTGCAGGCCTACGGCCGCGCCAAGAACAAGGCGGCGGCGAAGCGTCACATCATCCGGCGCGCGAAGGCGCTCGGCGCGACGTCGATGCTGCCCGAAGACTGGAACATCAAGTCTGTCCAGCCGGTCGACATGACGAAGTTCGCCACCGACGAGCTCAAGACCGACCTGAAGAAGGCGGCGACGCTCTACGGCGTGGCGTGCCTGGTTCAGCTTCTCGCGCAGATCGACAGCGCCGAGGAAGGACTCGAGTCGCCCGACTACGGCTACGGCACGATGGTGCCGAAGGACCTGTGCACGCGGTTCGGCGCGCTGCTTGTCGAGTTCGGCGACATCGTCGCGGAGGTTCTCGACGAGTGCTTGCAGGCGATCCGTGAAGAGGAAAGCGAAGAGGCCGGCGACATGGTTGCGCGCTGCGACGCGGCAGCCGAGCTGTCGAAGATCGTGACCGACTACCCGCTGGTCAAGGTCGGCGCGCGCCACTCAAAGCTCGACCAGACGCGGCTCAACGACGCGCACGACCTGCTGGTCGACGCCGGCGCCCAGTGCGACGCCGTCGGCGACGACGAAGGGGCCGAGAAGGGGACGGCGGCCGATCTGCGCAAGCAGCTCTCCGCCCGCGACAGGGCCTTCGCCAAGACGATGGACGGCGTCGTCGACACGATCAAGGACATCGCCGACCGCGTGAAGCGGATTGAAGCGCAGCCGCTTCCCGAAGGGACGACGCACTACCGCACCGTCGAAAAGGGCGGCGACGTCGACGTTGCTGAAACTGGCGACAAGGCGATGCCGGCCCACCTGCGGACGATCGAAGTCGCGTCCGACATGGCGCGGCTGGCGGCAACGCGCCGCTGACGTCACTGCTGGCCGGGGACGGCCAAGGGTAGTGACGTCGGGAAAGGAACGTGGTAAGGCGTGATCTCCGTCGGGGACGGCGGGCTACCCTGAAAGCATGAACGGCCACCGGGGACGGTGCCGATAGCAAGGCGCGGAGGATTCCTTCCGCGCGCGCAATCGACGCAACCCGGAGAGTGCCATGACCGCACGCCAGCCTGAATTTCATCCGCGACTCCAGCCGATGCTGGCGAAGTCGTTCAACCCGAGCACGCCCGAAGCCTACACCGCCGCGCTCGCCGCGATGGGGAGCTTCCTCGGCGAAGTCGGGAAAGCCCAATCGCACAAGGATTTCGTGCCGGAAGGCCTGCCCGCGTGGCTCGCCAAGTCCAGCACGTTCGGCCAGTCCGGCTCGCCCACGTCGGGCCTGACGTACTACGACCTCGAGCTGGGCGCGAAGTTCCTCTACCCGGTCCTGACGCCGCTCCGTAACGAGATTCCGCGCGTCAGCGGCAAGGGCGGCATCCAGGCCGCGTGGCGCGCCGTCATCGGCATCAACACGTCCGGGATGCGGATCGGCGTCTCCGGCGGGCACCGCGGCGGCGTCCAGGCGGTCACCACCGCCGACTACACGGCGGCCTACAAGGGCATCGGCCTGGAGACCTCGGTCGACTTCGAGGCGCAGTACGCCGGCATGGGCTTCGACGACGTCAAGGCGATCGGCGCCAAGGTCGGCCTCGAAGCCACGATGATCGGCGAAGAACTGCTCATCCTCGGCGGCAACACGTCCATCCAGCTCGGCCAGGGCGTCACCCCGACCGTGACCGGCTCGACGCTTGGCGGCACGCTCGGAACGCTGACGCTGTCCGTCATCGTCGTCCCGCTCTCGCTCGACGCCATGGTCAACGGCTCGGTCGCCGGCGGCGTCCAGGGCTCGATCACCCGGACCAACGCCGACGGGTCGTCCGACACGTTCGGCGGCGGGGCCGGCAAGCAATCGGCGGCGGGGACCGCTTCGCTCACCGGCAATACGGCTTCGGCCACGGCCACGACCACCGCCGTTAACGGCGCGGTCGGCTACGCCTGGTTCTGGGGCCTCGGCGGTGCCGAGCTGCTCGGAGCGATCACCACGATCAACAGCGTCGCGATTTTGGCCACCGCGACCGGGACGCAGACGGCGGCTTCCCTCGGGACGGCCGACAACTCGACGAACGCGCTGATCTTCGACGGCCTGCTCACCCAGGCGTTCAAGTCCGGGTCGAACGCCTACGTCGTGTCGCTCGCGACCGGCGTCGCCGGAACGGGCACGCCTCTGACCGGGGACGGTTACGGCGGCATCGTCGAGATCGACGCGATGCTGAAGAACCGGTGGGACCTCTACCGGCTCTCGCCCGACACGATGTGGGTCTCCTCGCAGGAAGCGAACAACCTGTCGAAGAAGATCCTCGCGGGTCAGGCCAACGCGGCGCAGCGGTTCGTCTTCGAATCGGTGCAGGCGGCGGTCGGCGGCGGCGTCATGGTCCGCACCTACCTGAACAAGTTCTCGATGGCCGGACCGAAGGACATCGAGATCAGGATCCACCCGAACATGCCTGCGGGGACGATCCTGTTCACGTCGAAGACGCTGCCCTACCCGATCTCGAACGTCGGCAACGTGCTTCAGATCCGCACGCGGCAGGACTACTACCAGATCGAATGGCCGCTGGTCACCCGCAGCTACCAGTCGGGCGTCTACGCCGACGAAGTGCTGCAGAACTACTTCCCGCCGTCGATGGCGGTGATCACAAACATCGGCAACGGCTGATAATCCGCCGCCGACGTTTCACGTGAAACACGCGCGCCGCCCTGAGGCGGCGCGCTCTACCGGAAGACACCGAAGCAGGAGCCCGCCATGATCCGCCTCAAAGCGCCCGCCGGAGCATCATCGTTCAGCCACGACGGCCACGAGGCCCCAATCCCTGCTGACGGAATAGTGGAAGTGCCGGAGCACGTCGGTGCCGTCCTGCTTTCCCACGGTTTCACGCCGCACGATGCCAAAGCCGAACGGCTCGGCGAAGGCGGCGACGCGCTCGCGCGCGAAGCGATCGACAACCTCGACGGGCGCGTGCGCAAGCTCGAAGGCGGTCTCGCTGAGTTCGACAAGGAGGGACGCCTGGTCGGCGGCCTGGCCGAAAAGGTCGACGCGCTCGACCGCAAGGGACTCTTCCGCGCGCTCAAGATGATGGGCGTGGCCGCGTCGGCCACGCTCAAGACCGAGGAACTCGAAGCGACTTACGAAGCCGAAGCGAAGAAGCGCGACGACGCGGCGGTGGCTGCCGCGCAACCGGCCGCCGAACCTGCCGCGCCCGCAGCGGCCGCCGAAGCCGGTCAGAAGCCTGCGGAGGGCTGAATGAATGGCCGCGGCAGACCTCACGACGCTCGCGGCCGTCAACGCGTGGCTCGGTCTCACCGGGACCAACAATGACGCCGTCGTCAAGCCGCTGATTTCGGCGGCTTCCCGGTTCGTCCTTAACTACCTGAGCCGCCCGTCCGTCCTGCCGACGTCGTTCACCGACCGGCTCGACGGCTACGGCTGGCAGCAGCAGCAGTTCACGCTCCGCAACTGGCCGGTCCTTTCGATCTCGTCGCTGCTGCTCGGCAGCGTGGCCGTCCTTCCTTCCACGCCGGCGGTCTCGGGCAGCCCGCCGTCGAACGGCTACCTGATCGAGCCGTGGGACGGGCAGCCGCCCGGGCGGCCCCAGAACGTCGACCTCTACGGCTACTGCGTACCGAAGGGCCGCCAGGTCGTCAGCGTGACCTACACGGCGGGCTATCAGGTCACGGCGGAACCGCAGACCGTCCCGGCGTCCGGAACGCTCACGCTGTCCGCTGGCGCGCCCTACGGCCCCTTCGCGGCCGACGGCGGGGTGACGCTGGCAGACGGGACGGCGCTGACGAAGGTCCCGGGGACGCCTGCTGCATCGCAGTATTCCGTGGACGGCACCGGAACCTACACGTTCAACGCCGCGCAGGCGTCGGCGGCCGTCCTGCTGACCTACGGCTACGTGCCGTTCGACCTCGACCAGGCGACGAAGGAACTGGTCGGCGAACGGTTCAAATACAAGGACCGGATCGGGGAAATGTCGAAGTCGCTCGGCGGCCAAGAAACTATTTCGTATTCGATCAAGGACATGCCCGACGCGATGAAGCTGATCCTGCAGAACTACAAGAACGTGGTGCCGTTCCAATGAGCCGTCCATGCTGAACATCCAGCTCGTCGGAGACCGCGAACTGATCGCCCGCTTCCAGGCGATGCCGTCGAAGGTGCGCGCCGCCCTGCTGCGCAAGGTGACGGCGCTTCGGTTGAAGCTCGAGGCCCACATCAAGGCTGACAAGCTGTCCGGCCAGGTCTTGAAGGTTCAGACGGGCAACCTGCGCGCCAGCATCTTTTCGCAGACCATCGACGAGGGCGACACGATCATCGGCCGCGCCGCGTCGTCGGGCGACGTCAAGTATGCCGGAATCCACGAGTTCGGCGGGAAGACCGCGCCTCACGTCATCGAGGCGAAGGGGAAGGCGCTCGCCTTCATGTTCCAGGGCAAGCAGGCGTTCTTCAAGCGCGTCAACCATCCGGGTTCGACGATGCCCGAACGCTCGTTCATGCGCTCGTCGCTCGCCGACATGCGCACCGAGATCGTCGACGGCATGACGGAAGCGGTCAAAACAGCGGCGGCGCAAAAATGACGACCGGCACCCGCGAGCAGATCATGGCGGCGCTGTTCACGCTCGGGTGCGGAGCCTACGCGTGGAAGAACACCCCGGCGGGCGATTCGACGACCGGCATCCCGTCGGCGCGAAGGCTGAAGCTGTGGGGCGACGTCCCGATCGACCAGCGCCCGGCGTTCTTCCAGTTCGAGGGAGGTCGCGGCCTGTATTCGTGGTCGAGCGAGCCCGCCAGGAAGCGGACCATCCGGCCGCAGTGGTTCGTCTACATCAACGCGAAGGACCCGGCGGCGGTCGGGGCGTCGCTGATCAACCCCATCCTCGACGCGCTCGACGCCGTCCTGAAGCCGGCCGGAAAAGATCAAGGGACGGGAAGACAAACCCTTGGCGATCTGTGCTATCACTGCCGCATCGAAGGCGACCCGTTCCAGGACCCGGGCGACCTCGACGGTGATGGCCTGCTCGTCATTCCGATCAACATCTTGATGCCATAGGAGATCGCGACCATGACCTACAACGTCAACAAGGCCTTCGGTTCCGGGATCATGTTCATGACCCCGCTCGGCTCCGCCATCGCGCAGCCGATCCGCGTCGGCATCATGCAGGACGTCTCGCTGGACATATCGTTCGACGAGAAGCCGCTCTACGGGCAAACCCAATGGCCCTACGCGCTCGCGCGCGGCAAGGCGAAGGGAGCCTGCAAGGCGAAGTTCGCGCAGATCGACAGCCTGGCGATGGGGCAGGTTTTCTTCGGCGTCACGCCGGTCGCGGGGCAGAACCAGATCTCCGACCTCGAACCCTACTCGGTCCCGGCCTCGGCGGCCTACACCGTCCAGGTCAGGAACCACACGACCTTCGGCACCGACGAGGGCGTCTTCTACGCGGCGACGATGCAGCCGCTTCAGAACGCGGGGACGGCGGCGGTCTCGACCGGCACCTACTCGCTCAACACGTCGACCGGCACCTACACCTTCGCCGCGGGCGACGCCGCCGCCGCGCTGCTGTTCTCCTACGAATGGAACGACACGACCAGCGGCAAGAAGACCGCCGTCACGGCGCAGCCGATGGGCACGGCGACCTACTTCTCGGTCGACCTGTTCGAGCAGGACCCGGAAACGGGCGCGCAATGGGGCGCGCGGCTCTACCGCTGTATGTCCTCGAAACTCAACATCGCGACGAAGCAGGACGACTGGACGATCCCAGAGTTCGACTTCTCGATCCAGGCGAACGCGGCCGGGCAGGTGCTCGACTTCAACACGCCGAACTGAAGCCTGACGGCAGAACGGAGCAAATATGACCGAACCAACACCGATTCGGCCGGCGCCGATGTACCCCGTCGACGTCGAAGGCGCGCCCAAGATCATGCTCGGCGGCAAGCCGTGGCCGATTCCAGAGTTGGCGATCGGCCAGGCAATGCACGTCGTCCCGGCCTTGACCGCCATCATGCCGGTGCTCGGCACGATGCTCTCGGCCGTCAGCTTCGACGCTGCTGGCAAGCCCGTCGTCGACGAGAAAAAGATGATGACGATGATGGGCATGATCGACGAGCCGACGTTCGCCGCGATGGCCGACGCCGTCTATTGGTCGCTCAAGCGCGCCACGCCCGGTCTCGGCCGCGGCGAGTTCGATCAGATGCCGATCAAGGTCACAGAGTTGTTTCAGGCGCTTCCGATCGTCCTTAAACAGGTCGGGTTCATCGAGCCGACCAAGGCCAGCGCCGGAGGTGCGCAGGTGGGGGAAGAACCGGCGGCGCAGGAATCGACTGGGACGGCCTGACGGCGCGGGTCTGCCGGCTTATGCCGGGGTGGACCTGGGAATACGTCGAGGAGACCGTGACCGCGCGCCGCCTAGATGCGATAACCAGGGCGTTCAAGCCGGTCGCGGTCACTGAGTCCAAGACCCTCGACGAGCTTCGGTCCATGTTCCCGAGAGGAATCCGCACCAATGGCTGACGACGTCCAAGTCCAATTCGGCGGGACGATCAGCGGCCTCACCAGCTCGATCCAGCAGGTCACGTCGTCGCTCGGCAGCCTTGCGGGTCCCGTCAGCGCCCTTAAGGAATCGTTCGCGGCGCTCGGCGAGGTCATCGCCGCCGCGTTCGCCGTCCGCGAGATCGCGAACTTCATCACGAGCATGGAGCAGCTCGCCGTCGAGACGGCGCGCGCGTCCGCGATCCTCGGCGTGTCGAAGGAAAGCGTCGCCGGGCTCGACATCGCCGCGAAGGCGTCGGGCGGCAGCCTTCAACAGCTTGAAATGTCGGCCATGCGCCTCGGCATGGCGCTGGCACGCGCCGGGGCCGGGTCCGAACAGGCGAAGGCCGGGCTGGCCGCGCTCGGCATATCGGCGAAGGACTTCATCGGGCTGAACACCCAGGACAAGCTCGCGCTGCTCGCCGACAAGTTCTCGGTGCTGAAGGACGGGACCGAGAAGGACGCGATTGCGATGGCGCTGCTCGGCCGCGCCGGTGCGCAGATGATCCCGGTCTTCAACGAAGGGTCGGCGGCGTTCAAAGAGTTCGCCGACATGGCGGAGCGGGCCGGGGCTAAATCGTTTCCCGAGTTCGAGGACGCCGCGCACCGATCGCACCTGGCGAGCCTTGAGCTCGAAGCGAGTGTGCGCGGCACCGGCATGGCGGTGTTCACGATCTTTGGCCCCGCCTTCACCGGCCTGAAGCAAATCATGATCGACGTCGTGGAGTCGTTCACCAAGGCTATCCGCGAAGGCGGGATGATGAAGACGCTGTTCGAGGCGTTAGCGGGCTCCGTCAATGTACTGGTGACGGCGCTCGCGGTCGCAATCGCGGCTATCGAGACCTTGTGGACCGTAACGAAGGCGGTGGGCGAAGCGATAGGCGCCACCTTCGTCGCACTAGGCAGGATCATCGCCGCCGCCATGACGGGCGACCTCCCCGGCATCAAAGCGGCCTGGGGCGACCTGATGACCGCGAACCACGGAATCGCGGTCAACGCCGCGACGGAAATGGAGTCGGTCTTCGGTAAACTGGTCAAGGAGATCAAGGCGACTTGGGGATTGAGCGCCGACGAGCAGGTCAAGATCGAGCAGAACAAAAATGCTCGGATGAACATCCTGAACAAGGACGCCGTGTCGGCGGCGATGTCGGCGGCGCAGACGCGAATCAAGCTCGCTGACACGGAATACGAGGCGACCAAGAGCAGGCTCGACAACGAGTTCAAGCTTCACCAGATCGGTGAGGGCCAGAAGACCGCGTCGCTGCTCGCCGCCCTCGACGTTCGCCACGCCGCCGAAATGAACGCGCTCGCCTCCGAGGCCGCAATCCACGGCCTGTCGGCGACGCAGTATCAGAAGGTCATGGACGAGCGAAAGATCATCGACCAGAAGTATGCGAACGACCGCGCCAAGATCATCCAGCAGGCCGCGCTTGAGGAGCAGAAAATATGGACGACGGCGTCGAACGCGATTCAGTCGTCGTTCAACGCCCAGCTCCGCGGTCTGCTTGCCGGGACGACGTCGTTCACCCAGGCCGGCAAGGCCATGCTGGGCGACATGATCATCAAGTTCATCGAAATGATCGAGAAGTGGGGCATGGAATGGGCGGTCGGGCAGATCGCGCAGCTCGCCGTGCAGCAGACCACCGACGCCGCCAAGGTCACTTCGGCGCAAGCGGCCTCGGCCGCCGCGGTTCCCGGCAAGATCGCCGGGTTCATGAGCGACCTGACGGCGCGCGGCGCGCTGACGTTCGCTGGCGTGTTCGCCAACCTGGCCCCGATCATGGGCCCGGCCGCGGCGGGACCCGCTGCGGCGTCGCAGGGCGTCGTCATGGCCGAGGCCGCGGCGGTCCCGAAGTTTGACGTCGGCACGAACCTCGTGCTGAGGGGCGGCCTCGCGGTGATCCACGAAGGCGAGACGATCAAGCCTGCCCAGGGTTCCGGACCCTACACCGGCGCGAACGACGGCGGCGGCGGTGACGTGCACCTCCACCTTCACGGCCTGATCGACGGCGCGAGCGTTCAGCGGTTCTTCAAAACCCATGCCGATCTGATAACCAGGACGCTCGGCAACCGCAGCAGCATCGCCCCGAGTTCAGCATGACTATCCCGACCTTCCCCACTTTGCTCGGCGTGTCTTACCCGGTGGTGCGTTCGCCGAGCTTTAAGACCATCGAGCACGAGTCGGTCTCGGGCGTAACGACGACGCAGTCGCCGCAGGCCTTCGCGCGCTACGACTACGACCTGCCCTACGAGTTCTTGCGCACGGATTCGCCGAACGTCGAGCTGCAGACGCTGATGTCGTTCTTCCAGGCGTCGCTCGGCAAGGCGCTGCCGTTCCACTTCAGCGACCCGGACGACAACGCCATCGCCGGCCAAGCAATCGGGACCGGCGACGGGGCGACGACCGACTTCGGGCTGGTTCGCACGATGGGAAGCGTCACTGATCCGGTGCAGGACGCCATCGCGGCCGGGCTCTCGATCACGGTCGACGGCGTGACGCAATCGCTCGGGACGGATTATTCGCTGCTGACGACGTCGCAGTACGGCACGATTTACGGAATCCGCTTCGCGGGCGGCAGCATCCCGGGTGCCTCGGCGGTGACGGGCACGTTCTCCTACAACTGGCTTTGCCGGTTCAACACCGACGCCGCCGAGTTTTCGAAGTTCATGCAGTATATCTGGGAAGCGAAGTCGATCCCGCTCCGCACCGTCATCCAATGAAGAACGCCAACGCCGCACTCATCGGCCTGTTCTCGACTGACCAGCACTTCGAGCAGTTCGACCTTTACACCTTCACGCTGCGTTCCGGGCTCGTGCTGCGCTACGCGAACTGCGCGTTCGACGTCGTCGTCGGGGCCAACACGTTCCTTTGCGCGCGGTCATCCGGCGGCGTGGTGATCGACGAGGACCAGGACCAGGACTCGGGGCCGCGCGCGCACTGGACGAACGGATTCGACACCGGCACTTGGGAAGTGACGATCATGCCGCGCACCGGCGACTTGATCGGGAACAAAGCATGGACGACGGCGGTGCGGGCCGGGCTGCTCGATGAAGCGTCGGTCCGCGTTGACCGGGGCTACATTAACGCGTGGCCGACGACGCTCGCTTTGATCCCCATCGGCACCATCAACGTCTTCGTCGGCCGCGTGGCCGAGATCGACTTCGGCCGTTCGGCGGTGATCATCAACATGAACGACCCGCGCGAGCTGCTCGACACGCAGATGCCGCGCAACCTCTACAGCGCGAGCTGCCGTTACGCGCTGTTCGATTCCGGATGCACGCTCGTGCGGGCGAGCTTCGCGACAGCGGCGGCGGTGACGGGGAGCGTCGACGACCAGACCTTGAACCTGACCGCGAACCAGGCGGACGCCTACTTCTCGCTCGGTGAGATCGAGTTCACGTCGGGCGCGAACAACGGCCTGCGCAACATGGTCCGGTCGTGGGCGCAAGCCGGCGGCGTTGCCGAGCTTCTGACGCCGATGCCGTTCGCCGTGAGCAACGGCGACAGCGTCAACCTCTACCCCGGGTGCGACAAGCTGCCGACGACCTGCGACGGCAAGTTCGCGAACCTGCTGAACTTCGGCGGTGAGCCGTATATCCCGGCAGCGGAGACCGCGCTATGACCGACCAGGACCAGCGCGAGGCGGTCGTCGCTGCGGCCCGTTCTTGGATCGGGACGCCTTACCATTCAGGCGCCAAGATCAAGGGCGTCGGCGTCGACTGCGCTCAAATCCTCGCGATGGTCTACCCCGAAGCCGGGGTGCGGGCCCCCATCGAGGTCGGGAAATATAGCGCGCAGTGGCACCTGCACTCGACGATTCCGCTCTACGAAGAAGCCATCGTCGCCAACGGCGGGAAGCGGGTGCCTGCGCCGACCGGCATCGGCGACCTGGTGCTGTACTTTCAAGGTAAGCAGTTCGCCCACGGCGCGATCATTACAAGAGTATCGCCGCTCCGCTTCGTTCACGCCTTCGCTCCCGCCCGCCGCGTCGTCGAAGGAGACGAAACGGAGTTCGGCGTGCTAATCAGCGAGGACAAGAAGTTCTTCACGCTGTGGTGACCATAAATGGGCGGAATCTTCGGATCAGGCGGATCACCCGCCCCAAGCGCGCCTCCGGCGTCATCGCTGCGCATCCAAACGTCGATCGAGGGGAAGTGCCGCGCGTTGCTTTACGGCAAGACGCGCATCACGATCAACCTGATCTGGTACAACGACTTCTTTTCTGAAACGGCGGGCGGCGGTGGCAAGGGCGGCGTCTTCGGCGGCGGCGGGGCCGGAAGCAGCGCGAGCACAAACTACTTCGCATCAATCGAAGGCGCGATCTGCGAAGGACCGGTCGCGCAAATCGGCCCGACGATCTGGAACAGCAAGTCGATAACGACCATAGCCCAAGCCGGGTTCGCGACCTTTCTCGGCACCGATTCCCAGGTCGCTTGGTCGCACGTCGCGTCGTCGCACCCGACGCAGGCGCTCGGCTACAGGCGCACCGCTTACGTCGCGGGCAACTTGTCGCTCGGCGGCAGCCCAGAGCTGCCGAACTACACCTTCGAGGTCACGTCGACCATCGCGAACGGGTCGGCCGGCGTCGTCGACGCCAACCCGAAGGACGTCATCGCCGACTATCTTTCGAACGCCATCTATGGCGTCCCCGGATGGGATTCGTCCTTCAACGGAGACTGGGGCGCGGCATCCGGTTACTGGCTCGCCACCAGCCTGATGGTCTCGGTCGCGCTGACAGACCAGACGACGGCGAACCAGTGGCTCGGCGACCTGATCGAATCGCTCAACTGCTGGGCGACGTTTTCGGAAGGAGTGCTCAAGATCGTCCCGCTCGGCGACAAGACCATCGTCGCGGGGGCGGTGGCCAACGCGAGCTTCGCCGAAGCGGTCCCGAACACCCCTTATGATCCGGCAGCACCGGCAGCGGTGCCCTACAGCATCCAGGCCGGAACGGGGGCCAACTTCGTCGCCGACGCGGGCGTCAAATACACCGGCAGCGGCGTGACGCTGACCAAGGTCAGCACGACGCCGGGCACCGGCCAGTACGCGGTCTCGCTCAACGGGCTCTACGCCTTCGCCGCAGGCGACGTCGGGGTTTCGGTGACGATCTCCTACACGGCGGCCGCCGTCGGCAGCTACAACCCGCCGGAAGCCCCGCTTTATTCCTGGACCGACACCGACTTCCTGCCGAACCAGGGCGATTCGGGCGGGTCGACCAGCTCCGACCCGGTCGCGGCGCAGCGGACGGCTCCGCGCAAGATCAACAACGTCGTCAAGGTCGACTATCTGGACCGCAGCGGCGACTACAACCCCGCGAGCCTGAAGGCGTCAGACGATTCGCTGATCCGCCTCTACGGCGAGCGGTCGTCGAAGGGAACGCGGACCTGGGACTGGTTCCAGTTCGCCTCGGCCGCGCAGCTCGCCGCCAGCCTGGCGCTCGGGCGCGAGAAGATCGCGAACGGCTACACCGTCACGGTGCGGCCGCGCTACATCCTGCTCGACGTGGGCGACATCGTATCGATCACCGACATGCTCGCCGGCCTCGACGCGCAATGGTGCCGGATCAACGAGATTCAGGAGAACCAGGACCGCTCGCTCACTTTTACGTTGCAGGAATACTTGCAAGGAACCGGTGCCGCCCCACTATATGGCACGGGGGCCGTCGCCGGGTCGCGCCCGAACTACAACGTCGACCCCGGGCCGATGAACGCGCCGATCATCTTCGAGCCGACCGACGAACTCGCCGGCGGCCTCGAGATTTGGGTCGCGGCGTCGGCGCCCGACCAATACTACGGCGGCTATGACGCCTATGTCTCTTACGACGGGACGACCTACAGCTTCGTCGGCCGCCAGCTCGGCAACGCGCGCATGGGGGCGCTGTCGGCCCCGCTGCCGGGGCTGCCGGTCAACCCGACCGGGCCGCCGACTATCGACACGACGAGCACGCTCAGCGTGGATCTGACCGAGAGCGTGGCGAACCTGGCGTCGGTGACGCAGACCGACGCGCTCGCGCTCAACACCGCTTGCTACGTCGACGGCGAGATCGTCGCCTACGAAACCGCGACGCTCACGGCGGCGAACAAGTACGACCTGACCTACCTGGTCCGCGGCGCCTTCGGGTCCGAAGATTCGATATCAGTCCACCCGCTCGGTTCGGCCTTCGCGCGGCTCGACGGCAACATCATGCGGATTCCGTTCGACCAGTCCCGCATCGGCGCGACGGTCGAGATCAAGCTGGTGCCGTTCAACCTGTGGCAGGGCGGCCCGGCGACGGTCGCGGACGTCGCCCCGGTGACCTACGTCATCAAGGGCACGGCGCTGACTTCGTCCCTGCCGATCGTGCAGAACGTGGTGACGCAGTTCACCGACTTGTTCCAATACATCTATTGGGACGACGTGAACGACTTCAGGACCGGCGTCCGCTACAAAATCTATAAGGGGAGCACCTTCGCCGGCGCGCAGCAGGTCGGCGACAACGCGCACGCGCCGTTCATCGCGTTCGGCCTCGGCACCTACTGGATCGTCGCCTACTGCCAGCCGGTCGCCGGGCTTTACGTCTACAGCGAAACGCCAGCGTCGGTCACGATATCGGGCAACCTTCTGACGCAGAACATCGTCGACTCGTCCGACCAGCAGGCGGAGGGATGGCCCGGAATCTTCTCGAACGGGGTCGGCAAGAGCGGCGCGAACATCGCGCTCGGCGGGGCCGGCGATATTCTCTCCGACGCCGACTTCCTGAACACGGCCGACGTCCTAAACTACGGCGGGATCATCCTGTCCGGCACATACGAAATCGCTCCGAGCGACGTTGTCGACGTCGGCTACACGGCGAACTGCTACGTCAACGCGACGTGGCTCGCGACGGGCGTTCCGGTCGGGCAGGACGTCCTCACCATCGCCGACTTTCTCGCGCAGCCCGACATCTTGGGTTCGGCGTCGACGCAATACATCAACGTCAGGGTTCAGATAGCCACGGCGACCGGCCCCCT
>QGNH01000632.1_pt1 | contig 27849 bp, 35 predicted proteins | sample 1735481 | NCBI WGS metagenome assembly QGNH01 (sample SAMN09239004, study PRJNA386568) | Viral metagenome, whole genome shotgun sequencing project.
GGGGGGTGGAGTATGAGTAGGAGTAGGAGGGGTAGTTTTAGTTGGGGTAGGAGCAGTAGCGAGAGCAGTAGTGGTAGTAGGAGTGGCAGTTTTAGTTGGAGTAGGGGCGAGAGCAGTAGTGGTAGTAGGAGTGGCAGTTTTAGCTGGAGCAGGAGTGGTAGTAGTAGTGGGAGTTGGGGATGGTCATGAAAATGAATGCAAAAGAAAGACGATGGAATGCGCTAGTAAGAGATTTATCTTGTATCGTTAGAGTTGGTGGACATTACAAGATATGTGGCTCACCTGCTGCAATCCATCATACCGGTACAGGGGCAGGAGGGCGCAAAGATAACATGAAAGTGATACCTATTTGTCATTATCATCATCAAGGCGATCAGGGTATACATACGATAGGTCGTAAGGCATGGGAAAAGTTGTACGGCACAGAAGAAGAGTTGTTGAATAAAGTAAATAAATTATTGGGAATTGAAAATGAAAAATTCGATTGAATTTGAAGAGGGTGCTATATCGCGTAGAAAAAATAAGAAAAGTTATGAAAATCCTTATTATTCCGGTACTAAAGAACAGTATAATGAATGGTACAACGGATGGGCCGGAAATAAAATACCAAAAACACGCAAGGTAAGATGATGACATTTATTATTGAAAAAATAGTATCACCGTTGATTTGCGGTATTATTGCTGTAATGGGTTTTATTGTTATTTTAGGCCATGGTGTCCAATTGTTGATGACTAATTTGGTGAAAAATAATGTACGCTAGAAAAATCCTTACCGAGCATGAAGAACAGGCGGCATTGATTCAGTGGGCAAGGTTGCAATCTAAATCTATTCCAGAGTTGAATATGCTTTTTGCTATACCAAACGGCGGCTATAGGGCTAAAAAAACCGCGGTTCTTTTAAAAAAGGAAGGAGTTGTAAGTGGAGTGCCAGACCTTATGCTTGCATATTCATCAAGCGACTACCACGGGTTATTTATTGAAATGAAGCGGACTTGTGGGGGTAATATTACAGATAATCAAATAGAATGGAAAAATAAACTTAATCAACAAGGTTATTTGTCTGTGATTTGCAAAGGATTTGATGCGGCAAAATCAGAAATAATGAGATATTTAAGGAAGTAATTCGTTGACGTATCTTTCTGCCATTATTCCTTGCTCCACTGTTATTTTACCGGACTTCAATAATTCTAGTAACGGCTGTATTCTCCATATCGATGCATCCGTTACATTTGATGTTAGCTGCTCATGTCCGTTATATTTGATGGCTAGAATATTATCTGACATGAATATTCTATAATTTGCCGATATTCTCAAGAACAGCTCAAAATCTTCACTAGCTCTTAAATTTTCATTAAACAACCCAACGTCATTAAATACATGTCTGCTTATTAATACAGTAGACGGCAATATCACGCAATTAGTTAAAATGTGCCTAAAATTAATTTCAGAGAAATATGGGGCTAATTGCTCTCCTGTATTTAATTTGCACAACGAAGTAAACATTTTGAAACCTGTGTACAGCTTTATTTCATTTATTTGAGTTTCAAGTTTTTCGGGAAGCCATACATCATCATCATCAAGAAACGCTAACCAATCGCCATTTGCTTTCTCTATGCCCCGGTTACGCGCCCAACTTGGCCCATTTCTGGTAAGGCTATCATCAATAACTATAACTTCAAATGGCTTAACAGTTTGGCTATAAACTGATGCCAATGCCCTCTCAAGCATTTCAGGCCGGTTACATGTTGGGATTACGACCGATATTTTAGTCATCATCAAATTCGATTTGAGCGAGACGCACCGTTTTTATCCGCTGGCTTGAGCTTCTGTACAGCTCGTTAAGCTCGGCAAATACGCCGATATCATTGCGCTGGCTATTATCTTCGACAGCTTCCCTTAATCTAACCGCCGCTTTTAGCCTGACATCGGCAAGAGGTGCGGAATTGGTGCCAATATCAGTCACCATGCTCATTGTTGCAAGCTCATGGATGACCTCTATCGCTTCAAGTTGATATGACCTTGACAATCGCTTAAGGTGGTTATTAAACTGCTCGTCTGATAGAGTTTCGTAGTCTGTATTTACCTTTACTTGATCGATAGTGACAGCCAAATCTTGCAGGTCTTTAGATGACCGGATACATACGTCTAATTGTCGTGGTGTACAGTTTAAATTCCTAGCGGTATCAAACAAGTCTCCTTTGTTTAGTAAGAGCTGCTCTTTAATTAATTCAATGTCCATTAAAAATCCATACCAATAGCATATCCAAGATTGTGGAGCATCGGCAAATGCTTCTTCATTCTACCCGCGCCAATTTCTTGACGGTAGAATAAGCTGTTTGGTATCTTGATTTTATCGACCATATCATAAGCGTCTTTTCTGGCCTTGTTTATTGTGTCGCCTAGGCCAGTTACAATCATGACATAATCGCCACAAGTTACATACCCATTCATGTTTTCAGCAATCTTATCGCCAACCATTCTGGGTGCCTTGCCCATCATTACTTGTGACAAATGCACACGGTTATCCATTGCGCCCGATATTGGTATCCCACATAAATCTTTGTTGGTTATCTTGGAGTAAGGGAAGTCAGGAAGAGCAATCACCACGCTAACGCAAATCTCGCCATTAATGGCCTCTATGGTGTCCTCTCCATTGACTAAATCAAGCATCCACTGGATAGGGTCTTCATTTTTTATATGCGCCGTAACGTTATGTTTTGTGGGCCAGCCGTCGCGCATGGTGAACTCCATAGGCCAAGGCTGACCGTCTTCATCGATGATTACGTTATTATCGATAAATCCAACATAGCCAAGTTTTTCAAGTATGGGCGTTACTGGCAATAAGACTTGTTCTGCCAATTTTGATCGTTTAACCATCCGGCTAAGTGTCCCCATCTCACCCGTGTTCACCGCCAGGTCTCCATCCATGAGCTTCTTATATTCCCAATTCTCATAAAACCATTTGCTCCAACCGCCCGGCCCGAACCACCCGCCGACAGCCATTTCTACGCCATACTTACGTTCTTGCAAGATAAAGCCGTTTTTCTTTGATGCTGCCGATATTTTAGGGTTTCGGTTCCACCTATCCAACATATAGATTAAATCAGCCGGATTAGATGCTACATAGCTTAAATCCTTTCCTGCGTCACCTGACGGCTTACTTACAAGATATTGAGGATTCTTTTTAACATAGGCGATAGCTTCTTTATAGTCCCAGAATGCAACGCTTGGAATGGTCAATATGCCGCTATCTTTCATGGCTTTCTGACCGGCAGCCCGGTTCAGCTCTAAATCAGCGGCAACTTTTGACGGGGCAAGTATCGGGTATCCACGTTGACGATATGTCTCTAAAAAGTCCAAATGAGCTGAGTTATCCGGCAAATAAATAAGGTCTGCCCAGTCCATCCATTTAGATCGCAATTCGTTGAAGTCATCAATAATATCAACAATGCCTTGTCCTGATAGACGTTTCCGGCCTTTATCGCTTTGCATATACCACTTAACTTTCCATCCAGCCGCCATGCCGCGCATAGCTAAATCAAGGCAATTTTCTTCGCTATCGATTATTAAAAGTCTTTTCATTGTTTATCGGTTGATAGTGATGTTGCAGAGCCCAATGGAGCGGCTATTTTACCGCGTTTATTCGTGGCTTTGTAGCTTGGTGTTTTTTTCTGAAACCCGCCTTTCTTACTGACAAATGGAGCCGCTACACTTCCCGCTGCCTTTGCCAAAGCTAACGCACCGTGTCCACCCATTGCCGCTCCAAGTGACATCATGCTATCCCAAGGGCTGATTGCATCAAGGCTGCTAACTGATTTTTTAGCACCCTCTGGAAATCTCTCGGCAAAATCAGCAATTAATTTAAGGTTTCCCGACAATGGTTTCTTCTTCGACATAGCAACAAGTTTTCTTGCATCCAATCTACCCGTGTTGTCTACGGCTGCTTGAATATCATAAGTTTTCGCCATTAACTGTCTAGCAGCTTTGAATTTACTAACTAATTCGTGTTGCCCTGTATGAGTTAGATTTTCTTCAATTAAGTCCTCTAAGCCGTTGGATATTGATTTTTTGGTTAATCCGGTTGCTATTCTAATTGGGTCATCTGACCTCAACTCTAAAGTAGCATCTTTTCGTAATTGGCGTATAGACTTCATAGCGGCTTTAGGCGTTAAAACATCCATTTTTGAATAGTCGCTTAATATTTTTATCGATTCATCGTATCCCTTGAATGTGTTCGGCAATTCTTCTTGTAAATTTATTATTTCTTCAAGCTGATTACGTATTGAGCTTGAAAACTCATCAGTCATATTGAATCCGGTTTTTTCAATCATCTTAGGAGATGATAGGCCCGGTATACCAGTCCCCGGAACTGGAACAATATGATGCAATTTATTACCAGCTTGCTCAACTTCACGGTAAGGCGCAGCCGCCCTTGAGCGAGCCATGCTAAGCTCAGAATCTGTTAATGGTGTTCCCGAACCTAGGCCAATGTCCTTGCCCAATAATTCAATAAATTTAGGCTCATTTTTATGAGAAATAAATCTATCCAGTTTTTTGGTTCCAGTGATGCCGGAGATCCAGCTTTCACCCTCCATTGGGGTTATTAGCCCTGCTTTTTGTGACGCGTCCCTGATAACATCAGTCGGCGCATTTTTTGATTTTTCTATATTAAGTGCAGCTTGTCTTTTTGGTAATTTAGCCGATTGTGCAGCCGAGTATTTAGTGCCCAATATGCCCGGAGCCTGATTTATTACTTCCTCAGTACCACGTCCAATTCCTTTTGCCCATTCTTGCGGCACACCTATGGCGGCTGCTCCTCTTTCTGCACCACGACCGACAGGAGCGGCTATTGCTCCAACTGCTTTCCCAGCTAATGCTAAAGGATTGTACTCAGCTACATTTTCCCCGAATTTAGTACGTGGCTTATAAGTTAAGGATTCCTGCACATGCTCCTTGAATGCTTGCGGGTCTCCACCGCTTGGGCTAATTAACTCTTTTGTCAATGCGCCTAACCCGGCTATTTCTGCTACTGGCTTTGCTGCCATTCCAGTAGCAGTTGCCGCTAATCCCTCACCTAATCCCCCGAGTATCGTTCCTTTTGGTTTTTCTATGGGGTTTAATGTTTTTTCTGTCTTAGCAGGCTTAATATTCGATTCTTTATATTTTTCCCAAGGGGATGAGCCAGTAGATTGAGATTGCACAACAGGCTCAATATTCGATTCTTTATATCTTTCCCAAGGGGCATTATCGCTCATATTTTTCTATTCCCTATTGGTGACCAGTTGTTTTTATTACTTGGGTCGCCACCGTTGTACATGTGTCCGTCTAAAATCTGTCCGGGCTTTAATTCTTCGGCTGGAATATCTGCGCCTGATTTGCCCAATGGCCCATCTAGCCTCTTGTCACGTTCTTTATTTAGCTCTTCTATCCTATTTGCACCATCCATGCGGAACCTTTGTAGGACTTGTACTAATGATTCAAATGGCATATTTGAATCTGCTATTGTTTCAATTTCTTTTCTGGCGGTATCGGTAAGTGGCCCGGTCAGATTTGGATTGTTAATAGCTTTTGCAGATTCAGTTACAGCTATTCTAACTTGGGCAATATATTCGGATAATTCAGGATTATTTGTAAATTCTTGTGACAGTTGATTTACGGTTTTATTCGCAAATTTGCTGTCCATAAGCGACAATTTATTACCTAATTCCTTAACTACTTCCATATTCCTATCAATCATGCCGAGAAATGGACGTATCTTTGATATATCTTTTTCAACGCCTGTTAATGCTGCTGAATTGGCTTTAAATAACGGGTCTTGTCGTTGCTTTGCTAATGCAATTCTCTTATCTGTTTGTCCAATTCTGGTATAAGCTTGGCGTATTTTTTCTTCTTCATCATCCAGTTTTCGTGTCCCACGCATATCTAAATTATCCCAATGTCGGGATTGATCGGCGGCTTTTGATTGGCTGGTATCTGCATTCTGTTGACGGACTCCAAGCATACCTTGCTGGTATTGTTGTTGATTAGCAATTTTAAGCATGTCAATCTCGCTTTTTGCCTGCACGAGTTGCATTTTATCGGACTCATTGACAAGGGCCATTGCTTGAGGAGATGTAATCATGTCGGCAAGTGCGGCACCGGTCAGATTTGGGTTGCTTTGTTTGGCGTAATGAATAAGCTCTTGTAGAGATAAATGCTGATTTTGTGGGTCGTGTTTGTCAAGTCCGTATTGGCTTTTTACTGGTGGTGGAGCTATTGGTTGTGGTGATATTTGTTGCCCGCCTTGAACGGTAGCATAAGGTGTAATGCCTTGAACAGGTTGTTGTGCTTTAGCTTGAGATTGTTGGTGCTGTTGGAATAATTGTTGTGATTGTTGCTTTAATCCGTATCCTTGCTGCGCCATTTGTTGAGCTTGTGCGGATTGTGGAGTTAATGGCTGACCGGGGACAGGGATTGGCATTTGTTGTGCCAATTGTTGGGCTTGCTGAATCATTGCATCGCCCTGTTGATTCATTTGCGTAGCCTTTGCCAAGTCTGGGTGCATCGCTTGTTGTTGACCGGGGACAGGGATTGGTTGCGCTTGTTGTTGAGGCGGTTGTGATGATTGTCCAGGCTGACCACCGGGGGCCTGTGCGGCATTTGGAGAATCAGCACCCCATGCACTAACAGCATTACCCATATTCTCACGTATATTCTGCTGCTGGGTAGCTTGTAGTTTTGCGGCATCAATTGCTAACCTATCTTTTTCTTTAGCAATACGCCGCATTTCACGAACATCACCCGCTTCAAGTCCAGCAACTAATCCCTCTAATGCGCTATAGGCCATTTTATTAACCCTGCCCTTGGAATGATTGTAATGGCCCTACCCCGGCAAAATTACCCGTGACTGGCGCAGCTGCTTGTTGTCCACCTCCAAACACGTTACTTAACCCAGAAAAAAAGTTATTAGACCCAGAATTTTGATTGTTATTCATTGCACTATATGCTTGACCGCCTAAGTTCAATGCGCCACCAAGTTGCGCTTGTTGGTTTTGGTAGTTCTGTTGACCTTGATTAAATGCCACTTGTTGACCGGCTTGACCAATGCCCATGTAAGCACCCGCCGTCTGACCTTGATTAGCATACATGTTGTTCAATGCACCCATTTCATTAGCGTAAGATGATGCATTAGCGGCTGGTTGTCCGGCAACAAACATTTGAGCATTAAGCGGAATTTGCCCGCTTTGCATCATTGCACCCCCTGCGTTTCCGAGTGCTTGAGTTTGAGAATTTAACGCGGTTCCTTGAAGTGTTGATTGTGCGCCACCGGCCTGATTAGCTTGTGCCATGCCAGCAATACCAGCCTGTTCACGGGATAATTGATTATTAGTCCATTGTGTGTCAAAGTTCTGCATCCCTTGATTATATTCCGAGCCACCTACAGGAGAATTGCCAAGTCCTCTCTGGGCTTGTCCTGCGTTTATCTGGTCGGATAGAATCTGTTGATTTTGAGCGCGCAAGGTATTTTGCGGGTCGAAACCAGCTTGATACATCTGATTGCCAGCACCGTAAAGAGCCGCAGCTTGTGTCCCAGATTGTTGAGCCTGTTTCCCGAACATTCCAGCATTTGCCATTTCTTGCGCTGATTGTTGCCCGTAAATCTGTCCGGCTTGATTAGCGGCGGCTTGATATGGCGCATAGTTTATAGCGTTTTGTTGCTGCAAGGACTGTTGATAAGCCCCGGGCGCAACGCCCTGTACTGCCGCCATATTACCTTGCTGTCCTGCCATAGCATTTTGGTAGTATTGGTCTGCCGCTGGCTGTGCAGTGGGTATATATCCGGTGCCACCACCACCTCCACCACCTCCTCCTCCACTACTACCAAGCTGTGATAAACCATAACTCGTGGCTGCCGTTGCTATTCCTGCTCCTACCGCTACAAATGCCATATCTTAATCCTCAATAAATTTTATGGTAGAATCCCGATTCTTTTAGAATCGAACTCTTCGTATGTTTCAACAACATAAAATTTATTAATATCCTTTTCATTATTAGGAGGTATGTCGCCCCATCTTTTTTTATGTATTGTTGACCAGATCGTATCTTCTTTAACAAATAATGCACGTTTTGTTCCCGGCTCAGACTTCAATATATGGTGGCCTCTAATTTCAATGCATCCCTCTTCTGTGTAGCAAGAAACTAAACCAGTTGAAATAATATTCAAATGCTCATGCAAATGAACTTTACCAACAACAAGTGAACCGGCGGGCATAAATATCTCTCTAACATAAACATCGTCGGCGGTAAAATGCCTCAATGGGAGATTGATATTATCGTTCAATTCAAATAGACTTTTTTCAAAGGAAAGTATCTTTTCTCTTGGCGTTCCAAGGTGTTGAGATAATAAATCGTCTAATTCAGAACTTGTAACTTTCATCGGGATAATCATTTCATCTGGGAACATTTTCATTAACTCATTACCTTATGGATGAATGTCGCAATTAATGCCGCTAATGATGTACCAAGGAACCACATCCCGCCGATAAACGCCGTTGTTCGTGTTTTGTATATTATCAGCCCTTGTATAGACTCTTCCATCCGTACAAGTTTTGATTCGATCCGATCAAGTAGTTTGGCTTCACTCCTAACATGCTCTATTTGCGCCTCTTTGAGCGCGTCAACCATCGCTAGTAAACAATCAGGACTTGGCATCTATATTATCTCGGTATGTTTCTATGGCATGATTTTTAATTAAGCTGCCTCTATTATCGAGGAACTTAACAATTCTTCCTGACTGTGCATATCCCCACATAATAGGACTTTTTGGCACAATATCAGCCGTGTTTATATAGGAGATACAATCACTGACCTCAATATCATCATTGGGGGGGGCGAATAGAACAAGTTTTGTAGGTCTTATTGATGCGCGATTAAGGCGCTTTGCAATGCAGCACCCGGCAGAGTGGGCATAAATATTGATAGTGTATTCAGGTGGAGCCGCGGAGATAACATTAACAATGCGCTCGCCGAATTGGTGAAAAATTGCCGTCCATCCCTCAGAAAGTTCAGCATTATCTAGCCAATCTTCAAATGTTGTTGTGCCGCGAATGGCTATATCGTAACTTGTACCTGTATCCTTAATAAATCCCCAAAATTCTTTATCTGCGCAAGGAAGTGGCCCCTTTGCCCAAAATTCAGTGAGCAAACCATCAATTTCACTTTCACCATCTTCTAAGTATTTCTGGTATGCCTCAATGACCAGATTAGCTCCTTTGGTGTGGTCGGCTATCATTTTACAGGCGTGATAGGGGTAGACAGAGCAGGAGTAACCGCTTTTGATACTGCCGCTTGTTGTGCCGCCTGTAATGCCGCCGAACCTAAGTCATTTAAAGGCACTATAGCTCCGTTTCCGCTAATGGCAAGGCCAAGGTCGACCAATTTAGTAATACCGGGCGTAACGGCTGTAATTGTCGGCTGTACTGACTGGATAGTTGAGCAAGATATTCCACCGATTAAGGCAATAGCTAATATTGGTAAGGTAAAGGTTTTCATGCTATGTCTCCAGCTTGTTCATACCAAGCTAACAATGTTGAAATAAGATTAGTGCGTTGATCGTAATGAGCACCCGGCAAACTCGCCCATCGTGATGCAGCCAGCTTGATTGCTTCTGTAATTTTTCCCTCATCGATCAGATGAAGACAGTTACATTCACTTAGCATTTGTAATGCTATAATGTCTTGTGAATTTGCAGAAAAGTCAGGAAGCTTGAGGCTCTTTTTGTACGCATCATAATAGCGTTCAAGTATCTGATACCTTCCAGATGCGGTGGACTCAAGGCCATTTCCGAGATCAACCAGAACGCCCGGATGTTTTGAATAATCAATGAATAAATGAGGATGTTCCTTTGTACTTCCAACAATAACGTTGTAACCTTTTTGATCGCCTATCTGAGCAGTTCCCTCGCTCAAGGCAATCATAGTTAAAAATGATGCTCTATTTTTGGTCATCTTCTTCTATTTCCTTAACAAGTGCGCCGAACGAACTTATAGCAGCTATAATATATGAAACTTGATCGGCTGTCAATGGTGCGCCAAGTGCTATAGCGAACGCCAATACAAGTGCCGCGACATGCGCCCATTTAGCGGGTTGTTTTAAGAATTGCTCTACTCTGATTTTTATTGACATTGTATCGACCATGTTGTATTGGCAAGGGCGGATCCGTTCATCGTCCGTATCTCCAAATAATAAATAGTTTAACTGCTTTCAACTTCATGCACAATGGCAATTCTCGTTAAATTTGCCGATGATGACATAACCGGAAGTGTTGATGACGGAAGAACCAAGGGGGTATAGGTTGTCCAGAATACCCATATTAAATTAACTGTATCCCACGCCCTCATGAACCATTGAGTTGGGATTGGGATAGTCCCGCCTTGTGGAACATACATTGACGGTATCTTAGGAGGTATGAATACTCCTGTTCCTATACCATCTAATAAATTTGTCTGGTTAAGTCCTATTGTCTTCGTGAATGCCATTATAAATTTAACGTGACATTTCCCGGAAACCACGCCCCCCCATTAGTAGCCGGAACATACCCTAGTTGTACATAAGTTGGTGCGGCTACTGTTCCAGTATTAACACCTATACCCTGCGAACAATAATAAATATCAGCTATAAACCCAAGAAATGCGGATTTACTAGCGACAATATTAGAAACATAGATAGGCGAACCGTATCCTTGCCCCGCCCATGCGTCCCCAAGAACCGGAAATTGATTGCCTATAGGGCAAGAATCATAACGGATACTAGCAGCAGCAACTGCCGCCGTTCCATCACTATTCCACATCTTATTAGTTGTTCCCGATGTATTAAACATACCGATTAAAGATATTGCGCCGGGTGTACTATAGTAAGATGAAATGCTTGCAACGACTTTATAAGGATAATCATAACCAGTAGATACATTTAATGGGCCATTTACTGTGAGCATAAAGCTCATTTGAAACGTAACCCAACCAGTACCAGATATGGTTGTAAATATATTAAACCCACCTTGACTATTTGCTAAGAAATGGAAGTAAAGTAATGGGGAAACGGTTCCCGAATTGTAAGAGCCTTGAGCGGCAGTCCAGATTATCTGATTAGTGCTTGTTGGCCCGGCGGTGGCTGTTCCCCCAGTAGGTGCGGAATTATGGAAACTAAATTGTGATTGATAATAAACACTAGCGTTCATATCAATTAATAACCATGCTTGTGATTGGGAACCAAGACTTGTATTTGCAGGGCCCGGATAGAGTCCTACCGGTGAAGCCAGAACAAACCAACTATGATTAGCTCCGGGTGCCGCTGTAATGCAATTTGCTAATGTTGGTACAATAGTCCCTGTAACTACTGAGCCAGTGCCAAGAGTGTATTGAGTCATAGTCCAGCCATTTGCTACTAAAAAAGCAATTAACTGGGTTATAAACGACTGTCCTTGTGCATTAGCTGATACAGATGATGTAGGCGCAACGTTATAATTATATGTCCATGTTTTTATAGTAGCCATTATTGAACCTCAATCCCGTATACAAATGCGTTAGTGGTGGAAGCTATACCAGTCAGATAAAAGCTGATATTGGCAGGTGAAGCGAGTGTAAATCCTGTTGTTGTGACATAAGCCGGTGTTCCAGTATTCGACAGCGTAGCAAGTAGAGTAACGCCATTATAGACTTTTACTGTGCAATTATCCCCCGCTGACGTTCCAAGAGTGCCGGATACCGAAGTATAAGTTTTAGCCGCCATTTGGATTGCATTAATAAGTTTTGGGGTCACTCCTGTTACCGAATCACTACCTAGAACATAGGGCGATGCCGCTCCTGCGCTGGCTGTACCCGGCATAAATTCCCATAAAGTCCCATTGAATGTGGCTCTATCGCCTATATTCCATGAGTTGTACCCATCAAGATTGGTTGTCCCTGCTACGCTTACCTCATAATAAAAACCCTTGGTGCCGACACCAGAGGCCAATGTAGGGGTATTGGTTGAGGCATTCCAGTCTGATTGATAGGTATCCGCTCCTACTGAACCCGCATATCCAATAGGGCTTGCAACTGATGCCGTCCATGTGACTGATGATGTTGCTGTAGTCAGAATATCGGTATAAATCTGTTGCGTTTCATATAGCGTAAATCCAGCCGTTGGAGAGCCCGGTGTTAATGTCCAGCTATTAGGTGTCCCAGGAGACGTGAATGTCCCAGTAGCCCAAGTATAAGTTGACGTACCAGTAGGGAATAATGTTGGGGTAGTGGCTGCCCATTTGTACATGGTTAATACGGCGGTTCGTTGTCCATTCGTTCCATCCGTTCCATTCGTTCCATTCGTTCCGGTTGTTCCGGTTGTTCCGGTTGTTCCATCATTACCAGCGTATCCTATGGCGCTTGCAAGAGTTGCAGACCATGTAACCACTGTAGTTAAATCGGTCAACTGGTCAGAATAAACTTGCTCTACCATCCATAACAACTTGCCCATCCAAGGTAAATCTGGGTAAGTCAACCATCCATTGGGCGTAGCAGGTGCGCTAAATGCTCCAGTAGCCCAAGTATAAGTTGACGTGCCGGATGGAAATGTTGTAGGCGCTAATGTAGACCACTGATACATTACCAGTGTTGCAGTCCTAGTCCCATTAGCAGGTGTTGGCATTATTTATACCCAAAGAAGATCCGTTAAGGAATAGATCAAAGTCTGGCTAAATCCTGCCACAACTGGCAATCCACTTGCTTGACCAGCGATTGTCCCGCCTGTTACAGTTAAGGCCGTAATGTTCTGTGTAATGTGTACATCAAGTACTTGTTGATCGACCGGTGTAGTAGGCAAAGTCAAAGTAAGCGCGGCTAAGCCTGTAGCTGGAACGATATTAAGTCGGTTATTCCCGGTCAGAGCAGAAGCATTAACCGTACCGCCTGTAGTTGGCGCATAATGATTTGGTACTATTAAATCAACATCCGCAGCTATTGTGACTGCAATAACTGTATTTATAGCAATAGCCATATCTTGCAGAATAGATAAAACAGTTGTCGTATCGTCAACTATCCCATTGGGCTTAGTATTGATTGGTAGATTATAATAATTATTTAAAATCGGCATTATGAATCCTTAAGGAAGATTAACAGGGATATTGTTAGCTAGTGCGGCTGTCTGAATCTCTGTATATTGTGATGGGGTAATAACTGAATTTGTATGAGCGTCAATAATCAATACTTGCACATCAAACCATTCTCCTGCCGCAACTGCCGGGGTAAATGCAGGGTATTTAACTGATAAATTATTTGACCCAAGTATCCCGCCAAGAATGTTCTTAATCGCACTAATAAATCCATGCCCATTGGGGTAAGCTTCTGGAGATTGCTCCGGAACGCCAGCATAAGGAGTCTTTCCCTCAGGCAATTCATGTCCCGGCTTAATAATTGTTGCTACTCCATTATTAACAAATACAGTGTGTTTAGTTGCTAATGCCATGATTTATCCTAATATGTGATGAATGAATATGCCCAATTTGCATTGGTTGGGGCCGTCAGTCCCCCAGTTGCTTTGTGAGGGATATAAAGGCCTGCCGATGCTGGAATAATTGGAGTGGCTGCAATTATTCCATTCGTCCATACAATCATAGGAATGCCATAAAAAGATACGCCGACAGACAAAACACCAGCCACACATTGTGTTACGACATCACCGATAGAATACCCCAAATCAGGTGCCAGACAAGTTAATACAAAAGATGTACTCATTGCCCCCGATAAATTAGGAATTAAGGCTGACATAGATGAACCGACACTTGTTACCAATGGAGTTATCAGCGAAGATTGAATCACAGGGTTGGTTATCTCGGCTCCAGTTAGTCCGCCCATGCCCTGCACAGTGCTTGGAGCAGTAGCCCACATCCCTGCCGTAGTTTGAGTGCATTCAATGAAACCGATTACTCTATATACCGCATTTGCATAAGCCGTTGTCGAATAGATATTCATTCCGCAGCCGCATGTCATGAGCGTGGATGCAACGGCGGCAGCATTAAATAGATTAGTTTGATAAGTTCCGGCCCCACCAGAGCCACCTATGAACGCCGTTAGGAATGTTCCAGATGGAACGCCAGTGCCAACAATGGACATTCCTAACGCCAGAACACCAGATGTTACCGCCGTAACTGTCATGATTCCGGTAGTTATAGCGATACTTGCCGTTCCTATAAACTGGTCGTTAATATTTATGACGTTTATTAGGTTAGTTTCATCCAGATCAAAACCAGCCGCTTGATTGACTACTGCTAAATCTGCCGATGTACTATTGAATATAGCCAATAATATGATTCTTGAGAATAATCCATTTGTTGTGCCAAGTGTTTTACCAGCATTTATTATTATTGATGCAGGGACAGAATTACTTACTGTATTTATTACTCCACTTCCTAAAACTATGCTTCTAAAATCCATTGATGTTGGACTTATTGTAATGGTTAAATCATTTGCCGCGACACTGGCTGTAATCGGCTGGATCTTTGAAGTTGTATAGGTTCCGGCTGTAGTTGGGGTATTGAATGGCAATATAACGGCATTGCCAGAATCGCCAATAACCATTACCGCTTGCCCATTAGTTAAAGTAAGATCGGCACCGGTAGATGTGATTATGTTGGCCCCAATGATTCCAACGTCAGCCATTGATAGAATTGGCACATTATTTCCTGTAAATACCAGTATGAACCTAGCACCATCTGGTATTTTAATATTCTTTATCCCTCCAAATCCAACGGCTCCATTTGTTACATGAACATAATTCCCTACTACAACTGATAAGTCCATGTTTGTGGCAGCTATAATATCCGCAGCGTGCCGTCCCATTACTGGGTTAATCGTCCCGGCTATATAAAACGCTGCATTTGCATAAATTAGCTCATATAGATTTCCTACCGTTATCGCGCCTATAGATGGGGCTAATCCTGATTGATCCTTAATAGGTATTGCGCCTAATGAATTTATATTTAGCGTTGGTGATATTGTCGTGTTCTGAGTCGAAAAAACAACAGCTACACGTTGTCCATTGACATAGCTTAATAGTGCAGGAGTTGGAGCCGCACTGTATCCGTCTGCTACGTTTGTTGTCGAACCACAATAAATAGTCCCTTGCGCTCCACTAGCAAAGTCTTGACCAGCTACGGCAGCAAGTAAACCGCCAGTTCCATCGCCTTTTTGAATTGAGGTGCCAATCGATGCAGAACAGCCATTAGCGTTAGTCTGGGAAACGATGTAATTAAATAGCGACTGAACAACGGTAGCATCCTCTAATGTCCCATTTACCAAGGTAGCAGGAAGTGTGTTTATTATGGTTGTCATTGTAGTAAATATCCTGTTTTCTGGAACCGTGAATAAAATGTACCAAAGGCGATGCCATGATCGGCCAAAGTTGAAACTTGGATGACAATCTTATTGAATACCAGAGGGGCAGGCCAGAATAATGAATATGTTGTCGGCATTACTGTATTGCCGCTTGTCCCACCGGGCAATGTTCCGGTTATACCGCCCCATCTTGAACCATCACCCCACAGATTTGTGCCCCATACTGCCGAATTAGTTACGCCAGTCTGACCTATACCAGTATAAGATGCTTTGCCTTTAAATGACGGTATATCGGTGATTGTTCCAATTTTAGAGCCTTCGTCGTTATAGGCGGTGAAAGTAAAAGCGGTAGATACGCTTGTTGCTTCTAATTCAATAGTAGATTCAATTACTTGCTTCATTTCCATGTCATTAAGTTTTGGGAATGAAGCGCTTATCATGTTCACATTAAATGGATTCCCATTATCTGCATATTGAGTTAATGGATTAGGATAAATATTGCTGGAAAACAGAGCATTAACATTTAGTGCGCTCGATAAAATGAAATAGTTACCGGCAGACGACACACAATCGTATAGGAACGTATGCGGCCCCGTCCATTTCATCCGTCGCGTATCAAACCAATAATCACCGGTCATTTGAACGCCGTCAATTATTGTAGGTATGCATATTCTATAAATATTGCCTGCATAAGCTGCACAAACCCTTGATGGCACTTGAACGTTACCAAATGGCTGTCTTAAATGCGGGAGTGAAGTAGCACCAAGTTGACCGGTAAGAGGAACTACGGAACCATTCGGGGTGACGACATAAGCCGAATCAGGGCCAGCAAAAAATGTACCCAATGGTGACGGAACTACCGAACGCGGACTAGTTGTACCGATATTCAAAGATAGGAAATTCAGCGCCAATGAGCCTGTTACCGCTGCATCTCCGGTAACCTGCCATATCTGCGTGCTTTTAAAGCAAATTAAGGCACCTATAACACCCGCTGTGGTAGTTTGCACTGGAAGCCCTGATAATGCAGTAACAGGGTTAGTATCGCCCAATGTAAGCGCCTGACCTGCGTTTGTCATGGATAGAGGCGAAAGTACATCGCTATAATAAACGACATTACCACAAATGAAGTAGGCTCTATTATTTAGGTTCGCCACGCCTGTTGGAACAGTTGGTAGCGGATAAGTGCTAGTATTCTGGGTAGTATATTTTGGGAAAAGTGGGTTTGATATGTCCAGCGCACCAAAGAAGTTAGAGCCAACACCGGTATAGCCAGGATGGGTTATTATTATTTTAGTCCCAATGATAGACATTACTGGCGGTATCCATGCTCCATTTAATGACGGAGAATTAGGTCGGCCCTCTTTATTGCCCGCTGTGATTCCTGATATTGGAGAAAATTTACCAGTTTGTAAATTGTAAGCAAATGGTTCATCCATGCCTTGTGTGGTGGTGGACGCAATCATGCCATATACCCAATTACCAACGACTATATGAACAGAAACAAATCCCCATGCGCCTGTATAGTAATAATTTGAATATTGTGCAAAGTTGGTTAGTGGATTCCCTACACCGGGGCGTGGTATAACAATTTCAGGGTTTGACGGGTCAAATACTAAATTTGATAATGTACGGCAAGCGCCATCAAATACGTCTGTTGCATCATAAGCATCAACTATCCCTCTTGGGGTAAATCGGATAGGTGCTGAATTTGATATTGCCATTAGAAAGGGTCTATTTTATCTGGTTTATTTAAAGCGCCTATTTTAAATCTTCTAGGGTCTAACTTAACCTCTTTTACAACTTGCTGCTCGTCGCCCTCTGTTAATAGATGAGCAAATAGCATCTTATCACAATCCATCATAAAACGTTCATAGCGAGAATCATCCGTAATCCGCATCATTCTCATAGCTGTGGCTTGAATCAAATAATCTTGGTCAGAGAACCATGGCACAGAAGAGTTTGTCTCTGGCGAAACTAAATCAGTTTGTGATAGGTAATATCTGTGCTTTAAATTTGTTTGTGATAAAAAAGACGGGTAGATATACAAAAGGCCAACACCGCCCGATGCTACGGCAGATAAATCACTGGCCCATTCATAAGGGTAGTTAGTGGCCCCTGTTTGTAAATTTTCTGCATCATATTCACGCAATGATGCAGGGTTAAGAAAGTATGGTTCACCTGAGACTATATAAGATAAGTCATACGTTCTTAAATAATTCGCCTCAAGATTAAACGGCCCATTACTGCCGGACGTTGCAACAATGGTCTGAGTAACCAAGTTGACCTTTAAATTCCTGTGCATACATAAATCTTCTAGCACAAAATTTAAAGCCCTGCCCCCCTGAGTCACAAATCCCGGACATTTAGCTATTGCCAGTGCATCCGCTACAATCTGTGCCGCAGAGAGGCTCGCCATTTATGCTTTACCGATTTTTTCTTTTAATGCGGTGATAGCATCTTGACCTTTTTGGATTTCATCATTGTGGCGTTTTACATTGATGTCCATGACTTCAAGGGCAGATTTTTCAGCGGCAGTAAGTTTTCCACCAGCATCACGCTTTTTAAGCATAGCACCGTAATGGATATGATTAACTTCAAGCTGGTCAATGGCTGCCGCTAACTTTGCTTCTAATACTTCAACTTCGTTTCGGTCACGCTGATGATTTACGATGTCATCAAATGCGGTTACACGCGCATTAACGGACTCTAACGATTCGCCCTCATAAACATAACCGCTGATTGCCAATGTCTTGCCATTTGGCAATGTCGCATTAAAAGTAAAGTTGCCAGTGACTAATGCGCCGGTTAATTCTGTTTTTTGTGTCATTTAGTGCGCTCCTCTGTTTCTTGCTTCTGCGCTGATAAACGCAGTGTTAGTTTTTTTGCGGTATACGTTTTCGTTTTCGCCATGTATCGATTTTTCATGATCCCAACACCGCGCTATTCTACTCTTTATATCGACAAGAGTGTAATATGATAATTCGTAAGTTTCCCCATGATAGAATTGCAGGCCATTCGTGGACAATTCTGAACCCGCGCCCGGTGGTAAATCAATAGTGAAGAAAAATGTTGGGACTTTTTCTTCTTCCCATATTTGTTCACTTTTCTTTTTTACCCAAGGATTGGTACATTTTTCAATGGTAATGAATTTGCCGGTCGCCTTTTCTTCCGAAGTATCAGATAAGAATTGGCTTGATCTTCCCGATTCATAGACAAGTTTTTCAAGGTCATCTTTTTCCGACCTTTCTTCTTTCAACTCACCTTGAAGTTTTAGGATTTCGTCTTGTAACTCCTTAATGCTTTTATTTTCTGCCATGTTAGCCTCTTAAAATGCCCGGTGTTACCCGGGCATATTGTTTAAAGATTACTCTGATGCTGTACCAGCGGTATACCCAACGCCATAAGCAGAGCCGCACTCGACTCTAGCCATATATGCATTGTTCAGAATAATAGTTCCATAAAACATCTTCCATGACACCACACGTGTTTGATTGTGTGGGTCAGATTTTTCAGCCTGACTTAAATAATGATATTCAACGTCATCAAGAAGCACTTGCCCATAAGCATCTTGTCCAAAGAACAATGTTGGATACACTGATACACCCGTTGCAGGTGCAGATTGTGGGGATTGGGATATGCCGATACCAGTCAGGATAACTGTTGCGCCAGATGGTAATTGTGTAGCTTGTCCAGCTAACGCACCTACTGCCGGGCCTGATGGGGATGTCGCCAAGTTGCTTGGCGCTGTTGATGTGCCGATATAGACCGAGAACACATAATTTGGAACCGTTGGCAGGGTAACTGAAATTGAACCACTTGGCCCAGTAACAGATATTGAACCTGATACTTGATGTATACGTTGATCAACAGATGTTGCAACGGGTGCCGCAGTTACTTGGATGTAATAAGTACCTGTAGTTAAAATACCACCTGTAGTAGATGGGGTTCCAGTTACCAATGCAACACCAACCCACCAAGGCATCATATTAGACATACAAAATCTAACACCGCCCCATTCGCCAAGGTCATTGTTGTACAGCCTGTTCAAATCACTGAATGACCAAGCAGTAATAACCGTTGCATTTTGACGCATATCTTGTTCAGAATTTGGGCTAATCAATGCAATCCAATGAGGTTTGGCACCGGGATTCTTGCTGGCAGTGGTTCTTGAGTGAGCGTCGATCTTCATATCTTCGCGCTCGTCGCCATTAAAATCAGGCACACCGAATGAACCGAAAGATGCGGCAATCTTGCTTACTTCGACCGGTGTCAATACATCTGTTGCAAGAAGGCTTGCTCTTGATGTTTTGGCGTTAGCATAATTGACCTGTGTACCAGTCATCAAGATATTCAAAACATTACGTTCGATTGTTTCAGGTTGCTGAATAGCAATCAATCGAATGGCTTGTTTAAATAAAGGATGCTTAACCGTCAAATCAGCTACGTCAGTTACCCGAACTAAGTCGCCCCATTGCTGTGCAGTTGCAGATACTTGAGCAATGGTGATTGATTCACCAGCCGCCGCCGAACCCTCTGATAATTGAGCAAATGGTAATGGTAGACGCTCATAACGCGTAGCCGTATAGGTAACACCAGATTGCTTATCAAGCTTTAATGGTTGACCGAATTGATACGCAACTAGGCGACGCTTCGCAATTCTTAGAACCTCATCTTCTATATGAAGTTCAATATCATTTTGAAGCGTTTGACCGCCAGCACCAGGAGAATAATTGGTGATACCGGGTAATAATAAATCAATAAAAAATTTCAACATAATAATGGCCTTTAAATTTTAACTCCATCAAGGCGTTTAGCTCTCTTTTCAGAATCCGACAAGGATTGTCTACCGGAAGACGGAACATCCGATTTTACCCTTGTTGGTGCTGCACGCCCACCAGTTTTAGTGGCTGATTTCTTAGTAATCAATTTACCTTTTAAGTTATCTTGACCTACCAGATAATACAAAACATCTTCACGACTAGGATTATGCCCATTACTTCTGGCGATTCTAACATGCTCTTCAACGGCATCTTTATATCGGTCATAGGTTTTAGGCTTATCTACTGCATATCGGCCAAATTTTGCCTTATCTGCCCCGTCATGAGCCAAAAATAAGGCTTCTCTTGATGATGCTTCGGCTTTCCTTGAGTTACGGTTGCTTTGAACGGCGTATTTTTGCCATTCTTCGGCATCCGGGTTATTAAGAACGGCTTCTTCTTGCTTCCAAAGAACTTCATCTTGATTAGGTTGGGCTGGTTGTCGATTTCTGCTTCTTTCGGCTTCCAGCTCAGCTTTAACTCGGTCACGCTCTGATTCTGCATCTTGTGCTCGTTTGCGAGTTTCAATGATAGCTTTTTTACTGCGACTTACCGGCTTTACGGGTTCGTCAAGTTCTTCTTCGGGTTCATCAAGTTCTTCTTCGGATTCGTCTAGCTCTTCTTCGGGCTCGTCAAAATCTTCGGGTTCTTCTGGAAAGTCCTCGTCGATACCGGGTAACAATAAATTGATAAAAAATAATTTCAGCTTTTTCATAATCTTCTCTTTAGTGGGTTACGCCCAACATTGCGATAATACATTACGTGTATTGCTCGATGTAAACGGTAAGTCGTTGGATACGCTCAGAAGCCGACGGATACCGCCAGCTAGAAATCGTAGGTTTGTTTGATAAAAATTCAATGAGTTGTTTACCATAACCCATTTTAGCAGAATATATGTCACTGTCAAATTCTTGACGGTAGCATAGGCTCTTTAACATCCAAGGAGCAAACATAAAGCATAAAATACGCCATTCAAGGTGGTTATTGTCACAATGAAATTTCTCATGATGATATAGTGCCGCCCAATGTTCGCTTGATAAGGCTTTAGAATGCTTCCCAAAGAATATTTTTTTGACATTGAAGATGCTGAAAGATTTAGCATACGTATCCCAGTCAACTTCTTCAACTTCAATCATGTTTTATACCGCCATTGTTCCGGTTACTGTGGTCATTAATCCAGTGATTGTTATTAATGGGCTGTAGGTGCTTGGGCATACGCTTGAGCTTATCAAATTAGCCGCTGTACATGTCCATGCTACGGCATTAACAGGGGCAGCAATTACAAAAGATGTGGCAGAAGTCGCGGCATTGATTGGATACCAGCCAGCGGGTAGTGTTCCGGTCGTGGTGCCTAGATAGAATGCATTACCAACAACGGGGACAATCGCATTAGTACCCAATGTCACTGTATAGTTATTGGTTGTACCAATCTGAGCAATGGAGGTGAAAGTTGTCCCCGTAGTTAATGTGGAACCGATAATGGTATAAACCTGAGTAATAACACCTTGATAGAACCTAAGAGCGGCGGCGACCATTGTGGTAGTACCCGATAGAGTAACGGCGGTATCACTTAAAGTAGGCGTAGCAACTGTGGTAGCGGCATTGGTAATACACTGGAATGTAAACTGTTGCCCCACTGTTAATGTGGTTCCCAGTGCTTTAGCAATATTATAGGCTGAGTCGATAGTGACCGTGACAGCGCTACCAACGGTGTAGCGAAACAATGCATTGGCAAGGTTTGTCCATGTTGCTGTAGAACCGGAAGAAGTCGTAAAATTGACACCACCAGCAAACGATGCGCCGAAGCTGGCAAGTGCAGCTAATACACCGGAAAGTCCTGTAGGGTCTGGCAATGCACCGAGTTGTTGAACTGGAAGAGCAGGGGTAGGGATGATTCCGGGTAAAACAGATTGAATCCAAAGTTTAAAACGCTTCATTTCATATTTCCTCATTGATTAATTTTACTGATACTACTATTATTTTATCGATTGTGTCAATTATTATTCAGTCCAAATAGTAAGCCAATTTTATCCTCGCCCAACTGCGCCGGGCATAGCGTCGGGGTGAATCCCCCCAGCAGGTTGATTCATGGTATTAGGCATTTGTGGCTGACCACCTATTTTAGGCTGCCCAGCTACTCCGGGTGCATTTCCCCCCGGCGTTCCTTGTTGACCTTGTTGAGTGCCTTGAACCATTTCTCTTTTCTTTTGAAGCGACATTACGTGTTTTTGTAAATGCGCTCTAAACAATCCAGACATATCGCCAGTTGTTTGAGCCGCCTGTTGATGCGCTTGTATGTGGGCCATGTCATCATCATTATCATGAATCTCAACCATTATGCCATTTACCAGCATTTCATTTTCTACCTCAGGAGAAACGGTATACTTGTTTCTATTATCGATCAATATTCTTGGGCTTAGTTCTGATCCAAAAATATTTTGTACTAGGATTTCCAATATCGGTGTAATGTCTAAAGTTCTTCCATTGAGCTGTTGCGGTGGGATTCCTCTAATGACATTCATGGTGGCTATTTGTTGCTGCATCCGTTGCATGTTCATTACAAAATCGGTTCCTGTCCATTGGAAATGGTAACGCTCGCCCCATTGTTGAGGCTCAATCACTTGCATGTGCGCTTGTACGCCTATCTCGCCCATTGTAATGACGGTCAATTCTTCATCACGGAACTGGGTATCATATTCAAAGAAACGCTCCATTAAAGGGTTCAGTATTTCTTCTTCAAATCTTTCTGCGTGATCTACTACGGAAACGGATGACTCTTGTTGTTGTGCGCCTATTGCTGCGTTGTTCTTTCTTCCCTTAGGGGATTGCCCCATCATCATTTCATTGATGTTAAGTGACTCAAATATCTGACGCTTGATAGATTCGCACATAGCTATAGAATCTTGCCAGAGTTGCGGAAAGTTATGAAACTGTGTAGAGTTAGGGTCGACAGGCCAGACAGCCGCTAATCCAAAAACCATCATTGCATAATTGGGATTCTTCTCCGGGTCTGTCATCACAATTGGCAGTAATGAATACATTGCCGAATCCTGCCCCATATTCCAGAAATCGTTAAGATTCCATTGCAATGTTTTTACGGCTTCAATCTTTGATACGCCATTAAATGAGCCATTAACGCGTTCAACGGGTGCAGAAATTATAGGCCGCTTTTGCCCCCATTGTGGAGCTTTTATTATTCCGATAATTTCATTTTCACCAGCATAATAAATATAGGCTAGAGATTTAGGCTCATCCTTTTTAAACCGAATCATCATATGCGCTTCGAATATCAAGGCATATTTAAAAGTACCCTCAACTTTTATCCCTGCATCTTTTGATCTATTCTTTTCTGGTACCTGTTTTTCTTGACCCTTATGGCTCTTAATCCAGTTACTAAGGTCGCTGTCCTCCTTTAAAATAAAGATGCCATCATCAACCATGTTCTTGATTTGGTTTTTGCTCATCCTTAATTTAATACAAGTTATATCAGCCTTTTCTATATCATTTACCGTTGGAGGGATAACAACTAAATCCTCGGTGGCAAAGTCAACAATGTCCGGCCCCTCTGTCTTTATTTCTGTTTCTTCGTCTTGGTCTACTTCTTCGGTCGGGTCTTCCCCCTCAATATCATCGAATGAAAGAGGCTTACGAATCATGCCAGTAATCTTTCTGGTTTCGCTCAACCAATCAACATAGATATTCCATTGTCCGGTAACATCACCAGATACAAGCATTGATCTAACAACTGACTTTAGTTTTGTTGTTCGGATGTAATGCTCTAGCAGGGAAAGTTGTTCGTATGGCTTTCTTCCATCACTTCCGATTGCATCAACGTGGTTATATTTAGTAGGGAATAGTTGCTTCAAAGCGCGTTTAGAACGAGCCATCACTGCATCCCTAACCACCGGAACATACCCCGGTGAGTTGGCCTGATAGCTTTGGTTATCGTCTAGCTCAGCGTTATAGATACTCCAATAATTCTTAATAGCGTCATCGGCATCACTGCGATTCTTATAGGCTTGTACGATTTCCTTGTAAGCATCTTCACATTTTTCGTAAATATCGCTTTCTAGTTTATCAGCCCAGTTATCTACTTTATCAGCCATCATTTACCCATAGCGCTTATATAAGGTTTACCAAGTGCATTAGTTGCATTGGGTTTAAAAGCTTTGGGCGCATTGTCGCGCTTATTTATTGCAAATGTCAATGTTTCCAATGCTTCTATCAAGGTCTTTGCCGTTCCATGTTCAGGTTCACCGCTTCGTTCACCATTTGGTTTGATCGGCCAATTATACCCGGCAGATAAAGCCTGTAATGTATTGTCTGCATTATCGCACACTTTAAGCAATCGGCTACCGCGTAATTCAGTTCTTAACATTGGACTCAATGTACCTCGACTCATTGATGAATACTCGGCCCTATTAGCTCTCAATCCAATCGACTTCAATGCAGATGATAAAGGGTTTCTTCCTATCTGATCGAACTGGTCAGCGGGTATCCATGCGGTTATTTCACGTCCGGGGTAGAGCGCATTAATCAATGACTTAATATCTGGAAGAGCATCATTAGGAAGAAGCGGCGTTACCCAGTCTGCCAAAACAGTTAAATGTTGTCCCTCTAATGAGCAAAGGACGGCTACAGTGTCAGAAGAAGTGGCGTTAAGAGCAAGCAATAAAGACACCTTTCTTGGTAACTCATAGTTACGAATAATATTAGATTCGCTAAACTCGCCATAAATAGGAGTACCGGAGAATATGCGTAGAGAATATGCAAGGGCATTTAATATATCCTTTTTTCCAGTAGGGAAGTTAAGAACTTGTGACACTAACTGAGCATGGGCAGATTTTCCACCGACAAAGATAATATCTCCAGCAATAAAGAAAGAGCGTAGCCCCATGATGAAAGCCGCTTTGTCTCTATCTTGAGGCGCATTCATGACTCTAAGTTTAATAGAATTGCCAGTCAATAGCATCTTGGCCCTCATAGGTTGGAGTAGCCAGTTGTCCAGCGAGTTCTTTTCTATAGCGACCTCGGCGTTCTTATGGGCGATACTCATTCTAAAAGCACCATCAACAATTTCATCCGGCTGCCAATATTCCCCACCTGATTGATGGACGTAAATCTTAGTACCCATTTTGCTTACAGTAACATGTCCGGTCTGGTCTGACTTCTTCACTTCAACTGTTCTAGCAGGGTCGATAATTATAGTGCGTGGAGAATAGGAATAAGGGGCTACATCCTCATAGCGAAGCATGTCCTCAGTAAATGGCTTGCCTTGGGAACCGGTAGCCACCAACATGTACTCTTGCATGAACTCTCGTAACATTCCCTCGTCTGAAAAAGAATCCCTCTTCTCTCTAATCCATTCCATGGGATAGCGTTCAGGCCAAAGTGATTGTGCTTCGGGGTCATCGATATTTCTATCACAAATAGGGAAGTGACCATGAACCCATCTAGGTGAGGCAGCAGCACGACGAATCATGCAATCATCGGCTAAAGGCGTTCCGGTAAGGCGAATCTTGCCCAGGTCTTTATCCATTGCAGGCATAAGCTGTTTATGTAACTTCTTCCAATTGCGATCGACAGCATTGGTATCACGTACTGACTCTTCGGTTTCAATATCATCCAGATAAGCTCTATCAGGCCGCTTAGAAAGATGTAGATACCCTCGTATTTCCTCTTCCCATCCGTGAGCTTCAATAGCAACCCCATTAGATAGGACTATCTTATTTTCGCTCCACTTTCCACCATCGGCAGATGAAGCCTTATTCTTTCCAAACAACTGTATGATTTTTTGATTAGTATTGATCTCGTGTTTGATACCCTCGATTCTCTGACATGCCTTTGTATAGGTTTCACCAAAGATTAAGCAATAAGAGTAATTTCCGTATAGCGCTTCCATGAGTAAGAACTCTTCGGATAAAGTTGTCTTGGCCCCCTGCCTAAATGCCTCCATTGAAACAAATTCATCGGAAGACCTCCACATATCCATAACAGTTACATGAAACTCAGGGCTTAATTGCGGGTGACGATGCGGGAACAATATTTGACTACCTAGAGAACGGTCTAAGTTGATTTGCTGTAATATCGTTTCTGTAGTGATTGACATTATTTATAGATTAACTGATTATTCTTTGATCGTCTTGATAGGCTTCTTGGTTGGTTTGATCGTCTTGGTTGGTTTGGTTGGTTTGACAGGCTTAATTTTGACAGGCTTAACTTTGACAGGCTTAATTTTCTTCATTTCACACCTCAAATACTTAACGGTAGCCTAATATATCATAGCGCAATAAATACAGCTATAATGCTTTATCCGCACGGTGGGGACATAGCATTTTACCATTGATTTATAACGGAAAGTTGAAATGACAAAAATGACAAAACAGAGGTTTCCGAACGTGGAATTTCCAGCTAATGGAAGTTTCCGACGCGAAAGTGAGATTATGATGGGGTCAGGGCTAAAAAAATACGCAGTTTGTGAGGTGGCTCCACCTGCATCAGACCCCCGTCGGTCCCCACCCCTGCTTGTCCCAGAGTTAAGTCATTGATTCGTATAGGACGAGTGTTATCATGGTGTTATCCGTGCGGTGGAAGAGTCTAACAGGTTACATTAATAAGATGAGGTAAGTATATGAAAGATAAGATGATTGATGCGCAGATGACAAGGCTTGCGCAGTACAAGAGCCGGAACAGCATTGCGTTATCGCACGCTCGATTGCGTACGAACCGGGTGCACATGTACGGTCAGATGCTGCGCCTTGGGATGCTGCTGCACGAAGCCGGGTACACGAATACGCACGTAGAGGCCGCTCACGCCACGATAACTGGCGAACCCTTACAACCGTATTGCTCTAGTAGCGATCGTGCAGTGAGCGAGGGCACTTCCGGGGCACTAGCAGACATCCGAAAATCCATCGCAAACCTAGCCACCATGCAGCATGCAGACTTTGTCGCGTCAGGTGATGGGCATAGAAGTAGAGGTAATGGAGGTAATGGAGGTAATATCGGTATTGGAGGTATTGGTGATAGTATTGATGTCGGTGATAGTGATATTGATAGTATCGGTATTGGTGGTGGTATCAGTAATATCAGTGATAGTATTGGTGGTGTCGGTGGTATTATGATGTCTTGTGATATCAGGAGTAGTGATAGCTCTGATGAGTTATGTGATAGTGTGTCATTACCAAGTGTTAAGCTGGTTAGTAGTGTTAAGCTACCAAGTAGCCTTGGTGTGTCTGATGTATCTTGCTATGTATCGCTGTACCTTGCTCATTTAGATCTAGCCGCTTTGTCAGTTTTATCAGAGCAGCAAGTTGATATGATTGAAGCTACGCACAGGAGTCTTTTATGAGTCCTGATGATACTCGCTTGATAGTCGGACGCGGTTTGCTGCAGATATCTCAAAAATGTCGTTCTGGTTACGTTGTCATTGATATGCGCTATCAGTACAAAGACAAAGCTACTCAAAGATATAAGCCGACGCTGCGAGGTATTACTTTCGGTGCCGCTAATATCGATGCAATCATCAGTGCTCTTCATAAACTGCGATCTCAGATGATTGATGACGGATACCTTATTTATGATAATGATAACACAATTCCGCGTTTAAATACAACGGTTTATCCTCAAAACTTCTGATTTTTGAGACGTACGCGCGCGAACGTTGATTAATTATTTATAACTTT
>QGNH01000677.1_pt2 | contig 27808 bp, 38 predicted proteins | sample 1735481 | NCBI WGS metagenome assembly QGNH01 (sample SAMN09239004, study PRJNA386568) | Viral metagenome, whole genome shotgun sequencing project.
CACATCGCCAAGAACCCCGGCGATACGTCGACCTGGTTCCCCGCCAAGACGTTCGACGCCAAGCTCTCTGCTGCGCTCGCTCCCCATCTCCACGTCATGGCCGATACGGTCAACGCCACGATCCATGACGTACTGCCGGCCAAGCCTGTGAAGGCGGCGCCGATGGCGATCGAGCGCGTCCTGACCCGCGGCGCTGCGCGAGTCACCGGGATCAACGAGACGACCCGCCAGAAGATCAACGAGGCGATCTACCGGGCGCTCGAGGCCGGCTCAACGATCGGTGACGTGGCCGACGCGATCGAGGGCATCGGCACCACGACGATCGGCGATCTGGACATGGGCGCCCTGTTCGATGAATACCGCGCTGAGATGATCGCCCGGACCGAGCTAATGGACGCGTACAACTCCAGCGCAATCGCCACGTATTCGGATGCCGGCTTCGACCAACTCCAGGCGATCGACGGCGACGGCGATCCGGAGTGCGCCGAGCGCGACGGGCAGGTCTACTCGTCCGACGAGGCGGACAGCATCGAGGACCACCCGAACGGCACGCTCGACTGGGTGCCGGTGATCACTGATGAGAGGGCTGCCTGATGGCTGAGATGACTTCCGCGTCGATCGACAACCTGCCCGATAGCGACTTCGCGTACATCGAACCCGGAGGAACGAAAGACTCCGGAGGCAAGACGGTACCTCGCTCGCTGCGCCACTTCCCGATCCAGGATGAGGCGCACGTCCGCAACGCGCTGGCGCGGCTGCCTCAGAGCCAGTTCGAGAAGCAAGCGCGGCCGAAGGTCGAGGCAGCGGCGAAGCGGATGGGCATCGGCGAACCGGCGGGCAAGTCGACCGGCGAACTCAAGGCCGAGCCGATGAACACGAGCCAGCTCGACCGCTGGCTCAAGGGCCTGATCCCTCGGCGCATCCTCGTGCTGCCCTTCGGCGGCCCCATTCCCAAGGCCGGCGCTCCGCTTGGGACGGATCTCGACGGCGAGTGGTTCGATGCCGACACCGACCTGACTCACGGCCACAAGGCCCTCATCGAGAGCCGCGAACGGCTGGTCGACTGGCACCACCGCCAGGATCCGACGGGCCTGATGAAGGGCGCCATCCTCGGCCATGTGCTCATGGACTCAGAACCCGAGGACGAGGGCGTGTGGGCGGACTTCTGGGCCAACGCGGGCGAGAAGCGGCGCGACCTCATCGCCCGGCTGGAGCGCGGCGGCGTGCCGCTCTACGGCTCCTCTGAGGCGGCCTACAAGAAGGCTTCTGACACCGGCCATATCGATGTCTGGCCACTGATCCGTCACACGATCACGACTTCCCCCCAGAACACCTACGCCGTCCTGCCGCCCCTCAAGGCGTTCCTGACGGCCCCCAATATTGACGAGATGCCGGCCGAAGCGCTCAAGGCGCTCCTGCTGGGGCTCGACGCAGACACGACCGAGCTTCTTCTGAGCTCGCCAAGCGCGGCGGTCACGGCTTCCGCGCTGGCCGGTGACGGAGCGGTGAAGAGTGGCCGCGTGCTATCCAAGAAGACCATGAATGACCTCATGGCAGCGATCGAGATGCTGAGCGAACTCCACGCTCGCGGCTTGCTGCTGCCTGAGGAAGGAGACGTAAGTGACTGACGAAAGCGAGCTTACTGACCGAGTCAGCGAGCTCGTCGCCCAGATCAAGACGGTCAACGACCGTGCTGAAGCGAAGAAGGCGAAGGGCGAGACGCCCGGACCCGAGATCGACGGCAAGCACGAGCTGGCCGCCAAGGCAGCCGCGTACGACGCGCTGCTCCATTCCGCCAACCAGAGTGCTGCCCTGGCCGACAAGCGCGACGCCGACACCGAGATGGCCGAACGCGTCGAGGCTGCCGTCAAAGCGGCGCTGAAGAACGTCCGAGCACCGTCGATCGCGGCGCAGATCGGGCAGGGCCCCGCGACCAACGACGGCTCGCGCTTCATTCCCGGTTCGGGCCTCCTGCCCCATCCGGTGATGAAGGCGTCCTTCCGCGACTACCAGGCCGGCGAGTTCCTGCTGGGCCTGCTCAACTACAAGGGCATCGGCCTCGATGGCATCAACTTCGATGTCATCAATGCCGGCAAGGCCGCTCTGGCCTCGCTCGGTGTTCGCTTCGCTGGTCTGCCCGACCAGTCCAGCGGCTACTCGATCGTCGATGCCAGCGATCCGAACAACGTCAAGGCAACCCTCGGTTCGACGAACGCGACCGGCGGCTACGTGCTGCCGAACAACCTCGTCGACACCCTGGTCAAGCCGCCGACCCAGCGGGCCGTGCTGCAGACCCTCGTGACGATCCGCAACGGGATCAACGTCCGGGGCGTCGACCAGCCGTACCGCACCGGCACCCCGAACCGGATGACCTTCCAGGACTGGGGCACGACCAAGACCAACGTGAACGAGGCCTACAGCTCGTACACCGCGAACCTTGGGACGATGGGCGCGATCTACGACATCAGCAAGCAGTACGCCCGGTTCAGCGCAGGAAGCGCCGAGCAGGACGTGATGGACGAGCTGATGAAGGCAGCGGTTCTCGGTGAGAACTACTACATGATCGCCGGCGCCGGGACAGGCATCGTGGGCACGGGTGATCCGACCTACGGGATCTACACCGGGCTGAACGCTGCACCAAGCTGGCAGAACTACTCCAAGACCCCGACCACCTCGGCGTCAAGCTCGACGTGGCTCGGCTCCTTCGCCAACATCCTCAACCAGGTCCACCAGCAGCTGGGCGGCCGTAACTTCGAGCCGACCGCGTTCATCTGCGACTCGACCACGTACTTCACCGCAGCCGGGCAAGGCTCCGACTACGTGGGCGCGTGGAACACCCCGACGCTCGGCCCTGACGCTGGGTATGGGGCAGCGGTGCCGGGCTTCGGCCGGACACCTTCGGGTGGCCTGACCTACTGGGGCATCCCGCTCTACTACGACACGAACATGGGCACCACCGCCACGACCAAGATCGTGATCGGCGCCGACTTCAGTGTCTTCAAGCTCTACCGGGGCATGGAGTTCCGGATCGACACGACCGACCAGGCCGGCACCCGCTGGGACCAGAACTTGATAGGATTTAGGGGTGAGCAGGAGATCGGGTTCCACGCAGGTACTGGGATCGGCATTGGAGCCGCCCAGATGTATACCAGCGTTATTCCGTGATCCGTGCCCGGCAGGATCGATTTACTGGCGCTTATTCAGCGCTGAGATTTAGTGCCCTGCCGGGCTCGCTCAATGTAGCTGGCGGCGGCTCGGAGCAGATCCGGGTCGTCGCCAAACGTTCCAATGCCGACGTTGCAGGCATGACAGAGCAACGCCCGAATGGCCCCAGTTACGTGGTCGTGGTCGATCGCCAGCCGGGTGATCTCTCCCTTGCGACTGAGGTGCGTCTCGGCCTTCCCACAGATGGCACAAAGGCCACCCTGCGCCAGGAGTCGAACTTCGTAATCGGCGGCCGTGAGGTCGTACCGTCGCAAGAGCTGCGTTCGGTTGTTGGCCCTTACCTGCTCGGGATGCGCCGCGTACCATTTGCGCGTGGCCGCTCGAAGCTCTTCACGATGACTGTCACGGTAGGCCGCACCGTTCTTGGCGTACCAGTTCTTCTGCGTTTCGCTCTTGGCTTCGGGATGCGCCTGTTGCCAGGCAGTGGCGCGGGCGATCTGATCCTCCCGATGTTCGGCGTACCAGCGCCGGTTGTACTCGCGCCGCTCTTCTGGGCTCTTTCTCGGCATTGTAGGCTCCTATCTGATTGGGGCCTATATCGTATCACACTACAGGAGGCATGAGGGCAGACATGGCAACCAAGACACTCTCAGGGACCTACGAGGGACCAACCATCACGCAGCCCGGCCCGCTCAGCAGGGGCACAGCCGTCGAGATCATCGACGTTGGCCACGACAGCCGTGGGGAAGTGGTCCTGTACGTCGTGGCAGGCGAGCGCGTCCACGTCGTGTTCGCCAAGGACGTGCGGATCAAGTGAGAGCGGCACTGCTTCCGGCGGGAGGTGATCCGTTCCTGCTCGCGTTCTGGCTGCGCCACTACGCGCCGTGGGCGGATGAGGTCGACGAGCTGCGGATCATCGTCTGCGGCCAGACCGATCCCGTTGTCTGCTCCTACATCATCGACCGGGTGGCCGAGGTGCCCCATGCCCGGGTCGACTTCCTCTGGCAGCGGACTGACCACGGTGAGGTCTGCCGGATGCTGGTCGATGCGACGGCGGCCGACTACGTGGTCCTCCTCGAGGACGACGCCTTCGTGCGCCATCCCGGCGTCATCGATGCCCGCTTCCGGGCGATCGAGTCGGGCGAGGTCGACGTGATCGGCACCGCCCGCGGCAACGCCGGCCCGAACCTGCTCAAGCGCGCAGCGGAACTGTGGGGCGAGCCGGTACCGACGGAGAGCGGCGAGACGGGCCTGAGCCTATACCCGTGCTTCCTCTTCGCCCGCAAGTCCGACCTGCCGACGCACCTGGGCGCCTCGCACTGGGTTGCCGGTGATCGGATCGATGCGCTCGACTACACCTGCACCGAGGAAGAGGCGGCCGACACCGCGACCGAGGCCAGCTGGATCCTGCGCGCCCGTGGCCTGCGCATCCGCTCCGAGAGCGCCTACCGCTCCGACTCCGCGCACTCGGGCGAAGGCCGGCACAACGTCGACGGCGGAACGAACAACGGTGACGCGCCGTGGTTCCATGTCGGTAGCCTGTCATCCGGCTATGGCTGCGCGTTCATGTCGGGAGCCAGCACCGAGGGCTACCAGCACCTGGTCGATATCGTCCGGCCCAAGGGCGAGTTGTACGACTGGCACAAGCGGATGAGCTGGTGGACCCGCGTGGCGGACGTGACCGAAGGCGAGTTGCCCGAGTTCCATGCGCGCTACCGCTCCGAACTCAACAAGTTCATGGCCGACGTGGATGCCGATCCGGTCGAGGTGGCCCGCTGGCGCAGCAACTACGACCCGCTGGTGACGTGGCAATGAGACCTGACGTGATCGTCGCGTGGCCCGTCCATGCCGACTACCCGCTCTGGCGGCAGTTCATCCACGACGAGCGGAGCCGCTTCGACCAGGTGATCATCGCGTTCACCGACCATCCGGGCTTCGACTACAGCCGCTTCGTGGTCGAGGCCATGGCACCGGACGACATCACCTTCATCCCCACCCACGCACAGGACCGGGACTGGCGAGACCTGGCGGTGAACGCCGCGCTGGATATCTCCGAGGCGCAGTGGGTCTGGTTCACCGAGCAGGACTTCTTCATTCGGGATGCCTACTGGTTCTGGATGCAGGTGGAGCGCTGGGCGCCGATCGTCGATGCGATCGGGATCGAGGAGCCGGGCGGACGCAGGGCCCATCCGGCCTGCCTGTTCGTGCGCCGGGAGATGATCGAGGCGACGGATCGCTACTTCGGCACTCATCCGGTGGATCACTTCGGCAGTTTCACCGACCAGCTCGGCACGATCCGCTACCTGCCGGCCGGGACGTACGAACACCTTCAAGGGCTATCGCACAACCACTGGCTCGTAGATACCGGTGAGGAGGCCGGACGCTTCAAGATGGACCGCTTCGCACGCTACCTCGAGGATTGCCTCGCGGTCACCGTGCCGCTGCACTCCGATTGGGCAGAAAGGAGTCGCACCTTTGTACGAGCACAAGCAGCATGACTTCACCACTCCCGGCGGCAACAAGGGGACCTTCGAGTACCGGACGGACACGAACGACTGGAACACCCTGACCGCCTCGCTCGATGAGGACGAATACGGACTCGCGGGGCTGTATCTCTCCGGGCACGCCATCGATGTCGGGGGATACCTCGGGAGCGTCGGCATCGGGCTGGCGATCGATAACCCAGCACTCACCGTGACGATCCTCGAGCCGGTGCCGGATAACTACGACCTCATCTGGACGAACATCGCGCTCAATGGCTTGGAGGGGCGCGTAGAGGTCATCCACGGCGCGGCCGGGCCGGCGAGTCTGGCAACCACCACCATCCACTTCGGCTTCCGCGGCAGCGAGACAGCCACCCATCACGCCTTCGTCGGCAATGCCTCGCTCCTGACGCTCAACCAGATCGGGCCGGACAACTGCCCGTCGCTCATGCCCCATGACCACATCGAGGCCAAGGTCTACACCCTCGAAAGCCTGCTGCCGGCCGACTTCATCAAGATCGACTGCGAGGGCGGCGAGTGGACGTTCATGGCCGACGCCCCGACCACCGAGATCGCCCACTGGGTCGGTGAGATGCATCCCATCCCTGGGCACACCGAGCAGGCGTACGGCTCCATCCGGGCCGAGTTCGAGGCGCTCCTACCGGGCTATGCTGTGACGTGGGGCAACCAGCCGATCGGCGGCGCGGCAGAGTTCAGCGCGGTGCGGCGATGAGGATTGCGTTGCTCCTCGCGCACAGCATCGAAAGCTACGACCAGACCAAGCTCCTGACTGAACTCGGCTACGACGTGTTCCCATTCCAAGACCCGACCCAACCATTCGAGGACAAGCGCCCCGGCATCCCCAACGCCCCGGTCCACCAGGACCTCCTTGACGCCTGCATCGCCAAGCGCGAGGAGCACGACCACATCGAAACAGCGCAGTGGCCGCAGTACCCGGTCGACTGGGCGAAGGCTGATCTGCCGGATGAGGTGCTCGATTGGGCGGACGTGATCATCTGCCACCACTTCGAGCACACCTGGATCGTGCCCCAGTGGCGCAGGCTCCGGGAGTCCGGCAAGCGGATCATCTGGCGCACGGTGGGTCAGTCCGTCGATGGCAACGAGCGAATGATGGCACCGCTGCATGAGCAGGGGATGGAGATCGTCCGCTACTCACCCAAGGAGCGCAACATCCCCAACTATGCGGGAGAAGACGCCCTGATCCGCTTCTACAAGGACCCGGCGGAATGGTACGGCTGGACGGGCCAACTGCCGACGATCATCAACATCACGCAGAAGCTCGCCCAGCGGGACCCGTACACGAACTGGGGCTACTGGGAGCTGGCGACCAAGGGCATGAACCGAACACCGCTTGGTCCAGGTTCCGAGGCGATCGATGGCCGAGGCACACTGACCTACGACGACATGAAGACGTGGCTGCGCAAGGCAAGGGCCTACCTCTATACAGGAACCCAGCCCGCCAGCTACACCCTCGGGCTGATCGAGGCCCTAATGACAGGGATCCCGGTTATCAGCATCACGCCCGAGTTCATGAGTGTGTTTCCATTTGGCCCCGATCTATTTGAGGGGCATGAGATCGCCTGTTCATCGTGGGCAATCGGCCAACTCGAAGGGATCGAACTGGTCCGGACTCAACTCAAGACACTCTTGGATTACTCGTCGCTGGCCTACGACATGAGTGTGGAGATGCGGAAACGAGCCATCACGCTCTTTGGGAAAGACAAGATCGGCAAGGAATGGCTCGCTTATCTGGGCGCACCATGAGCGGCGACATGACATTTGCCGCACAGCCACAGAACGTCCAGTCGGAACTCGACGGCATAGCCTCGGTGGTGGTGCGCCTCGATCCGTCGCCTCGCGCCGCATTCTTGGCAAAGTTCCGGGCGCTTGATCTTGCCGCTGTGCGTTGCGTATCGGATGGCCGTCCAAGCGGCGAACTGCTCAGGCGTCAACTCGGCTCGCTTCTGCTGGTACTTAGCGCCTTGGCGGTAGCGACGCGACGCCTCATCAGCCGCGCCAGTCTCCACGTAGCGGGCCATTGCTTCCTTGCGTTTGGCGGAAGCGTTGTACTTGGCTACGTTTCGCGCTCGGGCAGCCTTTCGCTCCTCATCGGTACGGTAGATCGGTGGGCGCGACATGATGACTATTATACGCTCGGTGCGCCGTGATCCGCCGCTTGCAGCACGACTGGGACATCGGCCACCTGATGGTCCGCCAGGAGCCGATCGTCGTCGGGATCAAGCCCGACAGTCCGTACATCAGCCGGAACCTCATCTGGCGCTATCGCCGACTTCACGGTTGGCACCTGGTCAAGGCGATCCGTCACACCCACAACGGCAAGACGGCCATCTGCCTCCCGGCGAGCTGGCTCAACGTCCTGCGAGGCCGCTGTGCCAACTAACGTCCTCGTCGATCGCCATCACGCTGGCCTGTTCCACAGCCTGCAACTGCTCGGCGATCGGCTCGGCTGGACGGTCTACACCCCGATCGGCCATGCCTGGTGGGATGCCCAATACTGGGAGTTCGGCAAGGGCAGCTATTCCGACGATCGGCTGGCGCAGCAGTTCCTCAATGAGAGCCAACCAGCCGCCGACCCGGAGTTCCCCGACCGACCGGTGCTCACCGTGACCCTCGAGCAGGCGCAGGCGATGCCGTGGGCCGTGGTCATGGCCACGGTGCAGGACAACCAGTACGGCTTCCGCAAGTTCGCGGCCGATCACGGCGCACGCTTCGCGGTCCACGTCGGCAATACCAACCAGTTCATCGACTGGGCGCTCGAGCCAGCGGTGCTGAACGCATCGGAGATGCACGGCGGCATCCGGGTCGGCGAGGAGTTCGACAGCGACGGGATGTTTCGCTACCGGGAACCGGAGGACTCCAAACGGATCACGAGCTTCGTGAACTGCCTGCCCGAGATGTGCGTCGACCAGCCGTACCTGGGCAAGGACCTGGAGTTCATCCGCACGGCCTCGCCGGAGTTCCACATCCACGGCATCTCAGGCGAAACCGGCAACCTCAAACCGATCTCAGCGATCCGCGACTGCATGGCCGAGTCCGCGTGGGGCTACCACAACAAGCCCCAGGGCGACGGCTACGGCCACGTCCTCCACTACTGGGCGGCGATCGGGAGACCGCTGATCGGTAGAGGAAGTCACTACAAGGTCAAGATGGGCAACCGCTACTGGCGCGACCTCGAAACCTGCATCGACTTGGATCTGCATCCCGGCGAGCAGGCGGTGGAGATCATCCGCTCGATGCCATCGGAGCAGCACGCGCAGATGTGCCGGGCGATCCGGGCCGAGTTCGACGCCGAGACGGACTGGGTGGGCGATGCAGAGCGCGTCCGGGAGTTGCTGGCGTGACCAAGCTCCTGTTCTTTGGGGATCTCGCATCCACGGGCTTCGGCACCGTCACGTTCGCCTTGGGCCAGGGCCTGCTCGATCTTGGCGTGGACGTGCGCTTCTCATCCCTCAACGAAACGGGCGCGGAACTGCCCGAGCCGTTCGCGTCGCGGACCGCATTGCTGGGCCAGCCCGACGGCTGGCTGGATGCCAAGGATCCCGAAACTGCCACTCGTCTGGAAGGCATGTTCTCAGGCTCGCTCTTCCCCGACGGCTGGGCGCCCGATGTGGGCCTGATCGTGGGGGACATGGGCTCGCTCGAGATGAGCCCGATCCTGTCGTTCATCCCCGAGGGCTTCCCCGTCCTCCATTACGTCCCGATCGAGGGGGTCGACCTTCCGCCCGTGTGGGGCGCCGTCTGGCAGCGCCTTAGCCCGGTTGCGATGTGCCGCTTCGGGGCGGCGGAGATCGCCAAGGTGACGGGCTTCCTTCCGCCGGTCGTCTATCACGGCGTCGATACCGAGATGTTCCGGCCGGTCAGCGCCAAGAACGTCATCCGCATCCAATCCGACGGCGTGACGGAGGTCCTGCGCTCCCGTGAGGATTGCCGGGCGCTGTTCGGCGGGAACCCCGACGATATCTGGGTGACCCGGACGGATCGCAACATGCCGCGCAAGAACTACGCCTCGCTGTTCCGGGCGATGAAGCAGGTCTTCGCGGCGGATCGGCGCGTCAAGCTCGTCGTCCATGCCCAGAACTTCGACGAGGGCGGCAACCTCGCGCATTCCGTCTCCAAGCTCGGTGAGTTCGCCAATCGGGTGGTCATCACCAACGCTGGCGGGAACTGGGATCGGAAGGCCCTCTCCGCGTTCTACAACGCGAGCGATATCTACGTCTCGACATCCGCGGAGGGCTTTGGCCTGACGATCGCCGAAGCGCTGGCCTGCGGCATTCCGGCCGTGGGGATGAACTACTCATCGGTCCCGGAGGTCATCGGCCCGGCTGGTATCCTCGTACCACCTGGCGCCCTGATCGACAACATCTACTCCTACTTCTGGGCGCGGGTCGACGAGCCGAAGTTCGGCGCGGCGGTTCTCGATCTAGTGAGGGATATCGGCAAGCGGCGGCTCCTGGGTGCAGCAGGGCCGCGGCATATCGCCTCCATCGCATCGTGGAAGACGGCGGCGACCGAGTTCGCAACGATCATCGAACGGGCAGCTAGAAAGGCTGAGGCCGCATGACTTGGAAGGCGGGAGACTAGATGTCCGGAACTGTTATCAACCCGGGCTCCGGCGGAGCCAGCGTCCGCACTGACCTTGTCGGGAGCGATGTCTACCAGATCGTCAAACTCGACCTCGGCACAGCCGGCGCGTCCGTCCCGGTCGTCAACGCCATCCCCGTCTCCTCCCCCGGCCTCGCTGGCGGCATCCTCCAGACGATTACAACGGTCGGCGCGACGGCCGCCACCGTCCCGGCGGCGCCGCTCGCGGGCCGGGCCACGATGCTCGTCCAGAACGTCGGAACGTCAACGATCTACCTCGGCAAGTCCACTGTTACGGCCGACACCGCATCTACCGGCGGCATGCAGCTCCTGCCCGGCCAGAGCGTCCCGATCCAGCTCGCTGCTGCTGTCCTGCTCTACGCCATCAGCAGCGCGGTCGGTGGGCTCGTGATGACGTTTGAGATGGCCGCCTGATGCCTAGCATCGGGTCGATCAGCGATCCCAGGCCGCCCACGTTCGGCTCTGTGGTCCTCGACAACGGCGCGGCGTTTACGACCACCTCCACCTCGTTCGTGGACGTGTCTACTGGGCAACGGGCATCCATACGCCGACCTTTGGCTTGCTGACTGCGACGGCTGCTACGACGCTCTTCCTCCCTGTTGCCATCACCCACATCACTCCCGTATTGACCGCAGGTTCCCATACCTTCCGACCACAGTGGAGCATCGACGCAGGAGCGGCTGCTTCGATGTATTCCGGTGCCGCTAACTGGCTCATCTTCTTCACGGCTGAGGAGCTGGCGTTCTAATGGTCCTTGCCGCCTTCCTGTCCGACTCGATCAACCTCGTGCCCGAGGGGCTGCCCGCCCAGTGGTACGGGACGATCTGTGCGGCTCGGCTCGGCTGGACGACGACGATGCGCGGCCTGTCGGGCAGCGGGTTTGTTGCTCGCGGGGTTGAGGGCAAGTGCTTCGCGGACGTAGTCCAGGCCGACATCATCGCCCACGCCCCGGACGTTGTCGTGGTTGAGGGCGGCCTCAACGACTACGGTCAGGACAAGGCGCTAGATGCGACGGTTTCGGCGGCGGAGGTCCTGTTCGTCAGACTGCATACGGCCCTGCCGTCTGCGGCGATCTACTTCTTTGGGATGTACCTCCCTCACACTCCGTCTGCTGTCATCAACGGCTCGGTCAATACGTTCGGTAGTGAGGTTGCCTTCTCGCAGGGGCTCCGAGCGGCAGCGGCAAACGCTGGCCTGTTCGTCATTGACCCCGGCAGTTGGATCACGGGAACAGGCAATGTCACTGCCCCGGCGGGCAACGGCAACGCCGATGCCTACATCCGGGGGACGGGCGACCCTCACCCGACCCAGGCTGGCGCGGCCTACGTCGGCACCCGCCTCGCTTTCGCCATCCGGCCGCCCGCGACGGGACTGGACTACTAAATGCTGGTCCTGTTGTTCTTCATGCAGACATACAAGCTAGGAGCCAACATGACCCGCTGGACGCCGAACACGATCTACACGCCCGGCACGGTCATCCTGCCGACCGTCGACAACGGCCGCTGCTTCTATACGTCTGCGGGCGGAACATCAGGACCCTCCGAACCGGCGTGGCCGGGGCGCTATCCCGGCGTGACTGACTTCACGGTCCTCTGGACGCCCTACTCGGTTGTCACGCCCCAGACGATCCGCGACCTCAACGGCTGGGACTCGACCACGAGCCGCTACAGCGACACGGTGATCGGCAACCACATCCTCGACTCGATCGGCGAGGTGGAGAAGGCAACGCGCCGGCACTTCGTCAACCACCCGGGCATCACCTGGCAGCAGACGAGCTACGGCGCACCGATCCTGCCACTGCCGGGCTTCCGCACGGTGAGCCAGGTGATCTGGCAGGGCTCGGTCCAGACGGCGGGCCTGACCGGCACGGGCGGCGGCTCGGGCTACATCCTGCTCCCCGACGTGCAGCAGACCGGCGTCAACATCGGGATCAGCTTCCGGCCGCTGCGGACCCCGGACACGAACGGGCCGTGGTGGCTCAGCCTCGGCGGCGCGAATACCAACTGGTTCGATACCGGGGCCGACAACCCGTTCGACCCGCGCAACTACGGCGGCGGCTACGTCTACACCAGCGTCGAAGGCGACTGCGTGATCACCGGGGACTCGGGCTACGCGCCGGGCTCCGAGCCGAACCCGTTCGTGGGCGTGCTCGAGGTGCTGGCGAGCTGGCACCAGGAGCGCACGTTGAGCCTGCTGGCCGACAGCGTGATCACCCCGCAAGGCGGCGTCCTCCAGTTCAGCGCCATGCCGCCGGAAGTGCGCCAGTTCGTCGGCGACTGGGCCGCCGGACGGCAGGTTACCTCAGTTGGGTGAGCAGATGACGCCACGTTCGTCCCGCTATGATCGCCTTGATGGTGCTTCTGGAGACGCCGTAGATGAGTGCGAGCTGGGCAACAGAGTCGCCAGCGCGGTGGAACTCACGAATGGCGGTCACCGCCTTGGCCGACAGTTTGGCCGAATGCTGGCGCTCCCCTCGTGCGAAGTTTCCGGTGACTGGCCCTCGGTGGAGGCGCTCGGGCGTGCGGTGCGACCAATGCGCATCTCCGACCGGATACAGGCCATGCGCAGCAGCATCGGCCGCGTTGCCCTTGGGCGTGGTCATGTAAAGGTGCAGGGGACTCACGCATGCCTTGTTGTCGCAGGCATGACCAATCACCATCCCATCAGGGATCGGGCCGTGGGTCAGACGGTAGGCGATGCGATGGGCCAGCCGGTCACCATCAGCCATGAACTCCCCGTATCCATTGGCCTTCTTGCCGCTGGTCCAAAGCCAGCAATGCGTCTCCAGGTTGCAGGCGACCTTCGACCAGAACCGATCCTCGAAAGACTGGCGTTTCATCCAACTAGTGTACAGGTTGGTGTCCATTGATGTGCGTCGTCTGTCGCCGCAAGGGCCACGTCACGCTCGTCGAGCTCCCACTCGTCGCCCGGGCGGTGGCCGTCTGCGCCCGCTGTCGGACCGGCGCGTTGATCCGCCATATGCGCAGCCTGATCGCCCGCTGATGCCGATCACCATCCTCGGCGAGACGGCGCTCCAGCGGCGCCTGATGGCGCTGTCGGGGCCGAACGCCTTCGTCAACTGGCACCGGCTCATCGGCACCGCGGCCGTGCGTGAGCAGAAGCTGCTCGTCCACCGCAAGACCGGCAATACCGGCCGGAGCATCCACCTCGTCTCGGCCACCGCCCAGAAGGCCGTCACAGAAGCTGGGGGAGCCGCTTCCTACTTGGAGTTCGGCACGAAGCCCCACACGATCACGCCCAAGGCCGCCAAGGCGCTGCGCTTCGCCGCGTCGCCCGGTGGAGCGAGGCTGTCCGGTGCTCCGCGCAAGGGCGCGGCGGTCGTGTTCGCCAAGGTGGTCCACCATCCCGGCACCAAGCCCTATCCGTTCATGGTTCCCGGAGCTGTGGCGGCGGTGCAGCAGGCCGGCGTCGAGCCGATCATTGCCCTATGGGATAAAGGCTGATGAGCGAGATCTGGCAGCCGACTTGGCAGAAGAACACCGCGTATGTCGTCCCGGCCGTGGTCATCCCCACCGCCACGGTCTTCGCGGGCTACACGTGGCGCTGCACCACCGCTGGGACTTCCGCCGGCACGGAGCCGGTCTGGCCGGATCCGACCGTCACCCCGACGATCACAGACGGGACCGTGACGTGGAGCGTCGGGACCGGCTTCCGGCAGGCGATCCAGTACGGGATCACGTCCCTCGTTCAGACCTTCGCCACAGCCAACCCGACGATCATCCGCAGCGTGCGGACGGTCCGCCCACCCTCGTTCGCCGGCTCGACCAGCGTGCCGGTATTCTTCATCGGCGACATGAACGAAGTCCTGACCCATGCGTCGGGCCTGCGGACACGGACATTCAGCGGCTTCAGCGCCTATCTCGTCGACCAGCTCGGCACGATCGAGGACTCCAACAACCGGATGAACTTCGCGGCCGACGTGCTGGCCGACCTGTTCACCCTCAACTACCACGCCGTATCGGGTAGCAGCATCCTCCAGCACACGAGCACGAACGACTTCGAGTTCTCCGAGGGAACGATCACCTACCCGGCGCTGGAGTTCACGTTCGCCCAGACCGAAGTCCTCGAGGGCCGCACATGACCCATCGACCCACCTGAATACCCCCTGTCGGCCAGGAGCGCGGGTGACTGACCGAGAGGCCTTCCTTTACTCGCAAGGAGACACCACGAATGCCACTCACTCCAATCGTTGGCGCAGCCAGGCTTCGAGCCTTCCAGCTCGGCCTCGAGTCCACCTTCGGCACGGCCGTTGCCACCACTCGCCGCTATCCGTGGGCGGCGGTTCCCACCATCGATCCGCACTGGACGTTCCCGACCGGCGACTCGGGCACGCTCGACATGGCCTTCGCGCCGTACGGCACGGCGCAGGACCTCACGCTTGCGATCTCCGGGCAGCAGCTCGCCTCCAACGACGCCCCGACCGTCCTCTCGGCGGGACTGATGGGCGGCCTGAGCTTCACCGGGGCTGGTGCGGCCAAGACGCTCACCGCCCAGCCCGCCAGCATCACCCAGGACGTGTTCGACACGTACACCTGCCAGTGGTTCGACGACGCGGTGAACGACGCATGGCAGTTCACGGGCGGCGTGATCGACACGTTCAGCCTCGACTACCCGGCGGATCTGGGCCCGATCCAGCTCGGCGCGACGTGGCGCTTCGCCCAGGTCTCCACGTATCCCGGAACGATCACCGCCGGCCTCAACGTCGATACCAACCCGGTCTACCTGTATGCCGCTGACACCGACTTCTACGTCAACGACACGGCCGGCTCGATCGAGATCACGAAGCTGTCCAACATCGCCAACGGCGCGACGATCACCGTCAACAACAACCTCGACCTCAAGCGCTACGCCAACGGCTCGAACACCCGCTTCAACATCGTCAACTACGGCCGCGGGCTGCGGACCACCACGCTCAAGCTGACCGGCGCCAAGCAGACCGCCTGGCTGTCAGAAGCAGCGAAGTGGATCGCGGCCAACCCGACCGAGCGGTTCTTCGGGATCAAGACGAACTCGACGGTCCTCGCACAAGGCCCTTCGACGTACCACACGTTCGACTTCCGGATGCCGGGCTACTGGCTGACGCGAGCCGATCAGGTGGTCGGATCCAACACGGAGTTCGACCTGACTGCCCAGGGCATCTATGACAGCACCTTGGGCTATCCCATCAAGGCAGTCTCAGTCAGCACGAGGACCACGTTGTAATGGCCGACACCGACGCCGGGCAGGGCGTTGTTGTGAACATCGGTCCGTGTCGCTGCCCCGGCACGGACCGGCCCCATCCGGACGGCGACACCGTGACGCTGGTCCCGAAGCTCACGCTGCCGATGGCGGCGGCCCTGAAAGCCCGGACGATGAGCGATAACACCGGCGGCGACGAGTCGATCGCGGCCGTCCAGTTCAGCCTCGTCTCGGGCTATCTCCGCGCCGCGCCATACGGGGCGATCGCGTCGTGGTCGATGCTCGAGGAAGGCGAGCCCGACAAGCACGGCAATCCCACCACCGTTCCGGTCCCGATCACCACCGAGGCGATCGAGCGCCTGATGCCGTGGGCGAACGGCGGAGAGGAGGTGGCAGAACGCGCTGATCAGCTCTACGGCGGCGACTTCCTGGCCCCTTTTCTCCGACGGATCAGTTCGTCCTCGAAAACTGGGCCGACGGCCGCCTCGACATCTCCAAGCCGGAGATCTGGGCCATCGCGCCGTTCGCCCTCGAGGCCATCCTTGCGACCCGTTTCGGGTGGCCGCAAGTCAGCGTGATGAGCTTCGCGGAGTCGATGATCTCGCTGCAACTCATGGCTGAGGAGAAGATCGGCTCGGCCCTGCGCGCTAACCAGGCGGCCATCGAGGCTGAACAGGACGCGGCTTCGGGCGCACTCGGGAAGGCATTCCGGCCACCGTCATGAGCGTCGCCCAGACTGCCCAGCTCATCGTCGAGATCATCGGCAAGGATCTCCTGACCCCTGCCGTGGCGTCGGCCGAGTCCGGCCTGACCAGTATGTCGGGGATGAGCCTCACGGCGGCCAAGAGCGCCAGCACAGCGGAGAAGGCGCTGGGGCTGGTCGGATCTGCCGCCACGGGCATGGGCAACGCGCTCAACCACGCCAAGGGCTTCCTCGGCGGCCTGATCTCCGGGCCGCTGGGCTTGCTCGGGCTTGGGGCTGGGGCGTTGACGGCGGCCGGCGTGATCAAGGAGACGATCGGCACGGCGAATGACTTGGCGGCGGCGATCGAGAAGCTCGCCCCGCTGACCGGCGACTCGGCCGAGCAGCTCTCTGGCCTGCTGGCGGTGTTCAACAAGTTCGGCGTCGATACCGACACGGCCGTCACCCGGCTGACCTTCATGGAGAAGGCCGTTGGCAACCTGACCCTCACGACGGCCTCCGCGACGAAGTTCCAGAAGGAGTTCGGCGTCTCCCTCGTCGACGCCTCGGGCAAGGTCAAGGACGCCAATACGATCCTCGCTCTCGCCGCTGATTACTGGACCGGCACAGCCTCCGCAGCGCAGAAGGCGGCCTTCGAAGCCAAGCTCTTCGGCCGGGGCTTCAGCGACATGATCCCGATCCTCAACCTCGGCTCGAAAGGCTTGCTCGATGCGGAGTCCGCCGCCGCCGCGCTCGGCCTGACGCTCAACGCGCAGAACGTGGGCGATCTCCAGAAGTACCAAGCCCAGATGCGCGAGACGGGCGACGTGATCGGAGGGCTCAAGCTCCAGATCGCGCTCGGCCTGATCCCAACGATCACTGACCTAGCCAAGAGCGTCAGCTCGTTCATCAGCGACCACCGGACCGATATCACGTCGTTCTTCAAGAATGCGGTCACCTTTGCCAAGCAAGTCGGAGGCGCGTTGATATCGGTGGGTCAGGGCCTTGCTGGGCTATGGGGCAAGATCCCCGGACCGATGCAGACGCTCCTCCTCCAGGCGCTCGTCGGCAACAAGGTGATCAAGACCGTCTTCGGCATCGACATCGTGGGCTCGATCGCCGGGGCGGCGGCCACGATGGGCAAGAACCTGCTCGGCAGCCTCCTCGGCTCGATCTTCGGCAAGAGCATTGCCACGCCGGTCGTGAATGTGGACGGGGCAGTGGTGAACGTGGGCGGAGTACCGGGCGTGGGTGGGGCTGTCGCGGGTGCGGGCGGGTCGGCTGGTGGCGGGATCCTCGAGGCGGTCGGCCTAGGATCGGTCGGAGCCATCGCCGGCACGGCTGCGGCCATCGCCGTGCCGCTGGCTGGGGCCTGGGTCCTCGCCAACATGGTTCCGGCCGGCGCATTTGACAAGGGCGGCGCCGCCGCCTTCAGTGGTGGCGCTGCGACCGGCGGCGGCCGCACGATGAACCACCCGGGAGTCGGCGCCTATAACGCGAGCAACAACTTTATGGGGCCAGCCGTAGTCGCACCGGTCGTGGCGACCGTCAACAAGACGACCAGCGCGATCAGCTCGAGCCAGCAGGCCGCCATGAACATGATGAACCACCTGATCGCGGTCGCCAAGAACATCCAGCAGGAGCAGGCACACGGCGCAGCGATCAAGGCGATCGAGGCGACCGGCCAGACGATGCACCAGTTTCTGCTGGCCTTCCGCACCGGCTCGGCCAAGGTCGTGATCGCCGACTTCCCCAAGGAGCTCGGCTACCTCTCCACCGCCACCGACGCGCAGAAGAGAACCGCGGTCTATGCCTCGGGCCTCCGCCAGGACATCACCGCGCTGCAGAAGGCCGAGGTCGGCGCGACAGCGGATCAAAAGAAGAGGCTCGACGCCGACATCCTCGCGCTCCAGGGGCTCGTGAAGGACACGACCTCAGCGGTCAAGGGCATCAAGCTCACCGTCAACCAGATCAGCGCAATCAAGGAAGTTACGGCCTCGCAGACGAAGGTCACCGTCAAGACCAGCACAACCACGGCGGCCAAGAGCACGGCCACCGCCAAGAACGTCGGAGCCAAGAAGGCGGTCGCGGTTTAGATGGCGCTCCAGTTCGTCCTCGACGGAACAGACCTCGGAACATCCGTCGTTCGGCTCGGCTCGGTCGAAGGCTTCATCAGCGAGGCCGAGGAAGGCACAACCGGGATATGCACGATCGAGTTCGACGATCCTGCCGGGAGCCTCGTCGTGACTGGCTGGCGAACGTTCTACGCCGCCGAGCGTTCAGGTCCCACCGGCCAGCAGCGCCTGTTCACCGGCTACGTCGGCATCCGGCGCTATATGCGGGCTCAAGGTACAAGCCTGATCACCGGGGCGAGCCGGCGGATCGAATGTGATCTCGTGGACATCAACGCCATCTTGAGCTTCCGCCTGTTTCCGCCATCGGATGCCAACGCCAATCGCGGTTCCGAGACGGACGTGGCCCGCCTGCAATGGCTGCTCTCCACCTCGTATCTCGTCCCGACCGTCACCAACTACGGCTTCGTCAATACGACCGGCGGGATCACCCTCGACGCGTCGGACTATCGCGGCCAGTCGCCGATGAGCCTCGTGTCGGACTGCGCCAATGCCTCGGGCAAGAACTATTACCTCTACTTCGACGAGGGCCATGGCGGGGTGGGGATCTGGTACGACTTCGATTACAGCCAGAACTACACCTGCCCGGTCCGACTGTCCAACGTCCTCTCGGATGTCGGGACCAATGCCTCGACCAGCTATCCGAGCGCCATGCTCGCCACCGCTCCCGTCGGCTACTGGCGCCTCGATGAGCCAAGCGGCACCGTTGCCCACGATGCGATGGGCGCCAACAACGGCACCTACGTCAACGCTCCGACGCTCGGGGTAGCAGGGCTGCTGACAGGTGATCCGGATACGGCGGTGACGTTCGCGGGGGCGTCGAGCCAACGCGTTGACTTGGCATCGGTGCCGTCGTTTTCCGGAAAGTCCCGTTCTGTGGCTGTATGGGCCAAGGGGACAGGAGCTGGTGTCTATGGCCTGATGTGCTGTCGTGACGGAACGGCAAACCAAGCCTTTCAACTCTATTCCGATACCGGCAAGATGCAGTTCGGGGTGGGCGATGGCTCTACCCAACTGCTCACTAGCGAAACGACCACATCGGCCACCGATGGCACGGTGCATTTCTGGGTCGGCGTTTACAACGGGACGGACCTTCGTCTCTATCGGGACGGCACGCTCGACTCAACACCCACAGCGGCAACTCTGACCCCTAGCGCCACTGGGCCGTTCCAGATCGGAGCGCTCGACTCTATCGGTGGTCTGTATTGGACCGGCACCCTCGACGAGCCCGCCATCTGGAACCGCGCCCTATCACCGACTGAGGTTGCGGCGCTGTACGCGGCAGGGAGCACGGCGCCGACGACCTACGCCTACTACCCCGACGCAGAGCTGACTCGCGATCCCAGCCGGGTGTACTCCGGCGTGCAGGTTCCATTCTCGGGCACGGGCAGCCCGATCTACGTCCAGGACGCCACGACGATCGGCGCGTACGTCTCGCGGGACACCACGGCGCCGAACGCGAACGCCAAGACCAGCGGGCAGGCAACCGCCCAGGCGAATACCTACCTCGCGGCGGCGGAGACCGAGGCCGACTCGCTCACCCTCACCACTCGACTGCCTGCTGCGGTGACGCCCCTGGTCCGGGCCGGGATGCGGATCGCGGTGCGGGCGAGCCATCTTCCGGATCTCACGAGTTTCACATGGGTTCGGATCATGCACGTCGAGTACAAGCAGATCGAGATGACGCCGGACTTCTATGACGTGCTGCTCACGATGATCCCGCCGGGCGCCGCGATCGTGAAGAAGAGCTTCAATGCGCCGACCTGGAACTTCAACAACACGGCCGGTGCCCATCCGCTTCGTCCCGGTTTGACGATGAACCACCCGGGCGACCCGAACAAGTTCTACACGGCCACGATCCGCGTCGGCGGCAGCGGTGGAACGCTGATCGGGACGTTCCCCAATACCTCCTGCTCAGGCGACTCGACCGCAGGAGATGGGACCGGGATCGACGATTTCAGCGATGGCGGCCCGACCGTGTTCTACAACCTCACGACGTACGAGATCTGGGTGACCGTCACGAGCTCGGCCGGCAACGTCGGCTACAGCAACGGCTTGACGTTCCTCTCATCTGGCTCCGGCATCCCGTTCCCGGCAGGCACCGTCGTCACCCAGATCCCCACGGGCGCCGTCGGTCCAATCGCCGTCGGTGTGCCGTTCCTCATCGGCAAGTTCACGATCACGATCCCATGACCCAGAAGATCACCCGCTTTCGAACGGACTACGATCCGGGCAGTTTTACCCCTGATGGAGCGATCGCCCTCGGGACGATCATCTCCGGAGGCAGCGGCCTGACCGGCACTGTTGGCGCACCGGTCGTGTCGGGCGTCGGGACAGTCACGATCTCGGGCACTCCGGCAGTCGGTTCCATCCTCGTCGCCACGAGCCCCACGACCGCCGCCTGGACGGCTCCCGCCAGCGCGCAGCTTGCCGCGATCGTCGCGCCCTCCGCGGCCATCGCCAATACCGAGACAGTCGTCGTCTCATGCTCCCTGGCGCCGAACACGATCACGGCCAGCATGAGTTTCCGGATAAGCGCGGCAGGCGTTGGCACGACGGTCCTGGTCCCAGGCAACGACACGTTCCGGATCCGGATCGGACCGACCACCCTGACCGGCACCATCCCGGCCACCGTCGCTCCCGCAGCGACCGCCTCCGTGACGGCCCAGCCTTTTGCCTTCGAGGCGTTGATCACCTGCCGTACGGCTGGTGCCGGCGGGACGATCATCGGCGTGGCCACGACTCTTTCGGACAACGTGACCACCGGGTTGTTTGCTCTCCTGGTCGACGTGAACACGAGCACGGCCACGGTGGCCGTCAATACCACGGCGACCAACCTGCTCGAGTTCACCTTCCAGTCCGGAGCTGCCACCTCCAACGCCACGTTCCATGTTGCGGTGATCCAGCGCCTCTAGGTTGACAACCACCCTACGATAGGTCGGTAGCGGTCCGGTCTCCGAGGCCCGAGCGTCCATCCCCCCGGACGTTCGGGCCTTTCTGTTGCCTATTGACAGCGTACGCGCAGTGTGCATACTCATCTCATGCACTCAGTACCGGAAGCCGCAAAGATCCTCGGGCTAGCGCCCGCCACCCTGCGCCAGCAGATCCGTAACGGGAAGCTGAAGGCCAGGAAGGTCAGCCGCGACTGGTACCTGACCGTCGAGGAGATCGAGCGATACCGTCTCGAGAACAGGCGGCGGGGCGAGTGATGGAGGAGCGCAATGACACCACAGGAAGCATGGCGGCAGTACCGCCTCGCGGAGCAGCGGGTAGACCGCTGCGTGGATCAATGCCGAACAGCTGGCTGCGAACGAGTCCGCCACCCCCACTGGGCCTATTGCACAGCGCACGGCCTCGAACTAGTCGCAGCGTCCCACGAAAGGACAGCATGAAGCTCCGAAGGAAGCCCACGATCCGACCGGCAAGGCGGAAATGATGGATGAAACTCAGACAAAGCATCGACACGGCTGGCGATGCCTCCGCTGCTTCATCTTCGGTCACGCGGTCCAGTGGGGACCCTGCCCTCGCTGCCCGCACCGAGCAGTCGGATGAACGAGTTCGTGCAGGGCAACATCAACTTCTTTCTTGGTGCATGCGCCTCAGCATCGCGGAGAGCCAAGCGGACCATTGGCTGTCCGAGTGGATCAATGCCGAACAGCTGGCTGCGAACGAGTCCGCCACCCCCACTGGGCCTATTGCACAGCGCACGGCCTCGAACTAGTCGCAGCGTCCCACGAAAGGACAGGGATATGTGTAACCGAGAAAGCGACCCGAGTCAACATGACGAGCCCCTCGAGGACACCGTTGACTGGGCCTGGCTCCGTCAGCGCCGCCTCGCCGACCAGAGCGCAGCCACCGACCGGGAGCGGTCCTACGGCATCCCCGTCCGTGAAGGCGTGATCCGCCGCGAGGCTGACCGCCTCCATCACTCCGTCGCCCGGCGCGGCTGGCTCTATCGGGTGGACGAATGACCGCCTTGGAGGCCGCGTTCATGGAGGCGACGATGGTCGGCCTTCGGCGCAACGAGAAGCACGAGTACTGGTGGAACGCCACCGGCCCGCTTCCTTCGGTGACCAAGATCATCGGGACGATCGACAAGTCCGGACCCCTGGTCGGCTGGGCGAAGCGGGTCACCGCCGAAGCCGCACTGGCCCACCGCGACGAGCTGGCGGGCTGGGTCAAGGACTTCGGCCTCGACGGGGCCGTCTCGATGCTCACGAAAGCCGCCACTGCCAAGCGAGAGAGCGCAGCGGACATGGGGACGCGGGTCCACGCCCTCGCTGACTCCCTGGCGCGGGGCCTCGAGACGGTCGTGACCGAGGAGGAGCGCCCGTTCGTCGAGGCCTACATGGCCTACCTCCGGGAGAAGGAGCCCCGGTTCCTGTACTCCGAGGACATGGTTTGCAGCCTCAAGCACGGCTACGCCGGAACGTTCGACGCGATCGTGGTGATCGGTGGGGAAACCTGGATGATCGACAACAAGACCGCCAAGGGGACATACCCCGAAACCGCCTTGCAGCTCGCCGCCTACGCCAATGCGGACTTCATCGGCCGGCCGAACCTGCGGACCCAAGGCCGGATCCCGCGGATCGACCGCTACGGCGTCCTCCACCTTCGTCCCGAGGGCTACCGCCTGGTCGAGTACAAGGTGACCCCGGACACGTTCGATGCCTTCCTCGACGCGCTGCGATTGACGGCGTGGCGGGATGGCGAAGCCCAGACTGTGATGGAGAAGAAGTGAACGTTCAACTCGACCCCCGTTCGTACCCCGAAATCCTCGACCCCGCCGGATCGCTCGAACTCCGCAGCGTGAAAGCCCTGGAGCGGATCGCTACGGCGCTGGAGCAGCTGGCCCTCGCGCAGATCCCCGCCACGATCCACCAGACGGCCCCAGAACCGGCCGTAGCGCTCGGTGACCTCCCGCCGTGGGAGAGTGCCCCGATTGGCATCCCGGCGCCCGTAGCGGCCGTCTATCAGGCTCCGGTGGCCGTCACGACGATCCAGGCCCCGCCGCCGTGGGTCTGTCCCATCCACCACACAGTCAAGGTTGTCCCGGCGGGTGTATCCAAGCGGACCGGCGCCCCGTATGAGGCGTTCCTATCCTGCACCGAGCGGGATTGCCCGCAGAAGCCTCCGTTCGTGAAGCGATGAGAACGATCTGCTCCAAGGGCCACGTTCTGGCCGAGGTCGGGTTCTATGTCACCCGATCCACCGGACAGATTGTCTGCAAGCCCTGTCGCAAGGCCTACAGTCAGGCGCGACACGATCGCATGGGCGATGAGATCCGTGCTCAACGACGAACGCCGAGCTTTCGTCTGAGCCAACGCGAGAAGCGCCCGGGTCGCTACGGCATGACCATTCGGGAATACCGGACCCTCTTTCATGAGCAGCAAGGCCTTTGTGCCATCTGCGAGATGCCGGAGACGGCGCTCAGCAACTCAGGGTTTCTGCGTCCGCTGTCCATCGACCACGACCATTTCACGGGATCGGTACGCGGCCTGCTCTGCAACAAGTGCAACCGGGCGCTCGGACTGCTAGGAGATGATCTGGGGATGGCCGAGGCTGTCGTGGCTTATCTCCGGACCGCCCTGAAGATCGAACTGGATCACGCATCATGAGAAGCCAAGCCCACCGCATCGAGCCGGAGCCGCCACTCGATCTCGTCTACCTCATCCAGTGCCTCGCTTGCTTGGCGTTGATCTTCGCCGCCTTCTATGGCGCGATCCTGGTCGGTTGGGTGGTGCTGGGATGAACGGCCGCGACCTCCGCGACGAAGGCATGGAGCACGCCAGCCGCGGGCAGGACGCATGGAAGGCCCTCGCCATGCTGGAGCTCCAACGCCAAGCCCGGACAGGCAACCGGATCACCGCTGACAGCGTGACCGATGTCGTGGGCCTTCCGGGACGGCGAAACGTGATCGGCGCCCTGTTCTCCAGTGCCAAGCGAGCCGGGCTCATCGTCGAGGTTGGCTACGAGCAGGCCACGCGCAAGAGTCGCCATGCCTCCCGGCAGCTCGTCTGGCGCGGGGTTCCGGAGGGGGCTGGAGAAGGAGCTATCAGCGGGCGTCTAGCGTCGTCCGTCTCCACGGCTGGTGACTTGTCCCAGTCGGAACGTCAGGTGTCGGTTCGCCAACTTCCTGACTCTCCAGCTCCCTCTCGAGCCCCCCAGTTCGGGGATGTCAACCTCATCCGGGCGATGCGGCGATGAGGACCACACATGGCATGTCCGGAGCGGCTTGCCGTTCCACGGGCGACTCGACGTTGCGTGACCTGTCCGCACCGCCCACCGCTGCGTCCAGCGGCTCGCTCCGGACGTGCCTATGCGCCTGCGGGGAGTACGTGACGGCTCCGGCCGACGATCCCCGCGACTCTCTGTGGACCCACTACCAGACGGCCGAACACCGTCTATGGCGGGAGGAGGCGGCGCGGTGCCCGTTGTGCGGGCGATGACTGTCTTGCTCGGCCCGTGCCCCTGCCAACAGTGCCGGACGCTGCTCTACTGGGTCCGTCGCCATACCGGGGACCGGCTGTGGGTCGATCGAACTGGCCTATTGCATGACTGCGCGGGCATGGGATAATGAACGGGTCATCGACGGGTGGCAACCATAGCGGCCTCGGCGGGCAGGTGACTTCAACCGCCTGCCCGACCGAACCGCCCATCCTGGTGCGCAATGCACCGCGTTGAAGAGGACGACTTCATGACCGAAAAGCACGTGCGCGTGTATTACTCGGTGATTGACGACCCCCGTTTCGCGTCCGTCTATCACGATGCCCGCAACTTTGGGACGTGGACCCAACTGCTTCTCGTTGCGGATGCGATGTGGCCTGCCGCCGCGCCGGTGCCGGCCTACGTCAACAAGGCCGCGCTCAAGGGTCTGGTGGAGGCTGGTCTGGTCGAGGTTTTCCCGCACCAGCACTTCCGGATCCACGGCTTAGACGCCGAGCGAGCCAACCGTTCGGAGCAAGGAAGGCTCGGAGGATTGGCAAGCGCTCGTTCGCGTGCCGTTGAACGACCGTTGAACGACCGTTCAACCGAAGGCCAACTAGCAGAGCAAAGCAAAGCAGAGCAAAGCAAAGCAGAGCAGGGCGACCCGCTCGACACCTATTGGACTCTCTCGGGTTCCTTCCCCTCCGGGAACGCCAAGAAGTGGCTCGAAGAGATGAGCAACGAGTTCGGCCCCGAGGCAACCTCGAACGCCCTGGCCTCGGAGTGGTCGCATGGCTCCCGCAATGACTTCCTCAAGCGGGCACAGAACCGGCTCCGGGCCGATGTCGTCAAGGTCGCCCGAGCCCTCGAGGTCAAGGTCACCGAGAAAGAGCAGGCCCGGCGAGCCGCGATGGACATCACCCCCGAGGAAGCCGAACGCCGTGCGGCTGAGGCCAAGCGGCTGATGGGTGAGTGGATGACGGCGATGCCGGCCCCAGTCGGGCCGTTCCAGCCGATCGGCAGCAAGCCATGAGCCGCCAAATGTTCAACCCGCCCAAGACGGTGCTCGAATACGGCTACGAGAACAATCTCCCGATCATTCAGGACGGCTCGGCCTCGGGCTTCCTCTTGGGTTGGGACGCGATCGACGCTCACCGTCAGGCCCTGGCCGAACGCCGACCGTGCGAGTTCCTGGTCATCGGCGAGGACACGGCCAACGGCAGGATCTACCCGGTGCTCGGGATCAACCCGGACTACATGCGCTGGACCGGCCACATCGTGGAACGGACCCGCTCCGGCCGGATCACGGGCTGGCACCTTCCGCGTCCCAAGGAAGAGGCGGCCGATCGTGCGCAGGACTGAGCTCACCCGCAAGTCCCCAATGAAGCGCGGCCGGAGGAAGGACCCGGTTTCCGCCGTTGACGCCCTGTACGTCTTCAAGCGCGACGGCGGCTGTATCGCCCCGAGGCTTGGAGGAAACCCGGCGGACTGCTGGGGCCGACTCACCATCGAACACGTCAAGGCCGAGCTTCGTTCCTCAGTCCGGGCCAAGTCCATTCCCTCGAGGATGGTGAGCTTGTGCCAGGGCCACACCGAGGACGGCCGCCGGGCCGGGTTCCAGTGGAACACCAACGCCGAAAACCGGGCACTCGTACGGGCCTACCTCGCCGCCCTTCCAGCGGCCCGAGAGGAGACGGTGGGATGAGCGCAGATACCCGATATGACACAGCTGCTATGACAGCCTATGCCGCCAACGTTGCGGCGTTCTACCGTCAACTCCGGGCCGAAGGAATGGACCGCCGCGAGGCGCTGGCCGTGACGATCGCCCTCATCCAAGCCCTCATCGCAAGGCCGAGCGAGTCGTGACCGCCCCAGTAGATCGCGGCTCTGAGGGGATCAACGTGGCTCTCTTGGCGCGGGCCGTGACCCTGACTGGCGTCTATCTCGACATCACGGAGGGCTTCGAGCTGCCTAATCCCGCCGAGTTCGCCACCATGATCGCCCGTGAATATGACGAACTGATCGCGCCGCACTTCCTCCGCCCGGAATGTTCCCGGTGCGATCACGCCAAGTACCACCACGGACATACGGACGGTCGAAGCGGGAAGTGGGTCGATGACGGCCGGTGCTTCGTCAACGGTTGCAAGTGCCGGGGCTCCTTCAAGGACATCGATCTTACGTCCCTCATCGATCAGGACTTCGACGAATGACTCCGGATCGCGGCTCTGAGGCTGAGCGGAAACTGACCGAGGCCGAGTTTCAGCGCCAAGTCACGGACCTAGCCGAGCTGCTGGGTTGGGAGTGGGCGCACTTCCGGCCGGCTCTGACCGCTAAGGGTTGGCGTACTCCGGTGTCCGGTCCTCTAGGGAAGGGCTGGCCGGATCTGGTGCTCGTCCATGCCGCCAAGAAGCGACTCATCTTCGCTGAGCTCAAGTCCGAGAAAGGGCGGCTGACCTGGGACCAGGCACGGGTCCACGAAACACTGACGACGCTCGACTGGCACCACTGGAAGACCGAAGGCATCGGCTGGGTCCTGCCCCGGCTCGAGCTTCATACGTGGCGGCCCACTGACTTCGATGAAATCCAGATGGCGCTCCGATGACCGCCCCATCCCCGACAGGAGGCCCGGAGTGACGCTCTACAAGATCACCGGCGAGAATGGCGAGTCGTTCCACGGTGGAACCGGGAAGTGGACGGCCGGCAAGTGGCGAACGATCCCGGCCAAATCCAAGATCGTCCCGTGTGTGACCGGCTTCCACCTGGTCGAAGCGAAGGACCTCGTGAGCTGGCTCGGCCCGGTCATCTGGGAGGCCGAGTACGAGGGCGAGTCGGTCGACCACGGTGACAAGATCGTTGTGCGCAAGGCGCGGGTGACTCGCAAGCTCGATACCTGGAACGAGCGAACGGCCCGCCTGTTCGCCGCCGACTGCGCCGAACACGTCCTGTCCTTGTTCGAGAAGCGGTATCCGGACGACAAGCGGCCACGCGAGACCATTGGGGTAGCGCGTCGCTTTGCCCGAGGCGAGGCAACCCGAGAGGAGTTGGACGCCGCCAGGGACGCCGCCTGGGACGCCGCC
>QGNH01000653.1_pt2 | contig 27748 bp, 48 predicted proteins | sample 1735481 | NCBI WGS metagenome assembly QGNH01 (sample SAMN09239004, study PRJNA386568) | Viral metagenome, whole genome shotgun sequencing project.
TCCAACTCAAGCACAAATTGACGCATGGGTTCCTATTGACCCTGACGCCGCGATCAAAGCCTCTGGCATCGCCCACGCCCTCTCCCTCAACTTCACCCAAGCCCAAGCAGAGGTGATGTTCCCGTGAAACTAATTATCGTTAATGAAGTATTACCGCCGAAGGATGCGGAGGTATTCCTACGCCTAGCCCAAGAGTGGGTTCCTAAGTGCCAAGCACCTATAACGGGTTGGGATAACTATTTCACCGATATCTCACTCGTCAACGACCTAGGGGCAGTTAAAACCTACGTCGAGAAATCTGGTGAGTCACCGTTTTATCTCACCGAGCGCAAGGCAATCAAGGGAGATGCTGGCTACCACGATTGGAACGCCAACTTGCAAATCCCTTATGCCTACTGCTCACTTGCCAACTCGCGCTTCATGTTCGGAAAGTTCCACTACCCGCTTATCACCTTGGCGCACAAGGTTGGAACATTATTCTTCCCGACGCGCACGGCAGGAAAGTTCTCAATTCTAAGTCAGGGCTTGGCTACGGCATTTATCCATGAGGTCTTTGAGACGATCGGCAATAGCCAACTCAAGAACATCTCTGGACAGGTTGCTGGTACGACACTCGATGCAAAAGGCAACGCTCTTTTCATGGAGAACGCTGACGCGGTAGCAAGAACACTCATCAGGTGGACTGACCCCGTGACCAAGCAAGATGTCGCCGTGACGGACTTCCTTTACAAGGCGTGGTTCGACAAGGACGCAACGGGCAAGCAACTCGATTACGCGAACGTCTGCAAAGTCCCAGGACAGGTCGCACGGGGCGGGTATCTCTTTGCCGTCAAGGGTGGCAAATACGTGAAGGTGGCTTAAAGCAATTCAGAAAGGTTTAACCCCTCGGATTGTAAAGGTCTGACATAGCGCAACCTGTTTTACTCAGTCGTAAAAGCATATTCCAGTCTGTCATTTAAGGAGAACGCGTGGCTCATATAGTCGAAAGACCGTCGGTACCCGTTGGTCAGCCTTCCTCGTCCTCTAGTTCGACGTGGATTAACACCAATGTTACCTACGACTGCGCCATAGGCGGCATCCCGTTCTTCTACGGCATCAACGATAAGTACCCCTACAAGCGCGAGACTGCCCAGTATCGCAAGCAACAGACAGATATCCAGAAAGAGCCAGGAGAGCAGACCATCACGGGCTGGTGGCTCAGGTCGCAATCCTCCTTCCATTATGGCGCAGGGGTTCGATACCAAGAGCCGATCATGGGAGACACGGTTCAATACCGCTTCCATAAGTCTGCTGGCGTTGAAGTATTCAATACTGGTCGAGTGACCCTATTGCCAGATGTGAGCCTACTCAAGGCTACAACCGCTTCCCCTATTATCATCAGCGCACAAGACTCTGGCACCGATATCATCTTCTTTACAGATGGTGCAAACTTATGGAGAAGTGACGGAACAACTACTACCGCAGTTACCTGGGGCGGTACTGGCAACATCCTTGACTTGGTTCAAGACGGCAAGTATTACTATGCCGCAAGCACTACCGCAATCTATCGCGGAACTCTCGCAGGGGGCGCTGGTTCAGCCGTGTTCACCTACGCTACAACAGCGGCAGTAGTCAAACTTGGATATGCCAAGCAACGCATTATGGCAGGAGTAGATAACTCCATCTATGAGGTAGTTCCAGTATCTTCCTTCACTGCCACGGCAGCACGGTTGGATGCCTACAACACGGCAACGATCAAGACCTCAACAGCCCATAACTTCAATGTGGGAAATCAAGTCACTATCGCAGGACTCGCCGCCCCCTATGCGGGGACATGGACAGTTACCTCAATCCCTTCTACGACAGAGGTATGTGTTGCTATCGTCAATGCTGCTATTGCCCAAACAACAGGGCTTGCAGGGACAATAACACTCACCTCAAATGTCAATTTGCCCATCTATACCCACCCATCCTCAACGTGGATATGGACTGGCGTGGCAGACGGACCCAACGCAATCTACATCTCTGGCTATGCTGGAGTGAACTCCACAATCTTTAGACTTGCACTCGACACCACTGGCAACATCCCGTTGCTCAATAGGGCGCTGACGGCAGCAGAACTTCCCTTTGGGGAGAGGGTCACGGCCCTTGGCTCCTACCTTGGAAAGTACCTCGTCATTGGCACCAACAAGGGTATCCGCGTTGGGCAGATTGACACCTCTGGTTGGCTCTCTAGTGGTTACATCACCTACGGTCCACTCACGGTGGTAACGCAGGGATTTGACCCAGTAACAGCAACCACCCTCAACGGCTCCGCCGTCAATGGAGTCGCCTTCAAGGATAGGTTCGCCTACTGCACAGTAACGAACTACATAGACAATGGGGACGGGACGTTCTCCTCTGGTCTTATCAAGATTGACCTGTCCAAGGAGATTATCCCAGGGCAGAACCAGTACGCCTACGCGACCAACCTGAAAGTGTCCTCTACCGCCGCTTGTAACTCAGTAGCAGCACTTGGAACATCCAACACTCTCGTATTCGGTATCACGGGCGTAGGGGTATATCAGCAATCAACAACCCTTGTGGCAAGTGGATACATACAAACAGGACAAATCAGATATTTCACCCTTGAGGACAAGCACTTTGAGTTATTGAAATTGAGGATGCTACCCAATATGCTTGGGCAGTTGGAGACAAGCGTGGTGGGTCCAGACCAGACCATTATACGGCTCATGCTAACAGATAACACCTTCGACTATACGCAGGATATCACTGCGATTGACACGCTGGACACATCCCCGCAACAGTCTATGGCACTCAAGTTCAAGTTATTCCCGCTTGCGGGTCAACAAGTCAACACCGAGGATGTCTTTGTCGGCTACCAACTCAAAGCAATCCCCGCAGTAAGGCGACAAAGGCTTGTCTCCATGCCGTTGATGAACTTCGACTACGAGCAGGACAAGAACAATATGCCAGCGGGTTACGAGGGTCAAGCAGCGACACGGCTCAACAACATGGAGGTGTTGGAGTCCGACGGGGATGTCATCACCATCCAAGACTTCACCACTGGCGAGGAAGTCAGGGGAATTATCGAAAGTCAGCAGTTCACTAGAATGACCCCACCAGATCGCGCCTTCTCTGGTGCTGGCGGGATGCTTTATGTCACCATCCGCACTGTCTCTTAAAGGACACTCAAACATATAGGGAATACCGCTAATGAGCAATCAAGCAAACTGGGCGCTTGTCATATCAGGATACACCACCGTATTCGCAATACTGTTGGGCTTCGTCGTCTATCTATTCAAGCATGGGGTTCAGAAGATTGTTAACGAGTTGATAGATGAAAAGATTTTACCTCAACTATCACAACTCAGCAACAACGGCGGCAAATCCGTCAAGGATGTAGTGGACAAGACATTTGCAATAGTGCAGACATTGGTCACAACTGATGCCAACCATGAGGCTCGGTTGCAGACATTGGAGAGAAACGAATTACAAAGGGGGCAACATTAGATGGGATACCCATTCGAGCAAGCAAAGCACTACTCGGTAGGCAGGGGCAATCATCAAGTTAGGCAGATATTCATTCATACTGCCGAAGATCAGAAACTTCCTGGCGCTGCAAGGCGACTATGGAACTGGTTTGCTGGCAAGACCTCACCGCAAGCCTCAACCCACTTCATCGTGGACGCAATTGAAATCAAGCAAAGCGTCAAGACCACCGACACCGCTTGGGCAGTTAATGACTGGTTACTCAACCAGACTTCCCTCAGTATCGAAATGTGCTGCGCGGCAAAGGACTGGACTTCTACGTGGTACGAGGACGCATACCTTGTGGCGTTGCTCGACAATACTGCCAACCTCACCGCCCAACTCTGTCACACATTTGGTGTTCCAGACATCAAACTCTTTGCCAGTCAACTTCTCCTTGGCACCAAGGGTATCGCTGGGCATTGGGACGTGACGATTGCAAAGAAAGTCAAGGGTGGGCATACGGACCCAGGCAAAGGCTTTCCTTGGCACAATTTTATAGAACTTGTTGGACATCATCTAGCAACCATCAGATAGGGAGTCAATCGTGGGAGTCGTTTCTGGCGCTTCGCCAGTTCAACCAAGCAAGGACGGTTCAATCTATGAGCCTCGCCCTGGCGACTATGGCGTAGTCTCAACCTCTGGTTGGGCTGGATTCTTCATCCAATTGGGTACCTTCTCCAAAGAGAACCATGCGGTTGTCTATCTAGGCGATGGCAAGATCGCAGAGGCTACCACTGGTCATGGAGTCATCATCTCAGATGTCTCGATATATGAGAACATCATCTGGAACAAGCGCGAGGAACTTACCGACGAACAGCGTACGGTGATTGTACGCACCGCCCTATCCCATGTAGGCGACCCGTACGCCTTCCGTGCCATAGCAGTTATCGCCATGCGTATCCTCGGCGCTCCCGACTGGAAGTGGATAGAGTTCAACCTAGCCCACGACAAGGGGCTGATCTGCTCTGAATTGGTAGCCGTGTGCTACCTAGCGGCAGGTATCTGCCTCATACCAGACAAGCCACTCTACTTCGTGACACCAAGTGATCTTGGATATAGACTTATGGTATTGTAAGATAATGAGCGCAAGAAGTACGCACGGGAAGGCTCCTATCGCAAGAACGAAATGCGGAACGCTGGCGGGGTATTCTTCGCACAGATACTACAAAGAAAACCCGTGTGATGGATGTATTAAAGCAAAGACAGAATATGGACGACCAGTCACAACCAAAGAAAGAGAAGTACACGCCGCTATTTCACGCGCCTACTCACCCTCTAGGATACCCTTTTTAGAAAAAAATCACGCTCATTTCGCGGGCTAAACGCCCTTTAGCCTACTTACTGGGGTAAGTGTACCCTCTGGGCTTCTTGGTGCGCTTGCGAGCGTAGATGAGACTACCGTAGCGGTTGAACATAGCCTTGAGGTTTGCTTCCTTGGCTGAGATACAAGCAAAGTTCTTACGGTGGGCATCCCCACTTGGGGTGTCTAAAAAGTTGAGGTGACAGGCAGAGCAGACCTCGATGGCTTGGTCTAGTTCCTCACCCGTCCACCTGTTCTTGTGGTTCATATTCCCCCAATCCTCCCGAAAGGGAGGCTATTTTTTGTGCCTAAAAGCAGGGCAGTTTTTACGCAAGTCATACCCAGGACTCTTGTGCCAAGAGGCGACAGACTGGTTATGCCCGAAGCGTAGGCGCTTGCCAGTTGGTACCCCCAGTCGCCCCCTTTTCGGGGTTAAGCCGCGAATATGGAACTGGCAACTCTAGGCCAGCCACGAAGTCATCCTACGGATGCGACTGCTGGCTCTGTAACCTAGGTGCTAGAAATGGCTGGTGATTGTTCGACCAATCCTTCCAGACCACCGCACCAGTGTAGGTTTCGGTTACAGCCTACCCCTGGTCCGTTGTCGAAACTTCCCAGGAAATCTATGAAGTTGTGATGAAAACCATACTATGAGTTGGTAATTGTTGTCAATTTGCCAACCTGTAGTTTGTATCTGAGGTCAATTCTACCGTTATGGTAAATTGACATAACTATCCCGCCTTTAATAATCTATTATAAATGATAGATTAAACTACTTAATCATTGATTTATGATAGATTATCTATCACCCGCTCGCCTATCCCTACGCTCTACGGCTTCGGTCTAGTCTCGCTATCAATAGGTTAATAACCAATTATAGTCACAACCCCAAAGGGTATGTCAAGTTGCCTATGGGGTATTCTGCCCTTTTCTTGATGTGATTTACGTCACATGGAACTAAACACACATACCCCAGGGGTGGGTGTATATGAGTCGTTCCACAATGCTACTTGACACTTCCGTACCGATAACGGTACTGTTCTGTCAATCTACCAGATTGGAGAACCAATGATTGAGATTGATAAAGATATCGTTCTTCCAGAACACGTAAGTTACAGTGCAATTATGACGTACTTGAAGTGTGGTTATCAGTATTTTTTGAGCAGAATTAAGCAAATGGAAGAAGAACCGAGCGTGTGGTTGGTTGGCGGAAGTGCCGTGCATCGCGCTACTGAAATGTATGACAGGGGGGAGTACGAGAATGGTCGAAGGTGAGTGCATTGAATGGGAATGGGGAAAAGACAAAGATGGTTATGGAAAGGTCGGAATAGACCACAAACATCTACGCGCCCATCGTGTTGCGTGGGAGATGTTCTATGGACCAATACCAAACGGCCTCTAGGTTTTACATCATTGCGACAATCCTCCTTGTATAAATGTAAATCATTTATTTTTGGGTAATGCCAAAGATAATGCAAAAGATTGTCTCTCTAAAAACAGGAACATTCACCAACAGAAGACACAATGTTTTAGGGGACATGAGTTTAATGAGAAAAATACTCGTTGGACAAAAACTGGACATCGGCACTGCCGACCATGTATGGCGATAAACCAACTCGCATATACCGCTCGCCGTAAAGTTAGATTAGGAGTAGCCGCATGAGTGCTTTCCATAAGGCGACAGAGAACTACGATTTGGAGACACTATGACAACTAGCCCAATGGAACTACTCAACCAACCGATTGACCTCTGGAACGAGGCATGGAAGCATTGTCTGGGAGACAAAGACCTCACCAACGCTCGCGTAGCGGGTAGGGCCACCAAAGCCAATCCCAACAAGGAAGATGTCACCCAATGGCAGGTGCAGGGTAAGGAGTGGGTGGCAAGTTACATCTCATGGCGCAAGAACAATCCTGATTGGAAGATTTGGACTACCCCTGACGGGCGACCAGCGATTGAACTGGACTTGGTTCCAGAGATTGCTGGAGTGCAGATCAAGATGGGCATTGACCGTGTTTTCGAGGTGAACGGCAAACTCATTATCGTTGACCTCAAGACCAGCCAGCAGGTTCCCGCCAGCGCACTTCAACTGGGCTTCTACAAGTATGGGATAGAGTCCATATTCGGAGTCCCTGCCGACTTCGGCACCTACTACATGGCAAGAACCTCTGGAACCTCTGAGATTATTGATCTGAGTTGGTACACCGAGGAGAAACTTGAATACCTTGTTTCCCAATTTGACACAGCAAGGAAAGCGCGTATATTTATGCCTAACGCAGACAGTTGTAACTTATGCGGATTTACCAAGATATGCCAATTTACGAGTAAAAAGGAGAAGGTATGAGAAAGTTCATAGCATGGCTGTTCGGAAAGCAACACGTAAGAATACTGCAACTTGTGGCGGCGCAGATATTGACTCCACAGGAAGCAAAGATACTTCTCTTGACCGAGAAGGAGATTGCCAAGTTGAAGGGAGCAACACCTAATGTCTGAGGAATGGAAACTGCAAGCCTCGTTTAAGTCCCCTGGCGGAACGCTTATCAACGTACGCGCTGGTTCTGGCGCAGAGTTGGAGATACTGCTTGGAGATGTCAAGGAAATCACCACACAGATTAGCGCAGTAGAAACAGAGTTGGGGGTTGCCCACACGATTGCCCCTTTAGGGACAACGCCTTTCACTCAAGGGCCAGCGCCCGTTCAGAACTATCAAGCGCAGTCGGTTCAACCTCCATCAGGTACGGGTCCAACCTGCCAGCACGGCAATCGGATATTCAAGTCGGGGGTAAGCAAGTCAACGGGAAAGCCGTACTCCATGTGGGTATGTCCAACCCCGCAGGGGACTCCAGACCAATGCAAGCCAGCGTTCGCTTAATAGACCAGCAACTTCCAACACACTAAGCACTCGGTAAGGGGGACGATAGATGCGTACACTAGCCCGTAGCGTCGGACGTGCCTCTATGGGCGGGGAATCCTTACCGTCTGCTTGGAAGGATTTTGAGACCAATCAGATCGTCATACGCAGGGCAGAGGTGTCATTGATTGCCGCTGCCCCTGGTATGGGTAAATCCATGCTTGCGTTGTCGTTAGCCCTGAAAACCAATGTACCAACCCTCTATATTTCCGCCGATACAAATGCACACACAATGGCTATGCGCCTGGCATCTATGATATCTGGTCGGTCACAAGGGGAAGTGGAACAGAAGTTGGCTGGCGACAACGGATGGGCTAAGGCGGTGCTGGTCAAGGGAAGCCATATCCAATGGTCTTTCGAGTCCAGTCCCACCCTTGAGGACATATCCGAGGAGGTGCAAGCCTTCGAGGAACTATGGGGTTGCTCGCCCACCATGATTATCGTGGACAACCTTATGGATATTGCCTCTGACGGAGGCGAGGAGTTCTCCATTATGAGGGCTATTATGAAGGAGTTGAAGTATCTTGCTAGGGCGACCAATGCCGCAGTAGTGGTACTTCATCACACCTCTGAGGCGGTCATGGGAACGCCCTGCCAGCCCCGTAGCGCCATTCAGGGCAAGGTGAGCCAACTTCCTGCGTTAATCCTAACCCTTGGCAATGTGGGAACCTCAATGGCTGTTGCGGTAGTGAAGAACCGCTACGGCAAAGCAGATGCCAACGGCAATGGAGTCATTGCGTGGTTGGCGTTTAATCCAGAATGGTGTTACTTAGCCGATTTACCAGAGCATCAGTAGAAAGGAGTTAGTATGAGCGAGAAAGAAAAAGCAGACACGGTATCTTTTGAGGCGTTCAATACGGCAGTGATGGAGTTTCAAGAGCAATGGCGCAAGGAGTTCAAGCAGATATTTCTGAAAGAGGCGCTTACTGCGCCATTCAAGGAGATCGCTGGACTCAAACGCGCTGCGGAGTTGGTCTGGAAGGATGTCGAGCCAGAGGAAGGTGAACAAGATGTGTGAAGATTGCGATGACTGGGACTATCCCGAACTTTCCAATGATGAAATACGTCAAAGATTAGAATTGGTGGAGAAGAAACCATGAAAGCCGTCAATATCGTCCTCTGGAAGGACGGCAATGGTCCAGATTGGCACTATGTTGACATCGAGGACGACAATGGTAACTCTATGAAGTTTGGTAAATGGGTGCCAGGAAAGACTAATAAGGAGTTCAAGATCAGGATTACCGAGCAGGACTTTAGGGATATGAATGGCTAGTCAGACTCGCAAGCACAGGGGCTATCGTAGCCAGAAGGTTGCCGCACTTTATCTAGCAGAGAGCGGATTTCCCTTTGCTGAGTCAACTGGCGCGGGGCGCTCTGGCACAGACATAACAGGGTGCGTAGGGATTGACTGGGAAGTGAAGGCAAGAACTGGATTTGAGCCAATGGCTGCAATCAAGCAACTCAAAGAGCGAGCCAAGGAAGGCGTACTTGGGCTAGTATTGATGCGGTTGAATGGTCAAGGCGAGGAAAGCGTGAAGGATTGGGTGGTCATTATGAGGTTCGAGGATGCAGTTAATTTGTTAAGAGGAAGTGGCTATGGGGAGAAACAATGACACCCTACCAAACATCGGGGCAGTCCTCACCCATTACGGTGCAACTCTTAGACGAACTTCTGGACAAGGTGCCATGCGATGCCCATTCCATAACGACACGCACGCGTCAGCAGGGGTCAACTTTAATCACAATATCTTTAACTGTTTTACCTGCGGAGTAAAGGGAAACTCATTACAAATTATCATGTACAAAGAGGGGGTGGACATACGTGAAGCAGCACTTATCGCAGAAGGAATTACTGGAAAAAGCAACAGCCAACTACGCGGGAAGTATTCATCTGGCGCACGCCTACCTCGCAAGTCGTGGCATCACAAAGGAGATAGCACTACGGGCACGATTAGGCGTAGTAGAGAAGGCTGAGGTCGGACATGAAATGTTCACGGGAAGGCTGGCTATCCCCTACATTACTAAGACTGGAGTGGTGGACATGCGCTTTAGGTCGCTAGACCCTGCCGTTGAGCCTAAGTATATGGGCATGACTGGGGCAGTTACCAAGTTATACAACGTGAAGGATATTGAGAGGGCAGAGAATTGGATTGGAGTCTGTGAGGGTGAATTGGACACTATCACCTTGAGTTACTGCGTGGGGATACCCTGCGTGGGAGTTCCTGGGGCTAACAGTTGGAAGCCCCACTACACCCGCAACTTGCAGGACTTTGAGAGGGTGTATGTCTTTGCAGACGGAGATCAGGCGGGAACAGAGTTTGCTAGAGGGTTAGCAAAGGAATTGCCCGTGACGATAGTTCAACTACCAGATGGTGAAGATGTTAATTCAAGTTTTGTTAAACACGGCAGGGCATATCTACGAGAGAAAGCAGGGTTAGATGAGTGATATTGGAATGAAACCAGACCTATTGGGGGTTGCATTGGATAGTTTGCCCCATATCGGTGGGCGACTAAGCGCATTTGAGGAGGATGTTCATGCAGTATTTCTTGAACTTGAAGAATTACTGTTGAGCAAACACCACGACTACGGTAGCAAGAACATTTCGGAAGCCCCTGGTGGCCCACACAACGGACTACGGGTGCGGTTGTACGACAAGTTGGCAAGGCTTAATAATTGGATTGACAATATGCTTAACCTTAAGCATGAGACAGCCGAGGAGTCTTACAAGGATATTTCCAATTACGGAGTGATAGGGATATTAGTATCGAGAGGGAAGTGGCCCCAGTGAACCGACCAACGATGGTGAAAGTCTCTGGTCAGAAGTACAAGATCAAGTACGACCTACCAACTGAGGGCGTTGAGGCTGACGCTCTCGGTGAGACTTTCCAATCCATTAGCACCATCAGGATACAGCCTCACTTGCAGGAAGATAAGATGGCAGGAGTTCTCCTACATGAGATTACCCATGCGGTCATTGACGAGTCCGTGATGAGTGGAAGAAGGCGCTTTGGGGTTGAAGAGGTCTGCGACATTGTTGGCTACCACATCTTGAGCGTGCTGAAGGACAACCCTACTGTGTTGGAATGGCTCATTAAGGAGATTGAAGAATGAAAGTCCATGTACTAATCCCAGATATCCAGGCCCCCTTCCACACACAGAGGGCGGTTGATAATATCGCTGATTTTATTAAGGATTTCAAGCCCACCTCTGTCGCCAGCACGGGTGATGAGATGGACTTCCAGACCATATCTAAGTGGTCACGCGGAACGATCATGGAGTACGAGCAGTCAATCGGCAAGGACAGAGATAAGACCGTCGAGATACTAGAGCAGTTGCAGATTAGCAACATGGCTAGGTCTAACCATACCGATAGGTTGTTCAACTACATATCGCTCAAGGCTCCCGGACTTCTAGGGTTGCCAGAACTTACTCTTGAGAACTTCCTGAAACTGCCAGAGTTGGGTATCACACTTCACGATGACCCATTTGAGTTAGCCCCTGGTTGGTTATTGATGCACGGTGATGAAGGCTCACAGAGCCAACAGGCAGGTTCTACCGCCCTTGGTCTAGCCAAGCGCACCAACATGAGCATTGTCTGCGGTCACACGCACCGCCAAGCGATAGTTCCCTTTACACAAGCCTATACGGGTGGGGAAGTAAAGACCATCTATGGCTTCGAGGTAGGCAATCTTATGGATTATTCCAAGGCTAAGTATATGAAGGCTGGCATGACCAACTGGCAAAGGGGCTTTGGATTGCTCTATGTTGACGGTAAGAAGGTCACTCCAGTAGCAATTCCAATTCAGAATGATGGTTCATTTATCGTGGCAGGATACAAGTGGGGATAGTGACAATGAATATTGGACCGACAATGGATATTCAGAAGGCGTATGACCACTTTAAGCATATCTATGAAACCCATTACCCAACGAAATACACACGGGATGATGGAACATGGTACTGGGGTTCTTGTAATGGCGATCATGGCGTATCTGGTTATGAGTTCGACATAGACGCAGATGATGACGGATTGTGCTATGACTACAAGTTCGCCGCAGGGGTGCTTGGGCTACCCGTCGTCATACCAGAGAAGTCGCCTAAGAGAAAGTCGCAACCCATGACTCCCTATCAGGAGTTGGGACTCAAGTGGCTACGCGAGGGTATGACATTGACCGAACTACTCACTAATAGAATACCAACGATTGCCCCTAAGACAAATACCGTCACATTCACCTTCGCAGAATTGCAGGATAAAGACAAATGATGGACTATGAAGTTATCAAACCATGGGAGTACGTGATTGCTGGCGTTGCCCGTGAGTACCACAAGAAGTTCGACATGGTGGACGGGGACGACATCAAGCAAGCGTGTTATGAGTGGTTCCTTGCCCACCCCAACAAGGTCGAGTCATGGGTAATACTGGGCAAGAAGGAGATGAAGAACCTCATCTATCGCTCCCTGCGTAATGAGGCGTTGGACTACTGCCAGAGATGGAAGGCGAAAGGTGGAGGATATGAGGTTGTGGATTTATTTTATTACACCCCTGAGATGGTGGAGGCGGTTCTACCTACGGTGCTACGTGGAACTAGCGAGGTTCCTGCATCCATTCTAAACCTTGGAAAGACCTCGCGCCCCAGCGTACTAGCAGAGGGTGGCAACTTCGCTACCTCGGTAGCAGAGGTGAGTTCGGGCTATGACAAGTTAATTGACGAGGACAGGGCAATCCTTCTGCTGCGCTTTGGACTCAATTACGAGTTCGATGAAGTCAAGAAGGAGTTGGACTTGAACACAGATGATGCCGCAAGGCAGAGGGTGAGAAGGGCAGTTAAAAGATTAGTCGTGGCTATTGGAGGCTTCAAGCCTTTTGAAGATCAAGAGTACATACCGACAGAGGAGGAATAATGGCGCTACAAGATGATGACTACTTGCCGATACTGGAAATGCTGGAAGATGAAGGATGCGATAATGAAGATATCGCAGAGTTCAAGAGGATTTATGCCTTCCTCGCCAGAGGTGGGAAGATATTAGAGGAAGAATAGTCTAATATAGTTTACTTTAGTATAATGTAAATTATACTAAACATTACTCACTGTATAGACCCTATAACATAGAGTACAAGCAACCGTGAATGGTTCCTTGGTTGTGGGCCAAGGTTGAGAGGTCAGAGTAATCTCGAAATACTCACGATAAAGACAATCACACCTCATCTGGTATGTCCCGTTCCATAGGGTCAACCCATTGAGACTCTGCAAACTCGTCTAGGTCTGCTTGGGTGATAGTAATTACCTCATCTTTGTAATAGAGGTTGTCTGCCTTGGTTCTACCTTCCATGACAGACCAACCATCTGCAATAAACTGTTCATGTGTTGGCATTTGCTACCCTCCTGTCGAGTAAAAACCGTCAGCATTAAACTTAACTCCTGGCACACTATACACCCGTATCATCTTAGCACCACACCATTGACAGTTCGGTTGCGGCACTTCATCATGGATTGAGGCTACCACATCAACCCAATTACCCTCTCCTGGACACTCAAACTGGTAAGTGGGCATCAGCCCACCTTCAACCACGGCTTGACCGCATAGAGAAGGCTGTAGGCACTCCTAATGTCCTGCGTGTTCCTCTTGCGGTTTAGCTCATTCGGCAAGGGTGGGGTAATGCCAGCCATAAGCAGTCTCTCGGCAGCCATAAGTCCGCCCCAGATACCATGCTCTAGGTTCTCATCCTCCATGCCCAGATTGGCACACAAGGTTTGTACGGGGCATGACTCACAGATGCGTATAGCGTCCTCGACATCCTCCACCACTCGCTTGATGGTCTCCTTGGAGGCAGATTGAGGTATCCCTCGGTACCACTTGTCAGGGTTTGAGCCGCAAGGCTCCTTCTTGTAGTTATCTTGTCCTAACGGTGCAAGTACGCTCAATCTTCCCACATCCTTTCGATCTTGAGGTCTATTTCATGGACAATTTCTTCTTCATCTAGGGCTATTGGGTCGCCCTCCAGCCACCTTGGGTCTTTCATTTCTACCTCCCTGGACATAGTGGTGAGTTATACACGGCTTGGTTTCCCACTATCTGAGTCGTTCCCTCGCATAGTGTCACCGTGTCGTGGGGTATCTGGTTGACAACTTGGACAGGGTGGGAAGTTTTGAGTGCGCAAACGAGAGCAAGTGCCGTGAAACATACAAAGATTGTAAGAATGGTCGCATTTTTCACCCCGTTGCCTCCATGATCGCTTGGAGGACTAACTCACGGACTTCCCAAGGTTGCATTCCTGTAACGTCCAGCCCCTCCACCGCCTTTTCGATTGCGGCCTTCTGGTTGGCGAGAAGGTACCCACCATGTTCTCTGACGATTATTGATACGTGAGCGTCGCAGAGAAAGAGTCCCATGTTGCCCTTCCCTTGATTCCCACAAAGGTGACATTCACCAGCCACTAAAGGTTTCCCGCTCCATGCGCCTATTTCCTCGCTCATATCTTCGCACCCTTAATGCAGATTAAAACGTCATTTGCAATGAAATTAACACCGTGGGAATCAACTTCTGACTCGATGTTGCCATATGAATCTATGTAATAATCCCACCGCGTAAGTTCGCCAACCCTCACCGCAATCCCCTCGATAATCTCCTTGACTTGTGCGAGGGTGAAGGTGGGTTCGGGAGGAACTGGTTTACATTGAGATAAATGCAAATCTCTACTCCCATGCCCGTGAAACTTCTTTCCGCAGTTACATACATAAACGCCGTGCGGGTGCAGTTCGCAGGGAGTCATCAACTCTGTGCAAGAGCAAGATTCTGTTATTTCTCCTCTCTCACTCACTTTCCCACCTCGCTTTGTGGTAACGATGCAAAAAATGTATTACAGGTAGGGCAATATCCTCGACTAAACTTTGGAACGCCGAAGATAATCTCATCTCCATAAATGCCGTACGCCTTTTCGTGATAACAGCCATTGGTTTTCGCCCAAAATCTAATTTTCATTTGATTACCTCCGCTTCCATGTCGAGCCACGGTTTGCAGGGGAAGCGAACTTTGCAGAATTGACACTCCAACGCTCGCTCATCTGAGAATGGGTCTATCCATACTTCCTTTGGCTCATGGCGCATGATTTCGCCTTTGAGGGCGCGGAATACAGGAGGGAAGTACTCTCTGGGATAGATTTGGTAATAATGGTCTTGAGCCATAGATTCTTCAATCTCATCAACCTTCGCCACTAGCGCGAGGAATTGAACATTCGTAGTAGTCATACCGTTGCCTTCTTTCTTTGTCGTTCCTTATGACAAGTTCGGCATTGACGACCAAACGTGCCCGATTTCAGTTGGTTCGTGTATGTATTTTCTTCATCGTAAGGATGACCTTGGGGACACTCTGTTTTGTTAGCACGAAAATTAGTTCCGTGGGTATTTTTGTCCGCCGCATTTTCTTTGCCAGTCCCATAGGTGAGATTTTCTAATCGCCCGTTAGAACGATCACCGTCAAGGTGGCGGATTTGCATACCGTCAGGGGTTGGGCCAACGAAAGCAAGCATGACAAGTCGATGGACTTTTTTAGTGATCTGCTTGCCATTTTTTGCCAAGGAGACCGATTCTCTTCCTTGAAGTGATGCAGTTTCATGCGGAGTCTCCTTGCTTCTTGAGGATGTCTTTAATCATTTGCGGGTCGAGAAGAACATCTGCGCTAGGCAAAGTTGTGTACTTCTGATTTGGTCTCTCTCTGAAAAGATGTGGAAACGGCTTGAGACTTTCGGCCCTATTGAAGGCGCGACGTTCACGTTCCTCCTTCCATGCGTCGTACCACGCCTTACTGATGATCCAGCAAACCCATAGCAAAATCGCAAAGAGGATGAGGCTCTCTACTCTTCTCATGCAGAGTCTCCTTTCGGTGTGATGAGGTCTGACCAAGCGACTGTGTAGCCCTTCGAGTTTTGCCATAGCCATTCGTCAAGGTCGTCGCGATAAACACGAATCCATGCTTGTTCGGATTGAGGTTCGCCTTCTATTTTGGCGTTGCGAAATACTGCAAGCACTACCGCCCCAAACTCCTTCGGTTCCTCCATGCGCGGGGGATTGAGTTTCGTAAGAATTAGAGTCGCAATCGCTCGTAAAACTGTTGCCTCGTAACCGCCTCGACCTACCGTGTATTTGTCTAAGAATTGCGCCACGAATAACAAGTTCTCATCTGTAAGTGCGTTTCCTACTCTGTTGAATTCTGCAAACGCGGTGACTCTCTCTTTGTGCCAATCGCTTGTTACTTTTCCCGCGCCACCCTCTTGAGTTGCGCTTGGGGCGAGACTGTCAGGCGTTGGTGGCATAAGCGAAGCGCGAAACTTCTTTAGGGCTTGGCATACTCGGTTCGATTTTTCACTGCCGTACCAGCCAGAGAATTGATACGCGGTATCGCCAATGAGATTTAGTTCCTCCGCCGTCACTCCCTTAATCACCACGTCCCCTTCCTCCACCACCTGCGCGGTGATGGGGACGATGCGGACGGGAGTGGGGTCGGCGAGGGAGTCTCCTGGAATATGCATACTCGAACCAACCCTTGCGTAACATGTTTGATGGTGGGCGCAATCTCTCTGAACCACCGTAAAGAGGTCACTCTCGCCGTTTACCGTCGCCGTCCATAGTCTGTTCATTTGTTTATCTCCCTTGAAATCGCGTCGAACTTCTTATCGATTTCCTTCTTTTGTAGGTACCGTGAACTGGCACCGACTCCACTCTTATCGACTTTGGCTAGTTCCTCCACTCGCCAATCGACTAATGCGTTATTGATCTTGTCTAATTTAGAAAGTGCCATTCCATTTCCCTCCCTAGTTGGATTACAAAATGTGTAGGTGATTAACCTGCAACCACAATTAACGTCCATAATTTCCCCTTTCCTAGTACCAAGAATAGCGTTGAAAGTGCTTCCATGCAAGACATATTGTGCCATATCTAAAATAAATATAACTCAAACCTCTCTCTATCTGCTCTGTCGGTGGAGTCGATGGACTCATGCCTAAGAGTTGAGGGATACCACCAGCCGTCTTACCCATGACCTTGATCGGGTTGTGTGCTTTAGGCTCCCAGGCGCTCTCTTTGCCCCAGAGGTTGCTTAGGCAAGTAAATTGAGCCTCTGCGTTCTTGATTACCTGATCATGGGCATGGGCGAGTGAGTCGGTTTTGGTCCAAGTATGAGTAGATGGTTGTACCCTAGAAGTCTCGATAATCATACCGTTAGTGTGGCTTCCGATTGTCACCACCGCGCCGTAACACAATAGGCTACCAAAGAGTAACAGTAAAATAACCCCTAAAGTTTCTCTAATGTATGGCTTCATCTATTCCTCCATCGGCAGTTGCTCTGCCAAGTCTCGGTACTTCTTCTCTTGCTCTTTGTTGTTGGCTTTTGCTGCCATATCTGCCCTAGCGTTGTAGTAAGAGCGTAATCCCTTGCCTGTGCCAAGGTTGCTCTTGACCACGTTCACGCCTTGGTTGCGTAGGTAGGCAATCAGTTCGTCAATCGTGTACTGAAACTCCCTCTCATGCTCCCACCCGTTAGAGTGGGAGATGAGGCCAGCATTGGTCACGGTGAGTTTGAGTCCCGCTTCTGTTATAGTCATAACTTCTTAATAGCCAATTTGAGGTCATCGAGTGCTGATTGGACCTTATTGATTTCCGTGTCGAGATTGGGCTTCTGCAAGTCCTCGTCGTCTGGGTGTATCTTGCCGATTACTTGTCGCCACGGGATTGTAAGAACGTCATATTGTTCTTGAGTGAACTTGCCCTTGCCAATAAGGTCACGGGAAACGAGCGCACATGCGGCGTACCCTGCGGCGTACCCTGCGGCGTCCGCGGCGTACCCTGCGGCGTCCCATGCGGCGTACCCTGCGGCGTCCCATGCGGCGCACCGTGCGGCGTACCCTGCGGCGTCCCATGCGGCGTACAACTTCTCAATATCTTCCCTATTGAGTTTCTTCGCTCGCTCAATGAGTGCGACAATAGCGAAACCTTGCGGTCCAAAGAACAATGACGAGTCAATTTCTCGAATGACATTCGCCTTACTCACTCCGATCTTGTTTGGGTGTTCTGCGCTCTTGAAGATTGTTGCTCCTTTTGCGGGTTCAATCTCGAACAATCGGCAAGGCCAAGATGCCATGACACACTCGGTAGGAGTGGTTGCTAAATGAAGCCAACCAGCACCAGGAAACTCGCCCTCTCCTGACATTTCAGGTAGAGGTTGCCTTGTATAGTTGATCTTGCCTGTCTTGAAATCTGTCCCGTCCATGCGTGTTGCCTTGTAGTAAGTGGTCATAACCGTTTGTCTCCTATTCTGGGTAGATGAAGTCTTTGCAACCTTGTGACATTCTATTGAGTGGCACCATGCAATCTTTGGGAGTTGTCCATTTCATAGCGTAATAAATCGCCACCAAACTTACAAAGATTGTAAGAATTATCAGTGCTAGACGCTTAGTTTTGGTCATTACTTGCCTTTCCCTTGCTGTCGTAGCGGTCATTCGCTCGTTGGTCTGCTCGTTCGTCAAGTAAGACTATACCCACAAATGCGAAAATACAAGCGATTAGCCCTAATGTCAAGGTAATCATTTCAGGCTGTCAATCGTAGGTTGCTGGTTCGTAAGGTATATTCCTGTTCACTCTTGCTTAACATCTTGAGCATAAGTCGCTTGCGCTTGTGAGCGCCGTCACGCCTATCTTGCCTAACTTGCTCATCTAATGAGCGCATAGTCTTACTTATACTGAGACCTCTATTCTTCCTTGTGAGCATTGGGTGCAGTAGTAGCGGTCTACTCCGCTGGTTATATGTATCAGTGTGAAATCGGTGTAGCCATGTCTTGGGCAGTAATCTTTCATGCGTTTAGTCTCCAATTCTGTCGTCGGGTTCGCAGTTCGTACAGTAGGCACACCTAGCCCCTCTAGCGTTGCGGGGCTTGTTCAGGAATATCGGCTCACTCTCTATTAGGTGCCACCACCTAATAGAGAGTGATTCTTCCTCCACGTCACTTAGGGGCATTAATTCCCCGTTCATTTCAACCGTCATTCCCGTATGAATAATGACCTCCCCATCTAGTAAGTGAAGTGACGCGGTTGGAATATGCCCTACCGCCCACGCGGTCAAGTCTGGCATTGTCTCACAATCCCTAGCGAATACCTTGTAACTCATGGTCTAATCCTCTCGATCTACTTTGGCAATATCGGCGCGTAACTTCTCTAGTAGTTTGTTGTTCTTTGCGTGGTATTGGTTGCGTAGCCACTCTTTACGCGCCTCTTTGGTCTTTTGATCGGTCACTTAATCCCCCTTTGGCTGGTCTTGGAATTTGCTATGGCGTAGGCCCTCCACGCTTCACTCTCGGGAATATCCTTATTGACTCCCGACTGAACATCTACCCATATCTGGCGCAGTCTCTCTAACTCGGTAGGCGCACCTTCCCGTTCAGGCGTGGCGTTCAATTCGACGGCAGTCTTCCATGTGAGACGATGCGCCAGTCCATTATTTTTAGGTACTCTCCAAGATCGGGAACATTAGGGAAGCACTCGTGCTTCTCCCACTCCTCTCCCGACTCGGACCAGTCTGCTGAATAGGTAATACGTTCGCAGAATCGCAGGGTCATACCCTTATTATTAAGAGTCATAATGCACCCGTTATAACTGTTATCTTTCATTTCCTTTGCCTCCTTGTAGGCAATCTAGGCTAAGCACCTACCCCCTACCACTGTTGCCAGTGGGAGAGAGTAGAGCGATTAGTTGGATTCTTCCAGTACAGCCTGCTCCAGGGTGACGCGCTTGACATTCCACACGCTTCCATTCAGATTGTCGGTTGCAAATTCTTCTGCCTCCTTGCGTGTTCCGTATGTCTGAACCGTGTTCCAGCGTGAGCCCTTCCAGATGCGTAATTGGTAAATGTCCATGTTTTTGCCTCCTGTTTAGGTTGGTTAGTTGGTTGTAACGTCTAGGTTCTTTACAGAAACTAGAATAATTGAGTTATCTTCTAGGCGTACTTTGGCACATTCGCCATACGCGCCCATAAGTACGGTGACAATCGTGCCATGCGTACCGATTGGAAACTTGCGCCCCCTAGCAATTATTACGGTTTGGTTAGGGACTAACTCACCATCGGCAACAGCCTTGGCGGGTCGTAATAGCGCCCCGTCATCGGCTGACCATAAATCGCAACGATGAGCGGGTGAGAAGGTTCCTCCATGGATAGATCGGTGGGCTGTCTCGCCTAGATACTTAGCGCCCGCTTTGGTGTAGCAGATAGAGACAGGCGAAAAGCAACGCCCGCATACTTCATGACCGCGATAGTAGGTTGTGTCCATGGCGTAATTATGAACCCGCTAGCAAGGGATTGTCTAGCGATTAGGGGGTTATTTCTAAAGATATTTATAACGGTTTGATAACGATAATTCCGATAATGGCACCATTCCGCTGACAGCGGAAACCCGCCCAATGTCCGTTATGTCCATATTCTAGACCCATAGGATTACACCAACCCAATCCTTAAGGTGCCCTAGAATGGCACTGGTGACCTCTGTTTCCTAGCCCATTGGGGCATGACTTCCTGTTGATAGGCAACCTATCGAACAGATGTTCGAATGAGTTGAGTAGTTGAACTTTCAACTATCTATGAGTAATGGGGCGATTGGTTGAAGTTTCAACTACTTGATTGGGATTGGGATTGATAGTCACCCAACCTCACAATGACATCAAAGTGACATCATTGTGACATCACATATCTTTACATCAAGACAATTAATCAATCAACCTTGACAGATAGCGCCACTGCTGGCGCTTATTAGACGTCTATTCACTCACTAGTTCGTTAAGTTTCTTCTCAGGAACTTCTCAGAGTTATGACCTGGGGGCTTTTAATAGTAGTATTCTTTATATAGTACTATCACCCCAAATATTTTTCCTAAATAAGGGGGGAATATAGACAAAATAGGACATACTAGGACACTATAGTTGTGACCTTGGTCACATTATAAAGAATTCATCTAAAAAAAGAGCCTGTGTAAGTTTTGGACAGGGTTTTCTATTATAGAGGATAAAATAATTGATAGGAACCTTCGTAGTTCAAACGGAGAAGGTTCCGCTTGATCTACACCTTCTCCTTCAATCAATCAACTTTAATCAATCAATTCAGGTGGGATATCTATGCCCTTCGGGCGCTTAATCACAACGGTAATAGAACCCCAACATAGCCTCAAACCCACCCCTAACGGGGGCATTGATAACCCCTAACGACTACCCCAACGCAGTCACCAGCACCGATCACAACGGGAGATGGCGGCGGGGAACCCAACTTGCCAACCCAACTCCAATGTGGTAGGGTACGGGGGTCTGCAACCCTGTGGACAAAGTACTGTGAAGGAAGTTCATCAATGACCCATATAACCAAAGAGTGCGGAACCCACGCAGGACACCAACGCCACACCAACCGAGGCGAGATACCGTGCCAACTCTGCGCCGACGCCAACAAGGAATACCACAAGGCGAGGAACACAGACGCTAAAGAATTGAAGCGGCTCAAGGCCGAGGACAGGCTGATTGCCCAGATGTATGTCATGGAAAGGCTTGCCATTGCCAGGAAAAGAGAACGCGAGAAGTACGCCACACAAGTACAAGAATCTGCTTGACGCTAAACTAACCCCCGCCCAAGCCAAGGCGACCATCCTTGAACTTTTAGAAAAAGGCTTCACCATAGCAGATGCCTGCAAGGTGGCAGGTAGGTCGGTCAAATCCTATGAAGGCTACAAGGCCAACGACTTCGAGTTCAGGAAGCAAGTAGAAGTCATTAGGGCTATCGCCCAACGCAAGGGCAGCGTCCTTCCAGAGGATGCACAGATTTCATTCGAGGAGTTTCGGCTCAAGTACCTCAACTCCAAGACCTTCCCTCACCAGATGAACATGATTGACCTTCTAGAGGACAGAGAGCCTTCATGGCTCCATCCTGCCATGGTCTATGAGCCAGGTGAACCTCAGTCCATCCTCATCAATATCCCGCCTAACCATGCCAAGTCCACTACGGTAACGTTGGACTATGTGACCTATCGCATTTGCCTAGACCCCACCATCCAGATCAAGATTGTCTCCAAGACCCAATCCAAGGCTTCCGAGTTCCTTCACGCGGTCAAGCAACGACTTACCTCAGACCTTTTCCCAGAACTGCTCAAGCGCTTCGCGCCAACAGAGGGATTCAAGGCAACAAGTGATAAGTGGACTAGCACCCAGATATACCTCGCCCGCGAGTCTGCCAATCCTGACCCAACGGTGGAAGCACTCGGTATCGGCGGTCATCTCTATGGCGCTCGCGCTGACTTGATTATCCTGGACGACTGCGTAACCTTGGGCAACGCCCGTGAGTATGACAAGCAGATGCGTTGGATTCAGCAGGACTGTATCACGCGTTTGGGACCAACAGGTAAGTTGCTTGTCGTGGGTACCCGCGTTGACCCGATTGACCTCTACAAAGAATTACGGAACGACTCTCGCTATGTCGAGGGCGATTCCCCGTGGACTTACCTTTCAATGCCAGCGGTTCTGGAGTTCGATGAGGACCCCGATAAGTGGGTCACACTCTGGCCCAGATCAGATGAACCCTGGAAGAATGACAAGAGCGAGCCAGGAGCAGACGGACTCTATCCCAGGTGGGATGGCAACCGACTCAAGAAGTTGCGCTCCAAGTTGGAAGCCCATACATGGGCAATGGTGTACCAACAGCAGGACGTTTCCTCAGAGGCAATCTTCCTCAAGGAAGCAGTACAGGGTTCTATTGACGGTATGAGGGCTTCGGGTATTCTCCAGAAGAACGCCCCAGGACATCCTAACCTTGAGTCAGACCCGTACGTGATCTGCTCTATGGACCCCGCCATGTCGGGCGACACCTTCACCATAGCATACGCGGGCGACCATAAGACCCAACAGCGCTACATCATGGAGACTTCCAAGATGACCGCGCCAACGCCAGCCAAGATTCGTGAAATAATTTTTAGTTGGACGGACAAGTACCGTCCTAAAGTATGGGTCATCGAGAAGAACGCCTTTCAGTTGTTCCTCACCCAGGACGAGCAGATCAACCAGTTCCTCGCAACTAGAGGTATTAGGCTTGTCCAGCACTACACAGGCAACAACAAGATGGATATTGAGTTCGGTGTGGCATCGGTATCCCCGTTGTTCGGACACGTTGACGGCTTAGGCCGCCACATGGGAGATAACCTGATTCACCTGCCGAGGGCAGATAACGAGTCGGTTAAGGCGCTGATCGAGCAACTGGTCACATGGTCGCCAGGAACACGCAATAAGTCAGACGGTCCAATGGCCTTATGGTTTGCCGAAACTCAGATGAGGCAGTTCCTCACCCAGACAGGTATCTATCAGACAACAGTAGTACGCAATCCATTTACAACGAGGTTGGATAACTCAAAGCGTAGAAGCGTCAACCTTGACGAGTGGGAAGAATATCAAAAGGAATTACAAGAAACAGGGAAATATTGGTGATATCTTATGTCAATAACTGAAATGGTGGACAATAAATCCACCAAGAGACGTATATATCCCTCACGTAAGAAGCCATTACCACCAGCGGGAAAGAAAAGATGTAGCAGTTGTAAAGAAGAAAAGGCTTGTATTGAGTTTTACATTAGTATTAGAGAAAAAGATATGTTGATGGATTCATGTAAAGATTGTGTAAAGACCCGCGTAGGTGCCTATAGAAATAAACCAGAAAATAAAGATGCAAAAAGAGTTTATGGATTCAAGTGGAGAGAGAAAAATAAAGATACATACACACATAGAAAAGCAAAAACGTATGGAATTACTGGGGAACAGTACAATGTGATGTTAGAAAGTCAAGGTATGGTTTGCGCTATATGCAAACAGGTTAATGCTGGTAGTAGAAGTCTCAATATAGACCACGATCACAAAACTGGAAAAGTTCGAGGATTACTTTGCACTTCTTGTAACACCATGCTGGGAAAAATAGGAGATAACATGGAAACACTTTATAGTACTATCTCATACCTTGCATCGAATGATGATTTTCTAGAAACGGGAAGGTTCTGGTAAATGGCTCTAACAATAGAACAGGTATCGGAAAAAGTACGTAGAATAAGGGATAGTTCCCGCACCCGCGATTCCCGCTGGAACGAACTACTCAAGATTCGCCAAGGCAACATTGAAGAAGTGTTCCCTGGCATGTTCTCTGACGACTTCCCAAAGCCGATGGTTGCCAACTTCATTGATGTTGCAGCCAGAGATATATCAGAAGTCATCGCACCCCTTCCCACCTTCTCCTGCATGACCACCGATTCCACTTCCGATATCGCAAGGCGCAAGGCAGACAAGCGCAGCATGATCGCCGCGGGGTATCGGGACTCTGCCAACTTGCAAACCAAGATGTATTCGGGCGCAGACCTCTATGTGACCTTCGGGCTACTGCCCTTCATTGTAGAACCAGACTATGACAACAACCGCCCGTTGATTCGCATGGAAACCCCGATGGGTTCCTATGTCGAGTTCGACAGGTTCAACAATCTTCTGTCCTACACCAAGCACTACTTCAAGACAGTACGCGACCTTATCAACGAGTTCCCAGAACTTGAGTACGGCATCCGCGACAAGTACGAGAGGCGCTCTAGTGAGCGACGCATTGATATGTACCGCTATCAGGACAAAGACCAGACCTTCCTCTACCTTCCAGCAAGGAACAACCTCGTCCTAGTTCACACCATGAACGAGATTGACGAGATTCCTGTAGTCCTTGCAGTACGACCAGGCATTGACGATGAGACACAACGCGGTCAGTTCGATGACATCATGTGGGTGCAGGTTGCCAGAGGGCGCATAGCGTCCCTGCAACTGGAAGCGGCACAGAAGTCAGTCGCCGCCCCTATCGCATTACCGTCAGATGTTACCACAATGGAAATTGGACCCGATGCGGTTATCCGTTCTTCCATGCCAGAGAAGATTCGCCGTGTGGGACTTGAAGTTCCCCCAGGAGTATTCCAAGAAGGACAAGCACTTGACCATGAACTTATGGTCGGCTCACGCTATCCTCAAGGTCGCCTCGGTCAGCAATCAGGTTCCATTGTCACAGGCAAGGGCGTTCAAGCCCTCATGGGCGGGTTTGATACCCAAGTCAAGACGGCACAGGCAATTCTGGCAGATGCGCTACGCAAGGTCATGTTCATCTGCTTCAAGATGGACGAAACTCTTTGGCCCAACGTCAAGAAGGAAGTGCGCGGCATCAACGCTGGCGCACCCTATGAAATTACTTACACTCCCAAGAAGGACATAGCGGGAGATTATTACTGCGATGTCACCTACGGCCTCATGGCAGGACTTGACCCGAATAGGGCATTGGTCTTTGGACTCCAGGCCAGAGGCGACGGTCTTATCTCCCGAAACTTCCTGCGAGCGCAGATGCCGTGGGACTTGAATGTAACCCTTGAGGAGGAGCAGGTTGAAGTCGAAAAACTCCGTGACGCCCTTATTGGTATGCTTGGTGGTATTGCGGGTGCTTTGCCCCAAATGGTTCTACAGGGACAAGACCCAACAAAGATTCTTGCGGGTATGGGAAAAGTCATTAAGGGTCGCCAAGAAGGACGGCAACTAGAAGAATTGGTTGAGGAAGCGTTCGCACCAGAACCCCAACCACAAGGTCCCCCTGGTGTTGAGCAAGGCGCTGGACAGGCACCGATGATGGGTGGTCCAGGCGCACAGTCGGCTCCACCAGGGGCCTCTCCTGCGGGTGGCGGGCAACCGCCAACGATGGAGTCTTTACTAGCAGGAGTGTCTGGCTCAGGTAACCCCTCGCTAGCAGCAAGTGTAAGTTCACGCAGACCAGTTTAAGTACGACGGTACTTAGATAACAACCAACCTATAGGAGAAAAAATCATGGCAGGAACAACTGTACCAAAGCCAAAGAACCAAGGTGGACACGGCTCCGCCCCAACCCAAGGCGCAAAGGTTCAAAAGAAAGCAGGACCAGTAGCACCAGGCAAAGAGGATATCAAATACACCTCACAGCCAAAGGGCTTCGGCGGCTCAAAGAAGTCTTAAAAGTTTTCCATCTGCAATCCGTAGTAACGACTGAAAGGAACTGACATGGCATCTGGCGGCCCACGTACACCAAGTACACCCGCAGTTGTATCGGGACCTGGAAGTCTATCGCAAAGAACCGATGGCGTAGTTGCTTCCAAGCAAACTGCTCGCTACATCGCTGGCGGAGACTACGGCGATGGTGGTTTGATGGGGATACAGCAAGGTGCGCCGATGGCTAAAACCCTCGGCGTTGCCCCTGCTGCCCAACCAAGTGCGCAACCGCAGCAACAGCAAGAACCGCAGCAACCAGTAATTCCTTTGACTGCGCCATCGCAACGTCCTAATGAACCTGTAACAGAGGGCGCAGCAGTGGGACCGGGTGCAGGACCAGAAGTTCTCGGACTTCTTTCGCCCAGTCAACAGGGTGGTACATCCGCCAAGCAAATCGTTCAAGGTCTTGCATCACACCCAGACGCTTCTCCAGCACTCAAGCAACTTGCCGATCTACTAGGAAGGTAGTTGATGTCGAGTAATCAATTATTTCCTAGCGCTCCGACAACGCCACAAGGCGGCAATGTTCAATTTGGAAACACAGTTGTCAATCAGTTTCCCAAAGTAGCACAACAGCAACCAGCAATCGCAAGTGCGGCAATTCAGACAAATGACCCAAATCAGGCAATGGCAATCGGGGCAACTGCGACGGTGGCACCAGTGGTTAATGCCCTGCAAACACACCAACAGATGTATAACTCCTCTGGATGGTGGGACACAATTCTTAAGGACACCAAGGATGTTGCCGGCGCGGTTGTTGGCGCGATAACAAAAGCACCGATCATTGGCACCCTCGCACAATGGGCATATAAGCCATTGCAGGAAATCCAGAAGGACTACAAGTTCCTTCACTCCCTGTATGCAGATCATGGTGCAGCGGCGGGGCTTCTTGGAACCCTTGGCGTAGTTGCTGGCGGAGCGTTAGGCTCTGTATTTGGTCCAGAAGGAACAGTAATCGGCGCTGGACTCGGTGGCGCATTTGATAGAAACATCTTGGGTAGAGTAATCCCCAATTACAATTCTTCTTTAGTTAAATCAAACGACCCCAACTATCTAGTTTCTTTCGGGCGCGACTTAGCGCATGGGTTATCCGATGTACCAGGTTTTGGAACGCTTACCGACACCAGTCACGGTTTTGGGCAGGTGGTCTCAGGTATCGCAGATGCGACCTTTGATTTCAGCGCAGACCCACTTGGTAAGTTTGGTAAAATGTATAGCGAAGTTAAAAAGGGCAACTATACCGCAGAAGCGAAGAACCCTGACGGCTCGGTTATGCGTGATGAGTCTGGATTGCCAATCATCAAGGCAACCCTTCCTATTGCCTCTCGCGCACCCATGATTGACAATCTTCTCAAGACGATGGCACCGCAAGTGCAATCCTCTGACCAGTTGCTTGCGGCGTACAACAACCCGCTTAACTGGCAATTCAGAAGCGCAGTCAAGAACATAGCGCAGGAGTCCAACCCAGTCTCCATCCAATATCGTTTCCATCAAGCAGGACTCACCACTCCACTTGCCAACGCTCTTGCTAAGGCGGGTACAGAGAAGCAAGTGCTGGATGTCTTTGGTCAATGCATGTACTCGCGGGAGTTTGCTCAGGCGGCTACGCCTACTGGTGCATTGACTCTACCAGTAATGACCCTCGGTAAGATGTTCAGTAACTCATGGGGCGCAGAGCGTATCCGTATGAGCGCACAAGCAAGCACTATCAATGACGAGAAGAACTTTTTGCTTCCTAAGAAGTCAACCATCATGGAACCGCAGATGGAGCCAGTCATAGACTCCAACGGGGTGCAGGTTGTCGCCCCTGACGGTACGCCACAGATGCAACAGAGCGTCAATGAGTTCGGATTACCCACCATGAAGGCGAAGTTAGATGCCAATGGCGAGGTAATGCAAAAGATCAACTCTCCCGTATGGGCTTCCAACCCCA
>QGNH01000537.1_pt3 | contig 27706 bp, 32 predicted proteins | sample 1735481 | NCBI WGS metagenome assembly QGNH01 (sample SAMN09239004, study PRJNA386568) | Viral metagenome, whole genome shotgun sequencing project.
AGGCTCACCCAGACCAACGTCACCGAGGCGATCAATTTCACCACCGTCGATCAGGAAGGCGGGCAAACACAGACTGTTTTGCCACTTACCTGGGAGCGCGTGCTGCACATCAATGCGGAGCTTTTGGCACAACTGGGGGAGCGGCGCAGGATGATTCTCAAGGACTGGATGCTAACCCCAGAGCAGAAGTGGAAGATCGCTAAAGCTGAGGGCAAGGCGAAGGGCAACGACATTGGAACTCAGCAATCGATCCGCGGTGACAAGCTCCGCAAACTAGACCCCGACTTCTTGTAACACCCACTCCCCACACGGCAACCGGACATCATGTCCGACTGCACAACCTGACGGTCAGAGATGGCCGTCAGGATCACCTTTCGGAGATATTGGATGACGAACCAAGTAGGGCGCCCCCGTAAGAAGATCACTCCGGAACAAGTCAAGATTGAGCTGACGGTAAACAAGCTGTCGATCGCGGAGATCGCAGTAAAGTACGACGTGAGCCGGGACACCGTGGAGCGCCGCATCAAGCAGGCCAACTCGCCGTCGAAGTCGAAGAAGAGTCTGGTCGGCAAGGTCGCCGCCGGCTTGAAGCAGATTCTCAATCCCAAGGCTGAGAAGGCCGCCCGGCAGGACAGCATGTATGCCCGCGCCATCCTCTCGGAGCGGACCCGCAAGGCCGACTGGAGCATCACCAAGGAGCAGTGCATCGAGGACTTGCGCAAGGTCCAGGAAGACCACATCGACTCCTTCATCTCCCGCAACTTCTACCGGGTCCACGGCAAGTACAGCGATTCGACCTGGAGCCAGCACTTCGGCACCTTCCACCAGTTCAAGCGCAGCGCCTCCCTCGAGCTCTCGCGCTCCCAGCACCACCTTGAGAAGAAGACCGCGCGCCACGCCCACCTGGACGTTTACCGCAAGTTCTTCACCGAAGAGGTCGCTCCCTGGATCGGCAAGTACGAGGTGAAGCACGACAACGGTCGCATCAAGACCGTTCTGGTCGGATCGGACTTCCACGACGTCGAAGTGGATCCATTCGTCCTGTCCGTCTTCATTGATACCGCCAAGCGGGTCCAGCCGGACATCATCGTCTTCAATGGTGATACTTATGACGAGTACGAGTTCTCCCGGTTTGACCAGGATCCGCGCCAGGTCAACATCAAGGCGCGCTACGACTTCGTGCGCGACAACATCTTCAAGCCGCTGCGCAAGGTCTGCCCGAATGCGCAGATGGACTTCATTATCGGCAACCACGAACAGCGCATCCTGAAGCTGCTCGCCGATCGCTCGCCAGCCATGAAGGTCCTGGTCGACCTGATGGGCATTACCTTCTCGCAGCTGCTCGGCCTGGACGAGTTCCAGATCAACCTGGTCAGCAAGTCCGACTTCGCCGCCTACAACTCGAAGGAGATGCATGAGGAAGTAAAACGTAATTACAAGAAGTACTTTGACACATTCATCTGCCACCACTTCGGCGATGAAGACTACGCCATGAGCTCGATCGGAGGCCACACCCACAAGCCTAAGCTGGTCACCAAGGTCAACGAGGTGATGGGCCCGATCTGGTCTATGACGACCGGCTCTCTCTGCAAGATCGATGCCGAGTACGTCGCCGGCAAGGCTATGTACCAGAACTCCTTCGCACTGATCCACGTCGACACCTGGAATCGTCAGGCTGCCCCCGAGCACATCATGTTCACCTCCAACATGGCGGTCGTTGGCGGCAAGTACTACTTCAGGCCCGACGAGGCCTCTGAGCTGCTCGAGGCAGCATAAAGCCTATCCATGGATGCCGCGTTCAACGTTCATATCAGGAAGAAGGACCTGGCTGCCTTTCGGCGCCGGGTCCTTTACCATTGGCGCAAGAAGCCGAAGCACGAGTACATGGAGGTCATTTTCATCCGGAAAGGTGTGGGCGAGTTCCATATCGAGAGCTTCCACAAACTGGAACTGACGAAGACCAGCCCTCACACGGTGGAGTACAGAGACCTCGAGTACACGGCGCTCAAGAATGAGGCTGCCTCCAAAGGACTCAGTATAGGTTCGATCCACACCCACACCGTTTGTGACAGCGCTGCGAGCTACCACGATCACTGCAGCGGGGTCGAGGCCGGCGACACCTTGATGGGCATCTGCGCTGTCGAGAAAGGTTCGACCGGCAAGATGACGACCAAGCTTGACTTTTGGATTCCACAGCTCCCCTGCCGAATCACCCAAATCACCACATAACCGGAATCTGCCTATACTAGCCAGGATCTAAAGGGCACATTCTGTCCCGAGGACCTCAATGAGCATATTCAGCGGCGCGGTAAACGGCTTTCGTTCAACAGTTTCCCGAGCCGGCAAGTTCTACAACTCGACCAACGGTCTCAAGGGCAGGGCGGTCGCCGGTTACATGGCGCGATCCGCCAAGTTGAACCCGATGAGCCTGGCTCCTGTTGCAGCAGCTGCCGCCATTGGTGTTGGTGGCGGAGCTGCGGTCGCTGGGCGCGATCACCGCGGCCGCGGAGCTGCAGCTGGCGGAGTCGCCGCCGGCGGAGGCATGGCTGCATATGGCGCCTGGAACGTCTGGAACAAGATGTCGACCGGTGCTGGCCGAATCGCCCCAGCGCTGCGTGGTTTGCTCCGTTAACTCATGGCATTCTCTCAATCATTCGCCGGGAGTCTAACGGCCCGGCTGTGGTCGAGTCCAGTCGTTGGTACTGCTGCGACCTTCGGCGCTGGCGCTGGCTTGTATGCCGGCACCTCCGATTTCATTACCACCGATGGCACCTTCGGCCAGAAAGCTGATGCCGGCGTTAGCTCTGCGAGAAAGTACGCCTTCCGGGGCGCGGCCGCTGTCGGCGGCCTCGGAGTGGCGGCTGCTCTATCCGCCAAGCTCGACGGCTACGACGGGACCTTCACCGAATCGGTCGGCTATGGAGCTGCCAAGTTTGGCCGCGGCCGGGTCCGCTCGGCAGGGTCCTACGCCAAGACCGTCATGAACGAGCTGAAGACTCCTGGCGGCTGGAAGAGCACACTGCTGCGCCCCACCATCTCAGGCGGACTCGGAGCCGTTGTCGGTGGAGTCATCGGCAGCCAGATCTCGGACGACCCGGCCAAAGGAGCTGTTGTTGGCACTGTCGCCGGCGCCGCCGCCGGGCTTGCCATCAACCGCGGCGTGAAGGCCAGCAAGGTCTGGTCCAAATTCGGGCCCGTAGGCAAGGTTGGGCTCATCCTGTCCGCCTCAGCTCTGATTGGCGGCGCCCTCAAGGTTGTCAACGGATCAGAACCCGACGTAGTGGATCGGCCACAGCCGGAAGATAACGGCTACGGACGTTCCGGAATCCAGGGGCGTATGGACCGCATGGGCGCCTCCGGCGACCTCGTATTCGGACTGCATAGAGCGAGGTAGCCGTGGCCAAGACAATCGACATGCCGATCACCTTTGTCGACATGCCCGGATACACGCCCCGCGCGTACCGCGCGCCGCTCGTACAGCTCCGGCTTCCGAACTCGGTGTGGGAGGCTCCGGCCGTCGCCACCGCCGAATCCTTTGCCAAGCAGATCGGGAATTCCTTTTGGAAGGGCTGGCGTTTTGCCAGTGAAGGCGCGTACTGGGGAATGCCCCTGGTGGCCATCGAAGCCGCCACCGCCAAGCGCGGGGAGATGGTTCCCACCATCGCCGCCCAGAGTATCAGCTTGGCCATGCAGCCCATCGCCTCTGGCGTCGCCGCCGTCACGCTGACTGCAACCCTGGGGCTCCCGCCGGTTGCCGCCGCTGTAGCCGGCATGCTGCTGGTCGGCTATGCCTCAGCTGAGCTGGAGCACACCCTTACGCACCGCTTGAGTGCCATTAGCCAGGCCGGCGAGCTCGCCAATCGAACTCGCTTTGGGGCTGGCTTTCTCGACACCCGTACTGCCCAGCAAAGACGTCAACGGGCAGCAACCGAACTTGCCGGCGCTCTGCCTACCTCCCGACGGTGGCTAGGACAGGAAGCCGTTTTTCTTCACAGATAATAGGAGATCCTCATGGGCCGTAGTCCGTTTACCCCAGAACCTTTCATGGGCCTTCCACCTCGGTGGCGCGTGAGCGATCTCACACCTTCGTACTCGACCCCAGTCTCGGTGGTTGCTGCCACCACGGTGGCCATCACCTCGGCTGCCATGAACCCGCAGGCGAACTCGATCGAGCTGTACCCGCAGTTCTCGAACGGCGATACCACCTGCACAATCGAAGTGCTCAATGACGACGGCACCGGCACATTCAATGTCGTCGCCACATTCAATGGAGTCAGCTTGTTCAATGCGAGCTCGTGTGTGGTTGGAGAATGGCCGACCGGCATCTCTCTGGGTGGGCGCTCGGTGAAGGTTGCCGTTTCGAACATCACCGGCACTGGAACCGTCACCGTCCTCCTGCAGCGGCTCAACTAAGGAGAGCCAGATGGCATTCGCAACTCTGGATCAAACAGTACGGGCTGGCTCATTTGTTGGCAGCGTGACTGGCCAGGCCGTCGCCTGGAACAAGGTCCATCAGACCAACAAGAAGAGCGGTTTCGGCTTCTTCCACCGCATGGGCCGCCATGCGGGTTACAACATCGTCGGCGGAGTCGGCGGATCCGTAGCTGGCACTGCACTTGCCGCTGCCGGGTTCCTCGGCTACCACGCACTCCGTCGCAAGTAACACCCGAGCGCTCTTAGGCGCCTCTCCCCTATGTCAACTGGTTTTGTGACTCTGCAGCAGCTGCTTACAGGCATGCCTGCTGCGGATCAGTCATTTCTGAAGAACGTCATCGCGCGCGATCGCAATCCGGATGGAACGGATAAGGGAATCGTGCGCCAGATGCAGAACGACATCTGCCGCAAGTGCCACACCGAGTACAAGGTCAAGTATCCGAGCCGGCCTTTCAACATCAAGTGCCGCGGCATCAATGACGAGACTTTCTTCCTCCAGAAGCAGGCTCAGATGGCCCAGCTGGATGAGGAGATGACACTCGAGCAGATCCGGGACATCTACGACCCGGTCTACTGGGCCGAGAAGAACATCGTCGTCAAGAACGCCGACGGCGACTATGTCCCGATCCCGCTCCGCTGGTTCCAGAAGGAAACCCTGGCGTGCACTGCCACCCGCAAGGTGGACCGTTGGGGCCGCGGCATGGGCAAGACCCAGGCCGGCGTGTCCGAAGAGCTGCACATGGCTCTGACGCGCAAAAAGCTCGAGATCATGATCGTCTGCCCACAGCAGACCCAGGCCGAGCTCTGGTACATGGAGATCCTCTGCCAGATCGAGAACTCTCCAACTCTGGCCGGCATCCTTGCCCAGCAGAAACAGTCCCCCTACTATTTCCTCCGGTTCAACAACGGATCGATCATCAAGATCTTCACGGCTGGTTCAGGTTCAGGCAAGAAGGGCGGTTCGACCCGCGGTCAGAACCCCCGCCGCATCCGCCTCGACGAGCAGGACTTCCTTGCGGAAGCCGACTACGACGCGATCATGCCGCTGTTCCGCCGCTTCAAGGAACTGACCTTCCACGGCTCGTCGACCCCGACGGGCCTGCGCGGCATGTACTACAACATGTGCCAGAAGTTCGATGAATACCGGGAGTTCTTCCACCCGATCACCGACCATCCGGACTGGACTGAGGACAAGCGCGAGACCTACATCCTCGAAGCCAAGACCATGGACCGGTTCATCCACGAGTTCCTGGCGGAGTTCGGAGATCCGACCTCTGGAGTCTTCAAGGCGTACTTCGTCGACAAGGCAATGATGTTCCACCGGCATAAGGCAATCCTGCCGGAGCCAAGCAAGCGCTACGTCATGGGCGTCGACTGGAACGGCGGCGGCACCGGCACCAGGATCTACGTTGTCGAGTACGACACCGTCACCCGGAAGCGCCGCACCGTGGATCACTCCGTGATCGACGACCCGAAGTCCACCACCGCGATGTCGATCGCCGAGATCAAGCGGCTCAACAAGAAGTGGATGTGCAACTACATCTACACCGACGCCGGCTTCGGCTTCGCTCAGGACGAACTGCTCAAGGCAGAAGGCCAGATGGCCGGCACAACCGACCTGCAGACGGCCAAGATGAAGGACATCAAGGTCATCGACTTTGGTGGCTCCCTGGAGTTCAACAAGCTGGTCCCGAACCGGACCATCGGCGAGACCAAGTACAAGGACCAGGATGAGGAGATCGAGCGCCGCACCAAGCCGTTCATGGTGGAGGGCGCCGTCATGGCATTCGAGCAGGAGATGGTTGAGATCTCCTCTGAGGACGACAAGGTCCTCGAAGAGCAGATCCGCGGCTACCGGGTGAAGACCTGGTCTAGCCACGGCGTGCCGGCCAGCTACGAGACCGACGCCGAGTCCGGAGACCATGACCTGGACGCCTGGATGCTAGCAATGCTGGGCGTTGAAATCGAGTACGGCCTGTTTCGCACCCAGGCTGCAGTTAGACGTTTGGCTCAAATCGTTCATGTGTCAGGCTGGGGTTTGGGGCCATCCAGCTCCGCATTTCCGTCCTCTTCCCTGCCGTCTACGAACCCCGCGCCGGAAGAGACCAAGAGTGGTCTTGCCCGCCGGAGCGGTGTCCCTTCAAGGACACCCGCTCAGGGCGCTCCTCAGAATCGAGTGCTTCACAATGGCTGCGGCGCCCAACTGGTGGCGCCTGGTCCGTCGAGCCGAGTGCAAAGCTCCGGCGGCGGCCGCGTTCCATCCCGCACCTCTGGATTCACCCCGCGCGGCGGTATGCCGAACACCTTCGGTGCTTCCCCATTCCAAGGAATCGGCCAGGGAATCCGCTTCAACCAATAACTCATGAGCGTTCAGACCAACATCGCCGCCGGCTACCTTAGTGCCTTTGAAGGCCCAATCGGGGTGTCCGTGATGTCGAAGCTCACGCAGTGGCCATTCCTGCAGCAGCTCGGCTTCGCTGGCACCCTGGACCAGTCATCCTCCACCTTTCACGGCCTGAAGGATTTCAACCTTCAGATGAACATGTACTCCTCGACCAACGGACTGCTGAAGATCGCCTGGAATGTCATCAAGCAGTTCGTCCTGAACAATGCTCAGGTCAAAGCCCTGGAGTACCAGGACCCGAACCTGGGCAGCGTTGGCCTTGCTTTCAAGGCCCTCACCAACTTTGGCCAGGTCTTTGCTCTGTCTCCTTCGGAGCTTGGCAGCCCTGGATCCGTCGCGACGAAGGTCGCATCGGTCCTATAAATGTCATTTCTTCCATGGAACTTCTCGCGCACTCCGCCGCAGACAGTACCGTCGGCGTATGTGGCACCCGGCGGCGGCGCAACCGTCCCCGCCGGCTCTACCACTTCGCCTTCGACTTCCGGCGCCGCGACGAATACCTCCCGTGCAGCTGCCTTGATCTCCCAACTGAGCGACCTGGCAGGAATGTCCCAATACCTGCAGAGCGTCATCCTGAGCCTGACCAAAGGTCTCGGCGTCACGGTCAACACCGACACGAGCCCGGAACTGGGTCAGGCCTTGAGTTCGATCTACGGATCGGTCCCCGCGGCGGTCTCGATCCCGATGTACTCTGCCCTGCTCGACGTCGAGTTCGGCGCGCAGCAGGTGCTGCTAGCCACCGGCCCGGACGCTTCGATTCAGCCCAATCCGTTTCAGCAGCAAGCCGTAATCACGATCAATAAGGCTGTCGAATCAGAACTGTCCAGTGACGGGAGTTTCGCCGCCCAGACGCCGCTGATGCTGCGGAACCTGAAAACACAGGCTGCAGCCTACACCCAGTGGCAAGCGGCGCTGGCAAAGTATCCCGCCGCCGGCGGCGCCACCGGCTCTGCCGCGGCCAATCTGATTCAGGCCTCCACTGTGGATGTCGGCGACGACGTCAATCAGGCGCTGACCGATCACATCGATGCGATGACTTCGACCTATGCCTCTGCCTTCAGGATGATGGCAGGCACCTCGTCTGTCAGCCAGGACATTGTCAGCATCGTGGCGACCTTCGCCACTCTTTCCGTCGTTGAGCTGGCCCAGATCAAGAGCCTCTTCACCCTGGTCCAGACCACGAGCGCGGCGGAGAGCCTGCAGGACACTTCGAACGGACTCACCTCGTTCGTCTTCGTTCAGATGCTGAGCAGCGCCGCCTCTATGGTGTTCTCGCTCGACCGGGTCACCCAGATGGCCATTACCCCTCTGGGCTCGATGAGCAACAGCTTGGGGAGCGGTCTTAGCGCTGCCCAGGGCCAGGCCACGAGTCCGATGTCTGGTGTGGTCCGCCAGATCGTTCAGACCGCGAGGATCGCCTCCGGAGTTCTCTCCGGGATGCTGGCCTCTAACTCCTCGGCCGGTGGATCTCCTCCATCCGGACTCACGGCCGGCATGAACGATCTCAACACCCTTTTCGACTGGAGCCTGCAGCAGGCTAGCGGAAAGAGCACCACCACTCTTTTGTCTTTCACGAAGTTGATGGGCCGGACCCAGAACGACACCAACAGCCAGGTGCAGCTGCTGTCGGTCATCAACAACCTAGGGACACTGGCATCGCTCGCCAACTCATTCCTGACCCAGAACGGCAACACCGCGGCCGCGGCCGCCCCGGCCACCCAACTGGCCACAGTCGGCGCCATCCTGGCCACCACCAACACCGGCAACGGCACAACTTACACCGTCCAGAACGGCGCGGTGACAGTCAATCCTCCGGCCGTCCCCACCCCCACTCCGGCCGCCAGCGTGGTTCTTGCCAACGCCGGCGTCTCCACCCAGCTTGCCGGCCTCAGCCAGTCTTTGTAATCGATCGGTCCCCATGCCCTCAAAGCCGCAACTCGAACAAATCGCAGATCGCCGCCTACTCAACCTGAAGCTCTGGAAGGATGGGAAACTCAACCTTCCGAAGGCGCGCGTCGCCGTGCGCAAGGTCAATGGCGTCGAGCTGAAGCCGAATGTGGTGGGACTCCATCGTGAGACGGATGTCGTTGCGCCGGGCGAGCGCTTCGTTCTCAATACCGTCTGCATGCAGGACCGCATCAAGGTACCGGTTTCGGTTGAGAACACCTCCGGGGCTTCGCCGAGCAACATCACGAAGAGGACGGACGACGCCAACCAGACCTACAAGCGGATGTATGGAATCATCCAGCCCGAGTACAACTTGCTCGAGCCGTTCACCATCTACGACACCGAGCCGTATGTACGCCAGGCCATTACCCGCAAGCTCTCCCTGATGTTCCGCAACGGTTTCGAGGTCATCGGCGACCAGGAGCCGGACGTTACCTACATTCAGGGCCGTCTCGACACCATGGAATACGTCATGGAGCGGGAGACGCAGTCCTTCTTCAGTCAGATCCTGTTCAACCTGCTGCTCTGCTCGAACTGCTTCCTGGAGAAGATCCGCAGCACGAAGGCCACTCCGGTCAAGCAGAAGAAGGGCCGCAAGGAACCCGTGGCCGGCTACCGGCTGGTTCCCGCCCACCTGATCTTCCCGTACCTGGAAAACGGTGTGCCGGTGAAGTGGCGCCGCTACTTCGACAACGGTGCGCCCTTCCAGGACATCGCCCTCGACGACGTCATCCACATGAAGTGGGAGGTCAAGCCGGGCCACCGGTTTGGAACTCCGCGCCTGGTCGGCGTAAAGGAAGACATCTTCGCTCTCCGCCGGCTGGAAGAGAACGTCGAGTTGCTCTTCATCAATCACCTGTTCCCACTGTTCCACATCAAGGTCGGAACCGAAGAAGCCCCGGCTTCATTCGACGAGAACGGTGTCAGCGAGATCGAGCTGATCAAGTGGCAGATCGAGAACATGCCGAAAGAAGGCGTGTTCGTCACTGACGAGCGCGTCGAGGCCAAAGTAGTCGGCGCCGAAGGCAAGGGCCTGGACCCGAAGGCAATGCTGGAGCACTACAAGTCCCGCATCTATACCGGCCTGGGCATGAGCGCGCTCGACATGGGCGACGGCAAGAACGCCAACCGCGCCACCGCCGACAACATCTCCCAGAACCTCAAGGATGCCATCAAGGCGGACATGGAGACCTTCGGTGGACTCATCCGCCTGCTGATCTTCAAGGAGCTTTTCATGGAGGCGACCTACTCGGTCTCCGTCCAGAAGGCCGTCGCGCGCACCTGGATCCTGTTCCATGAGATCGACCTCGACAACAAGATCAAGTTTGAGAACCACGTCATTCAGCTCTTCCTCAACAACCTGGTCGACGAGGATGAAGCACGCAAGCTCATTGGCAAGAAGGCATTCGAAGAGGCGCAGCGGAAGAAGCTGCACTTCGATCTGCACGTCGTACGCCTGGTCAAGGAGACCGAGAAGGCCAAGGCTGCCGCCCAGCTCAAGATCATGGAGACAGAGCACGAGAACATGAAGGAAGCTCTGCCGCTGCAGACCGAGCACGCCGAGAAGCAAGCAACGACCGAGAAGGGTCTGTTGCAGGCCAAGGCAAAGCACTCCGAAGCGACCTCCGCCCACAAGGTAAGTGTTCTCGAAGCGAAGACTGCTCATCTCAAGGCTGGCGGACGCCCGCAGTCTGCCACCGCCAAGAAGAGCTCCCCCGCGGCGAAGTCCGTGCAGAACAAGACCACTCCTACAAACCAGCACGGTTCCGCATTGGGTCCGATGAAGGCCAAGAGCGCTCTGGAAGGGCGCGCTTCCGATTTCACTGATGCTTTGACGACCCTTGTGGATGAGCTCCGCGATAGCAAAGGGGGCGTCTCCATCACACGTTGGAAGAAGCAGTCGGCGAAGGTGATCGACAAGGTTGCCGACGGGATCATGGGTGAATCCGTTGATGGAGTCGTGAATTCCTATACTAGTCAGGATCGAACAGGGGTTGACCACTTGAAAGCTCTGGTGGCGACGACCTTTGACCCCGAACTGATCTCTGTGCTCGTCCGTTCTGGACTGAGCCTCAAGGACACCGATGTCCACCAAGCCGACGAATGTGAGCTTTTTCCAGTCACCGTTCCAAATCCGAAGGACGCCGATAGCGGACGCGCAGAACCTGGCGCCTCAGCATAACTACCGCGTCACCCCGATTCCCTCCCGATTCGACGGACCCGTTCCAGTACAGGTCCCGGGTGTGGGAACGGTAATCAACCCCGCCCGTTCGTAACAACTCAGAGGAAAGCATGGCCTGGATCCAGATGCGCGACTTCTGGACCTTCCGTCCTACGGAAGTCCAGGAGAACAAGAGAAATCTGTTCGAGTGCAAGGACTCCAAGTCCGACACCGGCAGCTCTCTCCTGGTCCGTGTTGCAGCCTCTCACTCAGGCATCGTCAACGGCAACCGGCGTTTCTACCGGCCTGACCGGATGCAAGAGTCCATTCATACCTGGCTTCCAATAAAGGCCACGGATGGAACCATGCTGCGCACCGCGCGCCCTGTGCTGATTCAGCACGACGAAAAGGGCGATGTCCTGGGACGTGTGCTTGAAGCCACGTACGTGGACGACAGCTGGAAGTACGCCGGGGAGTTCCCGGTCATCAAAGACTTTCTCTTCTACCAGCGCGACGGCCGTAAGCGTCACGACCTCTTCAAGTCCGTCGACTGGGTAGTAGACAACCTGCTTGAGCTCGACGAGTACACCGGCCTGGGTCACACCGAGCTGGGCATCCGGATCACGAACCCGGAAGCGATCCGCAAGGTACTGGCAGACGAATATCTGACAGTCTCCGTTGGATTTAAGACCGACCAGGCAATTTGCTCGCTGTGCCACACAAACTGGGCTACCGACGGTAAGTGCGGACACAAGCTGGGCGAGGTCGACGAAGGCAAGCACATGTTCCTCATCGCAGGCGCGATGGATAACCAGGAACTGAGCTTCATCAATTTCGCCGCGGACCCGTTCGCGACCGTACTCGACAAGAAGATTCTGACCGACAGCCTCGAGAAGATGTTCTTTCTCGGCCTCCCAATCAACCAGCAGGACAGCTTCACAGCTGACGGACTGCAACTCACCGACGGCCTGATCTTCGAAGCCGACATGGTCGCAGCCGAGGAACCAATGACCGCAACTACTGACATCAAGACGACTCTCGACCTGGCAGCAGTGGGAATCGAGCTGAAGTCGAAGGATCTGACTCGCGTCAAGGCGATGGAAATCAAGGATTCCTTGGCTTCCTTTACGCCGGACACAGAGGACGGCAAGTCGCAGAAGCGCAGTCTGGTATCCACCGTCAACGCCAAGATCCGCGCCAAGAAGTGGGACAAGGTTCAAGACGCAGCTCCCTCCGCCACCGACGACCAGGTCGCAGCTGAACTGGCCACGATGATGGAAGACGCCAAGAAGCCAAAGCCGGCATTCCTGGCCGCCAAGGAGCACAAGGAAAACGACGAGACCTGCGAGTGCGCCGAGTGCGCGAAGAAGAAAGCCAAGAAGGAGAAGGATTCTGCACCTTCCTTCAACCTCTTCGCCAACTGGACCCCTGAATCCGACGAGGATCGAACTTACTTCGAAGACGGCTCTGGCATTGCTGCTGAGCTGGGTATCGAGCTAGGCACCTCCAAGCTAGCCGACGCCACCATCGACGCTCTGTCCGCAGACACCTTCTGTGGCCCGAACCGTACCTTCCCGGTACCTGATGCCATCCACGCCGCCGCCGTCCGCAAGGTAGTCGGCACCGCTAAGATGTCCGACGCCCTGCGCGCCGCCATCCTGGCAAATGTGGAGATCAAGTTCCCCACTCCGGCCGCTGCAGCTCAGACCGCAGTCGAGGTGAAGGACGCGGCGCCAGCCGTAGTCGACACCCTCGCCGCCGACGCTCGCTACACCAAGTTCATTGACTCCGTCGTGATGACGGATGCCCAGGCCAAGGAAGTTGCTCCTGAAGTCCGCACCGCCATGGTCGCGACGCTCAAGAGCCTGAATGGTTCGTACGATGCACTGCCGAACTCCGATGTCAAGTGGCGTCTGCGCTGGGCGATCCGTGCAATGCTCACCGACTGGGATGCCGATGACGACGTCAAGTACGCTCTCGAGGCACTGGCCGGCAATAAGGACCACGTTGTCCTGACCCGCTCCGAGATCGACGAGAAGGACGAAGCCCTGAACGGCCTGATGGCCGAGAAGGACTCCCTCGCCGCCGAAGTCACCTCGCTCAAGGATTCACGCACTGTGATGCTCTCTGCCGCCAAGGAAACACTGGCTCAGCAGATCGTCATGAGCAATGTGTACAAGGCCCAGGACGGCTACAAGGACCTGACGCCAGACCAGATTCAAGAGAAGGTCGCAACCCTTTCCAAGCGCCACATCACGAGCCTTCGTGATTCAGTCTCGGACATCCTGTCCAGCCTGAAGTGGACAGATTCTCAACCCTCTGCTGCCAAGGCGCCCGACGCCGCCGGCGCAGTCGATGACAGCACGCAGATTGCTGAGCAGGCTCCCGTTCTGAAACTGACGGATGCAGCCCAGGCTGAGGCCGACCAGGCCCAGGCACTTTTCGAAACCAAGCTCAGCTATATGTCGCCCCTTGAACGGACGCGATTCCTCGGAACGATTGCCTTCGAGGCTGCAAAGCACAAGAACACCAAGTAAGCAAAGGAAAACACAATGATTGACGTAAATGGTCAGTATTACGGCCAGCTGTTTGGACAGGACCGTATCGGTCAGACCACTCCCGACCTTGAGTCGTCTGAATGGCTGCGCCCGTGGCTGCCGGTTGCTTACCCTGCACCTTACCTCCCGACGCTTCGTCAGGACCAGGGCCACCCGAAGTTGGCTTCGATTGTGATCGGCGCGCACCAGCTCGTCGGCCAGGACAAGAACGGCGGTCTCGTACCGGCCGGCTTGTACTGCGGAACCCAGGCAACCAAGGCTCTCGGCGGAACGTACTGCGTGATCGCGTACTCCCCGGCCGACGTCAAGTTTGCTTTCAATGCGCAGACCTCGGCGCGTGTAACGGCAGCTGGCCAGTATGCAGTCCTCGCAGCTCCTTCGGACGGCGTGGCCGGCGACCAGGTTACGCTTCCCAGCGGCCAGGTCATCACCGTCCAGGCTGCTGACCTTGCCTTCGCTCTGACCTGCGATCTGTTCACCACCGGGCGGTCCCGCCCGATTGGCGCCGCAGTCCGCAACGTGTACCAGTACATCGGTGGCGTTCTGGTAGGTCAGAACACCAATCCGGCGTCGACGACCTCCGCAACCGGCATCAACTACGTGCTGGACGGTGTCGTACCGATCAACTTCGTGGTCATGAACTACATGCACGAGATGGGCACCGCCATCCAGACCCAGTTTGCTCTCAAGCTGCCCTGGATCGGTGAGAGCACCACCGCGCTGCAGGGTTTCGCGACCACCGACGGAATCGTGGGCTACGTCCAGGGCATCGGCCGTTCCTTCACCCACTTCACCGGCGTGAACAGCGCAGCTGGCTTCTCCTTCGGATCCCCGGTTGTGGCCAGCTCGCAGTCGAGCGGCACCGATGCCGGCAACTACACCACGTACAACCCGGCAGTCAACTCCCCAGGCGACATCATCGGGCGCGTGATCGGCATCCAGAACCTCAACCCGGTTGGCTTCCTGAACCGTGTGCGTACCCAGTTTGACCGCCCGATGGTCGGCCCGATGGTGGATCCGAACCCGATGGCAATCCGCATGGGTGGTTCGGCGACCCGCGGTCTTCCGTACCACGTGCATGTCACGACCGACGGAATCTTCGTGTACGCGGTCGACCAGGCCAAGCCGCTTCGGCCCGAGTACTCCACGCACATCATCGTCCGCGTCAACCTGTAATCCCCAGGACCATCTCGAATGGTGCAGACAATCATCACCAGCGGCAAGGCCGTCGTTGTGAACGGCGGCCTACGCTGCAACTCTCCGCGATCTGCAGATGCAGGTAAGACCTGCAACAAGCTCCTCGCAAAGGCCAATGCTTCTGGCCAAATCGCCGGCAACTTCCGCTGCGATCGCTGCAAGAGCGAAGTAGAAGTCAAGGTCTCCCGACTGTAACTTTCTGCCCGCCCACTACCCATCCCACAACTCCAGTCCTGCTCCAGGACCGAATTGCCTTTAGGAGGCACGTACCAATGCGCACCCCTTCTTACGTTATGACAGACGCTGATGCTGTAAATCAGACCCGCCTGGAAACCATCTTCCGCACCAACGGGTTCGATCCCGAGGCCGGTAAGAACGTCACGATGAAGGACGCGATGGACGTGCAGAACGCTGCCTTCCTCATTCCCCGCGTCATGACGCAGATGGTCCAGGAAGGCATCGAACCCCTCCTGATCGGCACCCACCTGCTCCAGCGCATCGAGTATGAGCAGGGCATGATGACGGTATTCCCGGCGATCGAGCCTCTGCGTGCAGAGGAAGTTGCCGACGGCGCGGACGTGCCGTTCGTGAACATCAACATCGGCGGAGCGCAGAGCTTCGGCGTGACCGTCAAGCGTCACGGCCTCGGCCTCAAGATTCACGAGCGCTTCGTGAAGGAATCCAGCTACCCCTGGATCAACTATTGGCTCCGCCTGGCCGGCAACGCCCTGGCTCGCCACAAGGAAGAGTACATCTTCTCCTTCATCTCGCAGCTCGGCACCGTTGTCTATGACAACAACCCAGCGGCTCGTCTCACCACCTCCCAGATCCAGCCTGTCAAGGGTACGACCACCGGTCGTAACTACAAGGGCATCCTCAACGGCTCCATGACGCTCGACGACGTGTTCGACATGTACGCCCAGGTCATGGCTCAGGGCTTCATTCCGGACACCATGCTCGTCCATCCGATGACCTGGTTGATGTGGGTCAAGGATCCAGTGCTCCGTGAGTTCGCAATCCAGGCTGGCGGCGGTTCGTACTTCGCCAACTGGAACGGCAACCCGGCGTCCCTGGGCAACAAGTTCTACAACTTCAACGGCCTCGGTCAGGGCCAGGGCCAGCAGGGTAAGTACAACAACGGTACCCTCGACGGCGGACAGACCTCCCGCGCCGCCGGCCTCCCGCAGCGTCAGGATTCTGCGATGGAGCTTCCGAACTACCTCGGTCTGCCGTTCAAGATCCTGGTCTCGCCGTTCGTCAACTTCGACCCGATCAACCGCGTAACGGACATCCTGATGTTCGAGTCGCGCAACCTCGGCGCCCTGATCGTTGGCGAAGACGCCCACGTGAAGGACTGGACCGATCAGCGGTACGGCCTGAACTACATGGCGATCGAAGAGACCTACGGCTTCGGCATCCTGCACGAGGCACAGGCAGTGGCAGTGGCCAAGAACGTCAAGGTTCGCCCGAACGAGTTCGTGCTCCCGGCGCGCTCGGTCTACAACCTGGCCGACGCAACCAGCCCGTTCCAGGACCTCCAGGATCCAGCGATCAAGATCTTCGACGCGACGACTCCGCTGGACGTCAACAACGCAACCTAAGCACTACTTCCCTAGTGGAAGCCTCGGCAGGGGAGGTGGGGGTAAATCCTCCATCTCCCCTTCTGTCTTTGGCTCGAAGGTTTGGATCTTCACACTGGATCATGAGAGGTCTCTATGTCCAGTTTGATTGTTCTGCCCGGCGCCACGGCCTGGGTCGGCCCGCTCGAAGGCCGGGTGTTGATGCTCAACACCGAAAACAAGGTCATGCCGCGGTTTCAGTGCTACAACTTCGTGGTCACCAGGAACGCACCCATCCAAACTGTTCCCCGGGTCTGTGGTGAACAACAGATTCGCAACGCCCTCGCCGCCGGCGTCCTGCTGGACATTACCGGCCAGGAGAAGGTTGGCGGAGCTCTCGGCAAGGCCATCACCGCCATCGACGACGCCGTCAAGGCCAAGACGATGAGTGTGGTCAAGGAGGGCGAAGAGGTAGGCCCCCGGGTCATCGTGGGCACGGATGCCAAGGGCAACTCCTACGTGATCACCCCGAAGGACGATGCCGACTACGAACGCATGCAGGAGGAGATCCGGACTACCGGTCACCTCCGCGTCGAGAAACCCAAACCCACCGCCAACTCCCAAATGTCTGGCCTCTCCGCCGTCTTCATGGAAGACCTCCCCCTCGAACCGCCTCCCGGAGAGTAAATGTCCGCCCCAAGCATCATCAGTTCGTCACCGGCATCGGGTGTGATCGATGTGGTGCTGGGCACCCAGGTAGTGGTTGGTTTCAGCGTGGCGATGAACATCGCAACGCTGACCAGCAGCACCTTCTCTCTCACTGGGCCCGGGCAGACCGGGATCATTACTCCCGGCGAGATGATCGCCGCCAGACCGAAGGTCATTACTGGCCGCGAGTACATCAACGGAGTTATCACCTTCTCCACCGGAACGGCCGGCAACACCATCCTGACCTTCACGCCGGCAGTTCCTCTCCGGCCGAACGTCACCTACACCATCTTGATCGTGGGCGCCGGCCAACTCAGCAACACTGGCGCGCAGGGCGTCGACGGCACCGCGCTGGACGGCAACTACCAGTGGTCGTTCACCACCGGGGACCTGAACGTATTCGTTCCGCCCCCGCAGTCGCCGATGCCGGTCCTCATCGTTCCCCTGGATCCGTCCAGGATCAGAATCACCCAGAAGTTGTGGGCCGTCGGAAATGACCTCTCCCAAGAGATCAACATCGTCTTCCCAGGTCCGATCGACCCCGATTCAGTCACGCCGGAATCCATTCTCCTCTCCCTCGAGCCCATCCTGAACGATCCATCCGTTCAGGTGCCAAGCGGCCTCACCCCAACCGTAACCATCGAGGGCGACACGATCACAATCCTGATTTCAGGGTGGTCCGTGAGCTAGAAAACGAGTCCGCCGTGGCAGATGTGAATAAGGCAATTCTCTATGTCCTTCGCAATGAGGACCTCACGATGTCCGGGAAGGTCACTACCGATCGTGGTGGCAAGACCCGCTTCGGCATTGCTCAGAAGTTCCACCCTGAGCTCAGCCCAACCTTCTACACCTGCAGCAACATCGGCGCTCTAGCCGAGGCACAGCAGATCTACAAGACCTCATACTGCGCGCCTCTGTTCATTGCAGGAATTACGTCCCAGCCAATCGCCAACAAGCTCCTCGACGTCGGCGTCAACTGCGGAGTCGGAATCGCCGCCGAGATGGCGCAGACCGCAGCGAAGAACCTCGGCGCTGTGATCACTGTTGACGAAAAGATGGGGCCGGAATCGGTCACCGCCGTCAACCTGACCGACCAGGACAAGTTGATGGGACAGCTCATCGTCCTCTCTCAGGTTCATTACCGGCAAGTGGCCATTCGAGACCACGCCTCCATCGATGAACTCGCAGACTGGCTCACCCGAGCCGGAAAGCCAGGAATCTAGTGATCAACCCATTCAAAGCAGCAGGTTCGGCCGTAGGCGGGATGTTCTCCGCTGCCCGCGCAAGTGATTGTGCGCCCGGTCCTGCAACCTTCGGAGCTGTGATCGTTACGCCGATCGTAGCTCCGGCCGCCTTCATTGCCGCGTTCTTTACGGCCTCAACCAAGAAGCAGAAGTAAACGGAGAATCACATGTCCCTCGTAACTCTGGAAAAGAAGTTCGTGACCGCAGAGCATTCTACTGTGGCCTGGCTCGAGACGGAAATCACCAAGATCGAGGGCAAAGCACCTGCCATCGAGAAGGTCATTGACGCTGGTCTGAAGTACGTTGGTCTTGCAGCTCAGGTCGCTCTGGATGCAACCGGGGATCCGGCTGCTGCTGCAGTTGTTGGCTCGGTAGTTAGCGAAGCGCAGACGGACCTGGCTGTTGCCAGCGCCCTGGTGGCGGACTTCGGCCCGACCCCGACGGCGGCATCTGCTTTCGCAGCAGTGCAGACCAACCTCAACGGCTTGCTCACTGCCGGCCACGTCACCAGCGCTACCAGCGTTGCGGCTGTCACCAAGGCTGTCAGCGAAGTCGGCGTCATTGCAACCGCTGTGCAGACTGCAGCGACCGCAATCAAGGCAGCAGCAGCGCCGGCATCGGCAGCCTAAACCATGAAGAAGATCCTCAGCAAACTCGGCTTCCTCGGCGCGCTCCGGGCTATCCTCCTGATAGCCGGGATCGTAGCCGTGGGGCTCACGTGCCGGGCTCTTCTCCAACTCACCTCGAATGGCGGTCTCAGTGGCATTGGGACCGTCGTCGCGGGGCTCAACAAAACTGTCACCATCATCAACCAGCCCTGTGATGCGAAGGACGCTCACGGCCTCACTCTCAAGCCAGGCACGCTTTGCCAGGTGGGCAACATGACCACCCGGATCGGCGACATCGCCGTCACATCTCAGATCCAGGTTCACCAGAACGGTCTCCTGATCCAAGGCGCGGTCACCAATATGAACGCGGTGACGACTCACATCACGAAGCTAGTTGACTCGCTTACCGATACGACCAAGGATCTTGGCGGCACAGCTCGAGCCTTCGCCGGCACGGCGAACGCGGCAAGAGACGATCTCAAGGCTGCCCAGCCGGCCATCGCTCAGGCCAAGCCGCTCATGGATGCCTCCACCACGACGGTTCAGAATGCCAACAACTTTGTCATGACCATCACTCCGGATCTCGCGCGGTTCATGAAGTCGAGCGCGGACGGCATGGACAAAGTGAATGTCGGCCTGGTCCAGGCTAACGGCTCCCTGACCGACATCCACAAGATGACCACCCACCTGGAGAAGGATGCTGATGCTCCGAAGAACTGGTTTGCCAAATCGGTCCCAGTAGCCGGTGACCTCATCAAGATCACAGCCTGCCTGACCAGCGGCAGCTGCCTCTAACCAGAAAGGCACGTTCCGTGAATACAACCCTCGTCGAACTCCTTCCGTCCATCAGGGCTGACTTCAGCCGGGCCGGCACATACATCAAGACTGTCGTCGTTGCTGTCCTGGGCGGCGCGGTAGGTGCGGTAGGCGATGCCCTGTCCACCAACAGCAATCCGACCAGCCTGTTCACGCACGCGGGCTTCCTCCAGATGAAGCACACCTTCCTCTACGGTGCCGCCGTTGCCGTCATCGGTCTGTTCATCCGCAGCCCGTTGAAGACCACCATCACCACAGCCGTTGACGCTGGTGTCCTGGCGCCAGCACCGCTGCCGGCTCCTCCCGCACCAGCTGCAGCAGTTCCGGAGACCAAGTAGGCCTCATGATCTATCCAGGCGACACCACGAATCTCGTTCTCTCGATCACCACGGCGGCTGGTACGGCGCCCGTGACCACGGTCAATCCTGTGGTCAGCATCGTGCGTCTCGTCGACAGCGTGGTTGTCGTCAATTCTCAGGCCATGACCTTGCTGGCCGGCACTCAGGCAGTCTGGGTCTACCCCTGGAACACCGCTGGCGCCCAGGTTGGCAACTATGTTTCGATCGTGTCTTATGCGTCGGACGGATTGACCATCAGCGGCCGCCTGCTCTCCGCCCTCACTTTGGGGGACAGCCGCATCACAGGAGTGGTCGCCCTGGACGCCACAGTGGCCAAGGACGCGACGGTGGCGAAAGACAGCACCGTGGCTCACTTCACCGACCTGGCGAGCGTGCTGCCCGATACCTCGCCGACTGTGTTGGCCATCAAAGCCAAGACCGACAACCTGCCGGCCACTCCAGCCGACAACGCAGTGCTGACCACCGTCGCCACGAACGTCCAGGACCTGCATGACTTCAACTCAGGGACGTGGACGATCGATAAGACGCAGAACCCACAGGTGCTCACGATTCTGCGGCCTTCAGGAGCCGTGTTTCTCAAGCTTCAACTCACAGACAGCAGCGCTGCTACAGTCCGGATGCCAACCACGTAACAGCTTCTAGCTATACTAGCCAGCCTTATAAGCACCAGTCCGCTCGGAACCCATCGAGTGTTGGGGGGCGTGCTCACTTTCCCGAGTCACAAGGATGAGATCCATGAGCGTCGTCGCCCCACCGCAAGACCTCTATCAATGGCTGTCCGCTGTTTCCGTTGCGGTCGCCGCCTACGCCGTCAAGCATGCTGTCGGATTGTCCAGCCGCTTCCTCAAATTGGAGACCAGATACGAGGAGAAGGTCAAGCTCATAGATTCCATCTCCGCGCAGCAGACAGCCGACGGCAATTTGCTGGCTGTGCACACGACGCAGATAGCGGCTCTTTCCTCAATCAGCGAGAAGCTGGATAAACTCCCGCGCCGCGAGGAATTAGAGCATCGATTCACAAGCCTAGAAGCTGTTGTCAGGTCAAACACAGGCAGGTAACTACAACCCATGATTCATTTGCTCAGCGAGTGGCAGCAAGCCGCCCTCCCACTATCTTTGATCGCAACTGCGATCAGCGTTGTGTCCATCGTTTATTCGAGGAATCTGGGACGCAAGATTGAGAACCTGGTCGAGAAGATCAGCGCACTCTAATGGCGCTTCAGCCTACCAGATGGCCTCGGTAGGCATCGTTGTGTCCCAACTCAGGAACGAAGCCGCCCCATGAGTCAGAACACCGATCTCGCGCTCTACTACACCCGGGAACAGGTTGACGCAAAGGTGGAAGCCGGAGGCGCTGGCACCGGGAGTGGAACCACGCACGCCGAACCTTTGACTGACGGTATCGGCGTTCTCATCTTTGCGGCCGGCGACGTCATTATGGTCCTTGGAGTCTCGAATTGAGCACGCTCAACCAAGTAATTCTCCGCGACATTTACGCGAACCTTCCAGCAGCCGGCATTCCTGGCCGGCTTTTCTATGCGACGGACACGTCCCAGGCGTTCCGTGACAACGGCGTGTCCTGGGATTCCTACGGTTCAGGGGCAACTGGCCCCACCGGAGGCATCGGGCCAACCGGAGGAACCGGAGCAACTGGAGCCGCCAGCACTGTCATCGGCCCGACCGGGCCCACCGGCGCTACTGGAGCTGCAAGTACCGTGATTGGACCAACAGGTGCCACTGGTGCCACGGGCGCGGCCAGCACCGTCATTGGTCCTACGGGCCCAACCGGAAGCACCGGCGCGGCCTCCACTGTGGTTGGCCCAACCGGCCCGACTGGGGCAGACAGCACCGTAATCGGCCCCACAGGACCGACAGGCGCAACCGGAGCAGCGAGCACGGTCGTAGGACCAACCGGCCCGACGGGCGCTACCGGCGCTGCCAGCACAGTTGCCGGCCCGACGGGAGCAACGGGAGCAGCCAGTACGGTTGCGGGTCCCACCGGAGCCACCGGATCAACCGGGGCAACAGGTGCCGGAGGCTCAGGGAGCGTTGGCCCAACCGGACCCACCGGACCGACCGGAGCTGCCTCTACCGTCGCCGGGCCTACCGGACCGACCGGCACAGGAACGACTGGCGCCACAGGTGCAACGGGCGCAACCGGCACAGGTGCGACGGGCGCGACCGGTCCCACCGGCGCCACCGGATCAGGCGGAATAACGGCCTCCGCAATCCAGCAGGAGAGCTATGTCTACGCCGCCGACACCGGCGCGGTCAACGCTCTAGTCATCACTCTCAGCCCGGCACCAACTCTGGTTGCCGGCTCGACCTTCTGCGCCAAGGTCGCGTACACGAACACTGGCGCCGCGACCATTGCGGTCAACGGCGGCTCAGCGATCAACATCACGAAGAACGGTAATACGACGGCCCTGGTTGGCGGTGAGATGACGGCGAATCAGCTCGTCGACTTCACTTATGACGGCACCGTGGCACAGATCCTAGCCCCTGGCGCCGGAGCCCTGGTGGCACCGGTGGCGCTGAGCACTGGCCTCCCAACCACAGTTGGGATGGCGATTTCAGGGGCAGCGAGCGCGGTAACTCCAGCTTTTGTGCAAAACAATGGGGGACAGGCGAACAGCGGGAACGTCACTATCGCCTTCCTGAGCAACAATACTGCCGGGAACTGCATCATCGTCGCCATCGCCGATTGGGCTGGAACCCCGGCACCCACTGTATCTGACAGCCAGGGGAATACCTATGTACTGGCCGCAAGCAACTCCACAAACTTTGGCGGGTACGTGTTCGTCACCACCGGTGGCATCAAGGCCGGAGCAAATAGCGTAACGGTCGGCAACACCTCGGGGAACACCTGCCAAGTTACCATCTTGGAGTATTTCGGCATCGCAACGGTATCTCCGGTGCTGGCTGCGGCGACGTTCGAGGGTGGGGCAACCGCAGGGGCAGTTACCATAGGCCCGGTCACGACCACCTTCACCGGGATGTTGTTCTCGGCCGTATTGACCAACTCCGGCCCCACTCTAACCGTTGCTGGATATACGCAGAGGCACGCCCAAGGTGGTAATTATCCCGTGGTATGGACTGCCGACCAAAACTTCACGACAGGCGGAACATTCTCCGCTGTCTGGAATGGTTTTACGGGGGGCAACATCACCGGCACGCTGATTGCGCTGCAAGTCGCACCAGCCACCCAGACGGCTGACCTGATGGAGTTCAAGTCATCGACTGGTACTGTGTTGTCTTCGGTGAATGCTATTGGACAATTGGTACTGCCGAGCACGGCGGGGTCTGCCACCAACACTCCGACGCAGGGAGCCCTGAACTTCAACAGCACGACCGGGAATATCGAAGTCTACAAAGGCGGGGTCTGGACAGCAGTTGCTGCCGGGGGTAGCGGGGCTATGACGCTGATCTCAGATCAGACCCTAGCTTCCGCAGCGGCCACTCTGACCTTTGCCTCCATCCCTGGCACCTACAAGCATCTGATGATCTACGCCCAGGCCCGTAGCACGTCGTCGTCTGCGGACCACTTTGCCATGCAAGCCAACGGAGACACGGCTGCTCATTACGGGTCTGCCTATGTAGTGTCCAACAATGGCACAGGGTTCGAGGGCGATCAGGGTTCCTCGCTCGTGGCAGCCGCCATCATGTGTGATCTGCCTAACACCGCCACAGTCGCAAATGCGGCGACAAGTATGAAGGTGGAGATTCCCAACTATGCGGGGACAGTCTTCTCAAAGAATGCCATCGTAACCGGAAGTGCCATGGGAGGCACAACAATCTCTGCTTACTGCTCGCCGGAAGTATTCAACTGGTTTTGGAACAGCACCGCCGCCATCACGCAGCTGGTGCTATTTGGTGCTGCCGGCGCCAGCTTTGCGATCGGGTCCAGGTTCACTCTGTACGGGATAAACTAGGCCGCATTCCAGAGCATCTTGTCTTTCAGTATCTGGATCCAAGGCTGCATCCACGGGACGTCGCGCGCGTCCCGCTCGAGCTGCACCAGGGCCTGGTCCGCCAGGCCGATCTGGCCAATGGAGGCCGCGGCGAAGGCAAATTCATAAGGCATGAGGTATTTGTAGATCGTCGCATCGATGAAGAGCCGGTCCTGCGGGTAAGGAAAATGATGCCCCCAGTGAGCTGCAAAGAGGAACGCGGTCCTCGGGTCGTTGAGTTCCCGGTAGTGGCAGACGACGTCGTAGATTGGTTCGATGCGCGTCGGACGATACTGAAATGCCTTCATGAATAGAGTCAGCGATTCCTGCCAGTCCTGCTTCAGAAGCACAGACATTTTGGCCTGCTGGTACATGGCGTACCAGCTCTCCTCAGCGAAGCCGCCCATCTCGGCGCGCCGCCCATACCAGTAGAAGGCTTCACTCGCCAGGCCGAGATCTTTATAGGACTGGGCCAGGTAGAAGATGTTCCTCGAGTTGCCCGGAGCTTTGAGCACGGCCTGGATAAGTAGGCAGATGTCCCGCTCGAACTTGTCCGCCCGCATGCCACCATCACAGAGATGGGTCAGGCTGATCCCCGGAAAGAGTTTGGTCTCGATGGTGGCGCTCGGCGACCAGATGTACTCATGGGTGACCCCGGTGTAAACCCAATCGTGTTGTGAAGACACCAGCATGGTCTGTACATAGTCGAGTGCCCCTTCGTAGCGGAGATCGTAGGCGTCCGCGCACAGCTTCTCTTTGAACGCCGGGTCTTTGACGTTGAGGACCATGTCGGCATCCATGATCAGGACGTAGTCGGCCCTTTCGCTGGCCAGCTTCACAGCCTGCGCGCGATTGGTGCCGAAGTCCACCCAGGGGACGTGATGCAGTCCGCCAGCAATCCCCTGCATCGTCTCAAAGACAATCTCTTCCGTCCCGTCAGTTGAACCTGTGTCGCAGATCACCCAGGAATCGATCCAGGGCTTGACCGACTCCAGGGCGCGCCGAATCACGGCGCTCTCGTTCTTGACTATCATCGCGAGGCAAATCGTCTTCATGCCGCCATCGTGCCACAGGCATTGGCGCCCACCAAAGGCTGCCTATACTAGCCAGTTTCAGGAGCTTCCATGTGGCCAGTAGGGCAAATCCGGTTGATTCAGTTCTGGATCGCTAGCGTCACCAGCGTACCGGTCACGACCTGCACCCTGGCCAGTTTCACCATCACCTTCACCCGGAACGGAGTAACCTGCACCGATCCAGTGACCCTGGTGAACGTCGGTGGCGGGAGCTACCAGCTCCAGTACACCCCGTCCGCAGCCGGCCGCGACGTCATCAACATCGACGACAACGTCAATGACCTGCACTACTGCGACATCGAGACCATCTCCGATGAGATAGGTAGCGACGCCATCCTTCTGACGCAGAACACGCCGACTGCCAATGCGCTTCGGGTCACTGCAGCAAATCCTACCTCGTACACCCTCTACGTGTACAACTCCAGCGACTGGACGAGTGGCAACACCGGCACCTTCTACGCTCTCGATTCCACCCAGCTCGACAGCTCTGGCAACTGGCTGACTACTCCCATCTATGTCATTCCAGGCACCTACCACATCGTGATCCGCGACAGCACCGGCGCGGTCACCGTCCTCAAGCCGTACCTGCAGGTCTAAATGCTGAATTTGATCCTTCACATCACGATTCCAGTTGGCCTTCGCCTGACCACGAATGCGGTTCTGCAGGACAACCTCACCTTCGACGTGCTGAGCGCGTGCACTCCGTTCTATGCCTCCGTCGACCAGGTCAAGCTGGCCGGAGGCCCCCTGCTGCGCAAGCTGCAGGACATCACCATCGCCTGCGCAATCTATAACTCCAGCCAGGAATGCGACATGCTGCTGATGCGCAAGCCGATCGGCTCACACGACGATGCCTTGCGCTTCATCGGGGCCCAGAACCAGTGGGTTCAGGATAAGGTGGCACGCAACCTTCTGCTCAATGTGAGCACCATGGCCGGCGGGCCGGCCTCGCACGTCCTGGCCAACTTCAGTGTCAGCAAGATGAAGGGCTACGAGAGCGAAGGGCTCCCCGAGCGTCTCAAAGATCTGAAGGATAATCTGGCCAAGTATGAGATCACCCTCCGGTCCCGTGGCCGGATCGCCCCAGGCGGCCATGCCAAGGCGATGATGGCAGCCAAAGGAGTGCTCGACTGGCAGGAGCAGTCTCCCGGCCGTACCTGGATGGTGACCGGCATGGGTGCAAACACCACCACCCAGAACGCATTCTCCGCGAACGGCGGCCGCGGCAAGAGCGTTCGGTTCTGCGCCAGCCCGATGTGGTCGGGCATGATGTCCGGATTCCGGTTCGGCAACTGGCAGTCAGGCTCTCCGCTGTGCGCGATGAATGCCTTCTCGGCCTTTGGAGCTATGTAATGGACTTCTACGGAGGCGCCCCCGGCGCGTACGGGGATGAATTCGCAGCTGTTGCCTACCCCAACATCCGGCAGCAGATGCACGACATCATCTTCGGATCCCTCGACATCCCTGCCCAGGGGCAGCCGATCATCCTGCGTGAGTTCCACGATGTCTTCTGCCCAGCCTGCTGGAGCCCTGATCAGGGAGGCAGCAAGGATCTCAACTGCGTCTACTGCGGCGGTGAAGGCTATGAATTCACCGAGCGCATGCTCACCATGGCGCTCTTTGCCGGCGTGGCCCCGGTCTACAAGCCGGCCATCCTCGGCACAGGCCAGTATCCGCTGAGCCAGTATGGCGACAACGACCCGAACCGCTACACCGGATTCACCGAGTGGACAACCTGGTTGGACTACGACCGGTTCACCCTTCCTAAGAACAAGACTTCGGACAAGCTCTACCAGGTAAAGGTCGACGGCGTAGGACGGGCCGTATACAACTCGACCACAGGACAGCCGGTCCGGGCAGCCAAATGGAAGATCCTTTCGGTCACTCCGATCCGCGGCGACAACGCCCAGGTCAGCTACTTTGAGCTCGGGCTTATCAAGGAGTCTGTTTCCTAGACCCAATCCAGTACATCGGCTGATTCTTCCTATACTAGACAGGTCCGATAGGGGGATTTTCCGTTGGACATGACTGCCTCCACTCCGCGCCAGCCGGTGGAGCACCAGATCCCACGGTTGCGATCTTCCCTCCCAGCAGCCGACCCGGACACCTTCTTCGATGCCGTCGGACAAGCCCTAGCCCTCCATGAGCAGTCGGAGGAGACCCCGGCCGGCACGCAGCCTTTCTACCTGCACCAGTTTCCTGAGGAGCGGGTATCGACGGTCGACCAACCCTTCGACGGAATCACCTTTTCCGTCATCAGTTCTGTTCCGGCTGCAGTCCGGAATGACGGCACTGTCCGCCGCAAGCCGTTCGTCTTTGACGAGAAGGCCAAGACCCTCGCCGGCTACGACAAGAAGACATCTACCTGGTTCGAGCTGGTCACAGTCGAATTCACGATCTGGTCGAAGTCCAACCCCACCCGGGGCAAGCTCGTCAACTGGTTTCACCGCTTCATTCTCCGGTATGCCAATGCGTACCAGTTCTTCGAGGCCCGCGGGATCGACAAGTTCCAGTTTGTTGGCCGCGGCGCTGATGGCTTCGAGACCCACGAACAGCAGCAGATCTACTTCGGCACGCTGACCTACCAGTGCCGGGTCCAGTTCATGGACACCTACCTCGAGAGGCAGCTGGATAAGCTGACCGTCTCTCTTCAGCTTGGCTCCGACCAACAAACCATCCTTCAGACGG
>QGNH01001249.1_pt3 | contig 27673 bp, 27 predicted proteins | sample 1735481 | NCBI WGS metagenome assembly QGNH01 (sample SAMN09239004, study PRJNA386568) | Viral metagenome, whole genome shotgun sequencing project.
ACGGCCACGCACTTCGGCCACTGGCAGGTCGGCGTGCCGGTCGAGGAAACCCTGAAGGGTTACGGCTATGCCAAAATCACGGCGGATCTGGTGGATTGGTTTACCCAAACGTTCACCCGGCAGAAGACCGCGACCATCAACTACTCCGGCGTATCGGCGATGCTCCGGAACGGCTACGACCGCTCCGGCGAGAACATATTCATCTCGTTCCTAGCCGCTTCGGATGGGACCGTGAACCAGACTCACCTTATGCGCGACTTCCAGATGGAGGCGCCTTTCAATCTTGCGCCGGCGTCCTATTACGTCCCCAAGGACGCCGCCCTCACCCCCTGGCGCATCATCCAGGACGTTCGGCGCCGGTATCCGGAATACATCTGCGCGGTGAAGCCCTACGGGTTTCCATATGGCTGCGATGCGACGCTGGTGTTCGCCAATCCCAACGATTTCTACCTGGGACGCATGCCCACCTACAACGAGGCCGAGATCGGCACGCTGAGCGCCGTGGACATCTTCCCTTTCCTGTCCTGGTGGAATCTCAACAAAGGAACGTTTCAAAGTTTCTGGGACAGGTACAAGGGGTACGACTGGCCCGGAATCGCCTACAGAACGATCAATGGCAATCCCATCACGGCGCGGGGGTACTATTCCGAACAAAGCGCGATGAACGCTTTGGCGCTCTCCATCACGAACGGCAGCAACCCGACGGGCGCGTTTACCACCGTCATGAATGCCTGCATTGCGGCCATTCAGGCGCGCCAGACGCAGCTTACCGGGTTCATCAATTTCAGCGGCGGCCAGGTTTTCATCAATACTCCGCTTACCACCGGAACGTGGAAGGCGGAGGCTAAAAACCTGCAAGCCGAGATGGTCCGGTTTCTGGCGGCCCCTGCCGTGGCGATGCAGGCGTTGCGGTCCAAGTCCGACGGCCTTTCCACCGAGCCGCGGCCGAGCGACCGGATGCAGCCCGTGCGGAAGTGGCACCTGATTACCTACTACAACATCATCCACAACGGCATCCAGCTCAATGGCGATATCAACAACGCTGTGCGCGTCGACGAGAACACGGTGGCCGCCAACGACTGCATGAGCGCTTTTAGCGCCCACTTGCGCGTGCTTGACTGCGACAGCCTCATTATCGACCCGGTAAACAATGTCCGGCGTCCCAACCTGTACCGGCCCTATGCCCAGAGCTTCCTCAAAGACGAGATGGGCAAGATGTATCGCGGCGAGCTGGTGCTTTCGGCTGTACCCGAAATCGATCCGTTCGACATCATCCTGCTCGTCGATCCAGAGAACGGCATGATGGGTCCCATCGAAGTCGACACCGTGATTCAATCCTTCGACCCGGAAATGGGCCATATCACCATCGTCAAGCCCAAGGCCGTCGTCCTGGTCAACGAGGCCATGACCGCCGGGCTGGGCGTCGCCATTTCCGCGTTTTTCAGCTCTTGCGTGGACGAGACCAAAAGCGCGGTTAAGAGCCTGATAAACGCTCCTGCCTCGGCCCAGGTCACGATCGGCACGGGAGTGGCGGCAACGGCCGCAGGCGGCGCCCTCGCCCTGAATACGGTCGCGGGCGTCACGTCCGCGGCGGCTGGCGCGGCAGGCGTGACCCTTACGGTTGCGGCGGGTCCCGCGGTAGCCGCATTGGCGGTTGCGCTGCTTGGCGTTGGCCTGGTCTGGATGGTGAACAAGCGGCAGGATTTGAACCCGGTCATGCTGGCGCCTTTGTCGAGATACGGCATCCCCTGGATTGGCGGCGTCGATGGCTGGCGCATGGCGGATCTGCATTCCTGGCTGGCTTCGGAGTGGCGAACCTTCAATACCTACGAATTGCAGCCGACCCTGAAGGGGGCGCGCGATCTGTACGGCATCGGAAGCGATTTCAACATTATGCCGTCCCGGTAGTGCGCCGCTCCTATACTATCCAGACCATGAATGAAAGCCACGTCCCAAGAGCTTCTGCAAATCCTGAAGGCGACCCAGGAAGCGGGAAACCCCCGCTCCACGATGGCGATCGTCAGTCCCTGCTCCCGGTGTACAAATCAGCGGGCCGTCGCAGCCAATAATCTGTCGCCGTGCCCCCGCCAGTATTGGGACAACGTGGCGCAGCAGGCCGCCAACTCCGGGGACGCTCCACCGCCGGCCTATTTGACCCGTCACAATCAGGCGAACGCGGGCCAGCAGTACGAGAATCCGGTTTACATCGGCGATCTTAACGTGATCCTCGTGTGGGTCGCCGCGGTGGAAGAGAACCGGGAGATTCTGGACCCGAGCGGCAATGAGGTAAATCCCTCCATTTTGGAAATGAGCGTCTCCGGAAGCGGGACTGGCCCGTTCGATACGGACTACATCATCTGCCACAACTTTCCCTGCATACCGGCCGTGCACAGCGCTTCGTTTTTCCAGGGCGGCCAGTTCTGCGAAGGGGAGCGCTTGCTGATGACGCAGACGAAAATGCAGCAGTTGCACGAGGACAATTCTCCGGTGTCGATCGCGGGATTCGTGCAGCGCGCATCCGTGCTTTTCGATGTGGACATCGATCGTCCTTCCCGCGATACGAATCCGGGGGGCACGTAACATGCCGGAACCCGTCACCCTCGAAGAACAGTTCGACGAAACGCACAACGTGCTGCTTCAGGCCGGGGCGGAATGCGACGGGCAGCCCTATCTGTTCATGGACGACGAGAGCGTCTCGATCGTCGCGGGCGAAAGCGACCGGCCCGACCGGGGAATCTCCGTAACCCACATATTCGGAACGCAAATCACGGGGCCCATGAGCTTTGCGGAGATGCCGGAAAACATCAGTTTCGGCTGCGGCTACTGGCGCTTGAACCCCCTGGTTCTCACATGCATCGGCAGTTCGGCCGCCATGCCGGTTCCGATGCTGGTGTACGGCGCGCCGCGCATCTTAGCCGCGGCGCAGGACATGGCGAATATCGGAGCGTCGATCGGCGTGTGAAGTACGCCGGATGAAAGTTCGCTGGAGGAAAGGACGATTTCTATGACACATGAACAGCATTCCTATGGGTGGGTGCGCGATCCCTTAGATCCGCGCGACCGGGTGTTTCGAACTACCGCGCCGGTCGCTATCCCGGCGAGTCTGGATATGCGGCCGTTGCAGCCGCCGATCTTCGACCAGCTCTCGCTCAGCTCGTGCACCGGCAATGGAATCGCCGCCGAGCTGGAGGCGCAAGCCTTGGCGCAGAAAGAGCCGCTCGATGTTTTGTCGCGCCTCTTTATCTATTATCAGGAACGCAACATGGAAGGCGACGTCGACAGCGATGCGGGCGCCGCGATCCGCGATGGGATCAAAGCCGTCGCTACGCAGGGTGTTTGCCCCGAATCGGAATGGCCATACGACATTTCGAAATTCGCGGTGCGGCCTCCAGTCTCCTGCTACCAGGACGCGCTCAAGTTCAGAGCGTTGACCTACGACAGCGTCACGCAAAATCTCATCCAGCTCAAGCTGGCACTGGCGCGCGGCCGCGGCGTCGTCTGCGGGCTCACGCTATACGACAGCTTCGAGTCGGACGCCGTGGCGAACAGCGGGATTGTGCCGCTTCCGTCGGCCGGCGAAAATGTGCTCGGCCGCCATTGCGTGCGGTTGGTCGGGTACACGGATCGCAAGCTGGCCGACGTGCCAGCGCTGCATTTCATCTGCGCCAATAGCTGGGGAACGGGCTGGGGCCTCAAGGGCTACTTCGCGCTGCCTTACGCTTACGTGACGAATTCCGAGCTGGCGAGCGACTTCTGGAGCATCACGGCCGTCGCGTAGAGGGTCTATGAGAAACCCCATTTACATCGTGGGCCGCATCGTCGACGACACCGACAAGCTGAAGATCCATTGGCTCTTGCGCGGGGTCTTCGATCAGGTCGAGAAGGCCGAAGAAGCCTGTGAGCAGCTCGACGATTTCGTGCGCCCGGTGCCGCGTAATGAAAAGCTTCCCGAGGTCGGGAAGCGTCCGAACCAGATCTACTTTCCCCTCGTGGAGGACTGAGTGACCGATTTCGTGTGGCAGTCCCAGGGAGGCGTGCTGATCGATGGCACGGGCGATCTGGCTTGCACCGTCGAGAGCACTATCGACAGCACCGTGGATGTCGTACGCAGCCGCCTGAAGGCCGCCCTGAACGGTTGGAAGCTGTATGCCGTTGGGGCGAACCTTCAGGCCGGCGTCGGCCAGGCGATCGGCCCGGAGCTCGAACTGACGCTCGAACGCCAGGTGACCCAGAGCCTTTCGGACGGGTTTCTGGCAAGTAGTTCGTTCCAGGTGCAGACGCTCGCCACGACCGGTAAGGTGCTCGTGCTGGTGTACTTGAGCGGCCAGCTCATCGTTCAGGCCGCCGTGACGCCGGCGGGAGTAACTTTGTCATGATCCAAAAACCGTACACGATATCCCAGTTCCAGGTCGACATCCTGCAAGCCCTCGCCAATACGGGCATCACGCAGCTTGCCGCAGGCGGCAAAGCGCGGGCGTACGGCGATATCGTGGCGACCGAGCTCGGAAACATGGAGCTGCGGGAATTCCTGAATCTGAGCGAGACCCTGCTGCCGTTCGCTACCAACGCCAATCTGGATCTCATCGGCGAGATCTACGGCGTGACGCGGCTGGGCGCCACGACGGCCTCGGTCAGCGCCACTGATCGGAATTTCGAGTTCTATGTCCGCAGCGGAACCTTCGGCGACATCAATAACAGCCAGGAAATTCTCATTCCAGACGGGGTCCAGATTTTCACCGCCAATCCCGCCGGTCCGGTATGTCTGACCTATCCGGTCACCCTGAACGCCGGCGATTCCTCAGACTTTGTCACGGTTCGCTGCGCCGTGCCGGGCAGCGATGGCAACGCCGCCGCCAGCGTTTTCACCAGCCACAACTTCACCAACTACGCCGACGCGGCCTACGGATCCCTGCTCGTTACCAACGAGTACGGCGTCGCAGGAGGCAGCGATGCCGAGACCGACGACGATTACCGTTACCGGATCAACCTGAAGCTTCAGTCGCAGTCCGGAGCCAATGAGGCCACCCTGCGCTTTGCGATGTTGCAGATTCCGGGCATTCAGGACGTGGTCTTCGAGTCCTATCCGGGGTCTTTCGATTGCTACGTGTACAGCATTTCTCCGCAGGTGGCCGCCTCGCTTCTCAGTATGGTGCAGCAGGTCATCAACAGCACCGTGGCCTACCCGCTCACCGGCCTTGCCCTGGCGCCGGATCTGGTGGGAATCAGCCTTACCACGACCCTGCAAATGGTCACGGGGGTTTCCGCCGCGGACGCCCAGACCGCGGCTTCCAACGCGACGGCTGCGGCCGAGGACTACATCAACAACCTGGCGGTAGGCCAGACGCTCGTGATCAACATGATCGCCGACCAAATTCAAAGCTCCGACAGCCGCATCCTCGACGTGGGCGACCCCAACCAGCCGATAGCCGAAATCTATATCTGGAAAAGCCGTCCGGACGGCACCCGGTACAGCCGGTTTCTGCTGGGCAACTACACCCCCGCGGCCGGGGAGCGCATCGTTGTCGAGACGAATTCCAGCCTAGCGAACCCCATCAATCTTCAGGTGGCTTGATCTAAACGTTTTCTGAAAGGTGACTTATGCTCAGGTTCTTTGACGGTTTCGAAACCAACAGTTATGCTACATGGACAACCCACAGCATTGGGGGAGGGGGGCCTTCCATCAGTTCTCAGGGCAGATTCGGCGGAAGTGCTCTTAGTATCTATAGCGCCACTGTGTCAAATGTCGTTGGTAGCCAGTCTTGCTGGACTGTGGGCTTCGCATTACAATCGTCGAACCAATCTACGCAGGGTGCGTTCATGGTGTTGGTTGACGGTTCAACGACGCAGATTCAGCTCGAGTTCTCGACTTCCGGTTCGGATCTTCTAGTTCGAAATGGAAATGGCACAATCCTTGGAACCGTTGCAACCAGCGGAGACTTGAATGTGTGGCATTATTACGAACTTCAGGTCGTCTTCAGCGCGACTGTCGGTTCTGTGATTCTCAAGAGGGATGGTGCGACTCTTCTGACCCTCACGAATGTCAACACTATCAGTTCCGCGAATGCTTCAGCGGATACGCTGAGTTTCACAACTGGCTTCGGCTGCACCGTGCTTGTCGATGACATTTACATGTGCGATACTTCCGAAACCATAAACAATACTTTTCTTGGGGACTGCAGGGTGACGCTTTGGGTTCCTACTCAGGACGGCGCGCACAAGGATTTCACGCCTTCCGCCGGGACGAGCCATTATGCCATGGTGGACGACATGCCGTCAGATGGCGACGCGACTTACGTATCGAGCGGTACGGTGGGTGCGATCGATACCTACCGCGCGCCGATGGCCACATTTGCCGGAACTGTGAAGGGTCTCCGGGTTGGTATTACTGCCCGCAAGGATGATGCGGGAGATCGCAGTGTTGGCATTGTTATTGGTGATGGTGTAGATCCCGTCACCCAGATTGGCGGGAACATCGCTTTGACAACGGTATATACACGTCAGACGACCCCCATAATGGAGATCAATCCGCTGACGGGTAGTCCTTGGACTCTCGCGGACATTCAAGCCGATGAGTTTGGACTCGAAGTAACCGTCTGAGGACTTCATGTCCGCGAGGCTTTCCCAAGTCGATGCCGAGGCTCTGGTAACTGGGGCTCCTAAGGTCCGAGCTTCAACCGTTGCATTGGAGATCCTCCACCCTACGACTGTCAAGACGAGGCTTACGCAAATCGACTCCGAAGTCCTCGTAACCGGATCTCCGAAAACCATCGTCTCCTCGATTTGGATGGAGCTGTTGGATCCTGCCGAGCTTCACGCCTTGCTTTCGTCCTGTAACGTTGAAGCGCTTGCGCAATCTCCGCGCCTAACGACTTCGGCGAGACTTACTGAAGTCGATGCTCAAACTCTTGTTTATGGTCTTCCGAAGGTCCGGGCGACCTTCATCGCATCGGAAATACTGGCTACCAATCCGACGCCGCCTTTGCCGCCATATCCGGCTAGCACTTTGCCGGCAGTGCGCAGTTACCTTACCCAGGGTCTTCAGAACTACTTCGACGATTCGGATGCGCGGATCCGCGGATTCCGCAGCACTCTTGATGCCCAGCTTCTCAACGCCGCCGCGGTGCCCATGGAGACGCACGGGTTGCGTATGCGCCGGGAGATCGTCGGCCGCTATCCGGCAACCTGTCCGCTCAACCTGGATAACCGCGGCGTTTATACGCGCGCGCAGTTGCCGGTGGGGTTCGTTCTCGACACGGACGCGGACGGAAACTTGCAGCTTCCGGTTGGCACGGCCGTCTACGGGACGCGTGGAACGCAGATCCTTCCGCTGCCCGTGTTCGACGACACCCTGCCGGTTCCCACCCGGATCGAACTCGATTCGCAGCGCCAGCCGGTCCCCATGACGAACCCGGTTCTGTGGCAGTCGCCCGAGATCGTTTCGCAAAATCCGGTGGCGCCTCAAGTCCTGGAAGGCGTGCCCTTGGAGGCCTCGCTGGGCGTGCTGACGCTGCCCAACCGTCTGAGCATCTGGATCGATCAGCTTGGCTCTTACCAGGGTTCGGTGACGATTCAGATGCAGGGCGAGCCGGCGCCGCGTGTCTTGTGGGCCGGGCAGGGGCGCATCAAGTCGGAAACCGTCACGACTTCCTCCGAAGGCCTGGTCCGATCATCCACCGTGTGGGCGACCGTCACCAGCTTGCTGGTGTACGGGCTGCCCGCCGGCGCCACGCTCACCGTTTACGGCATCGAGATCGGCTTGCCGCAGGTTCCCGATCCGGACCGGCCGTATATCGATCCGCGCTTTCGCGATGTGGACTTCGATCGGTACTGGCAGATCGACTCGGATCCCCTCCATGGAGATTGGGTCAATGAGCTTTACTACGAGAACCGCGACGTCGGTTTGGGAGTTACGCAGTCTTACCAATCCGCGCAGGGTCTCGCTCAGCTAGTTGTAGAACCGAACACCTTCGGAATGTTCGGCTTTCGGCCACGAAACGATGCCCTGAACACACCTCCGACGGTCTTCTATTTCGACCGGCGCGAGCGTCTCCCCGGCAGTTTGGCGAGCGCCGCGCTCACCGTCGAGCCCTACTTTGGCCTCGATGTGAGGTTTAACGTTTTCCAGCGTACGCCACGGGGCGTCCTGCTTTATCCCGTGCCGTACGGCGGAGCCTCCAATACTTGTAATTGGCGTTTACTTGTCGAGATCCCCGGCGGGGCCGGACCTTTGAGTTACGGCCAGGATTCGAATGGCGTTTGGGGCCTCGGGCTTCTGGACGAAAAGCTTTGGCAATCCGGCGCGCTGCCTAAGGAAATTCCCTTTGCGCTAGGTGTTGCCGGAACTTACGTCTTTACCCTGGAAACGCGCGGGGCGGACGGCACGGTCACTACCGATAGTTACCCCTATGCCAACCTGGCGCTGAGCGCGCTGCCGCAGAGCGGCATTCCGCTTCCGGGCTTCGTTCTCGTTGGAATCGGCTTCGATTGCCGGCATCAGTTGTGGGGATGGACGGGTGACAAGCTGCTGCCCCTGGCGCTGCATTATGACGCGTACCTATTCGACGCCGACAGCCTGTCGCTGTATTTGACCGATCCTTTCGATGGAGTGCTGATCGCATGACCGTAATTCCCACTTCCTCCAACCCGCTGGTGAACAGCACGACTTACGTGGACCTGCTCGGATTCCTGGTGGGGCTCGAGCGCATGCCGGGCGAGCCTTCCGACGTGTTCGCGGCGCGCGTGGCGCGCGCGGGGGCTCTGTCGAGAACCGCCAATTATGTGGGGTTGATGAACGAGCTGCATCTTCAGTTCGGGTTCGACCTGTCGCAGGCTATTTCCATCGACGATCCGGCGACCTATACCGTGTGGGTGGACCTGGCGGGCGTGCACCTGCGGGCCGGAGCGATTTCCGTGGATTCGCCCCTCACGACCATCGACGTGGACGGCTTCTGGGCGTGGCGCATGCTTTCCGCGGTGGTGGCCGATCTGAACGCCGCGGCCGGGGTTGGAGCGACCCTCCAGGTCGACGACGGGCCGGCGTTCCAGTTGCCCAACCAGGCCAACACGATGCTGGCCGTGGCCGAGCCCATTTCGGGGCAAATCGTGCAGCTTGCGCACCAGGGCTTTCAGGAGGGAACCGAGGTTTTCAACGTTCCCGTACAGGCGTATACCGTGAGCGACGGCTCGACCTTGCTCTTCAAGCAGGCGCTGCCGGCCGGGGTGCGGATCACTTATCAGTACCAGGTCGTGCCCTACGCGCTGATTTCCTCTCCCGTGTTTCTGATAGGCATGGCAGACCCGAACCTGGCCGTTATAGCGGCCGTACCGGGAGGCGGCATGGCTTACCAGATGAGCGAGTTTATTCAGGCTTTGGCGAATCAGGACCTTTCCTATTGGGCGCAGTGAAGCGATATGCAAATCTTCAAGGACGTAAATCTGACGATACTGGCGCAGGCGAGCCGGCCGCTGAAGGCGGTCGCGCCGGCGACCGGGGGCGTGAAGACGATTTCCTTCTGGATCCAGTTGGCCGAGGCCGACGTGGAGACCGGCTGCTTCCTAATGGTTCAGGCGATAGGGCCGGACCTGTACGCTTCTCCCCAGGTTCTGGCCGTGTCGATCGCATCCCTGCTTCCCACCCAGGCCTTCGTGACCGCGGTGGGAACCCAGCGGGTATTCGCGTTTCAAATGCAGGTCGCGGTGGCGCCGGGCGCTACGGCCGAATTCGCGAACTGGTGGGTTCAAGCCAGCACGTTTTTGGAGGCTTCCGCCCCGATCATGTCTATGGTCGTAAACTGCTCCCTGGTCCGCGTCGACAACTCCCTGAAAGCGCGCTGCCGGGTGCTGCCCGCCAACCGCCAGTTGGCCGCCGCACTGCCCGGGTTTCAGTATGGCTCCTACCGCTGGCGCGACGCGACGCAGAGCAACGCCCTGACCGTCGTACCCACTCAATGGGACGTCGATCCGGTGGTGGTCGGCGTGGGCAAGTTCGTGGCGGGCATTGGCCAGGGCGACGATCTGGCCCTGCAAACTCTCGAAAAAGTGGACCAGTCCATCTACGCCAAGCTGCAGCACGGTTCTTACTTCACCGGCCCGGACGGCTATTTCTGTCCTTCCGAGGCCGCGGTCCTCGACATCTTCCGGATTGACGCCGCCACGCTGACGTTTTCGCTTTCGGCCACGCCCGCTTCGCAGTTGCCGGTGTTCATCGGGACCTACGAGGCCGACGACAACGGATACTTCGATGCGGCCGTGCGCTACCGGAATATGGGCCGCTCCGGGGCCTTCGCCGACACCGACGAATACCAGGCTTTTATCGACCGCACCGGCGGCGTCGTCACGATCAATCAGACGCCCCCTTTGACCGCCGCCTTCGCCGGCTTCGCTCCTGCGGCCGCCACCGCTATTTTGACGCTGCCCATATTCCCCATGTGGAGCGTCGTTTCGGTCTATCTCGAAACGCCCGACAACGCGTGCTCCTTCAGCGGGTTCGACCGGCAGAACGGCACGGTGACCGTCGCCTTTCCTGCCGACCACGTGGGGATGGGAATCTACGTCGTTTACGAGCCCGCGCTGGCCGTGTTCTATGAAGCCGCCGGCAGCGACGGCACACGCCTGCTGACCGAAGTGGATCTCAATCCGGCTTTCGCGGGGATCGCGCGCGGCTGCCTTTTCATGATGCACCGGTGCCAGGCGGCCGGCCAGATCGTTCTTTCCGCCGACAAGCCGCTCATCCTGATCCCTCCGACTTTCGCTTCGATCGTCGGCCTGGCGGCCTATGGCCCGGTGTATTACGAGAACGACTACGCGATGCTCATGGCGACGGTCACCGGCGAGACGGGGCAAGAACTGATTTCGAACGTGACCTTGCAGATCGTGCCGGGCACGGATTTCGAGGGCGCGATCAACTACCTCGATCCCATTGGCAGTCCGGTTCAGTTGGTGACCGGCGGCGATGGCGCGGCTGCGTTCATTTACACGCCCAACAGCGCTTACGGCTTCTATCTGGACCCGGCGGCATCCTCTTCCGGCGCCAAGTTGTTTCCTCCCGAGCCGATTCCCCTTTCCGAGATGTGGAACGCCGACGAGCAGTGGCTGATGCACACCTACATCGTTCGTGACGACCATCCGTTCTTGGGAAAAGTGGGCGCTAACGTATCGATCGGCGAGGTTGCCTGGCAGACCTGGGGCAATCCCGGCAGCATCCAGTACAAGACCAACGGATGGCGCGTGCTTTGGACTCCCGCCGGCAGCAACCTCGAGATCAAGCCGATCCAGGCGTATGACGCCGAAGGCGCGCCGGCCCTTCTAAGCGGGGCGCTCAACCCGGCCTTCGACGGCAATGTGGTGAGTCTCGAATACCCCGCGCCGCTGCCGGGCACCTACCCTACCGGCTGGACGCCTCCCGATAACGTCGGCGCTTACTACATCAGCTTCATCGGCCGCATCCAGTTGCAGGTGATGGACGTCGCCACCGGATTGATGAGCAACACCATTCTATTGCAGCTCGATGCGCCCCCGGTGATCCAGGATGCGCCCGAAGTCGCCGGATATTTGTACCTCAACTCGGACACCGGCCTGCAACAGGGAATTCTCAACACCAACCGCCTGGGCGGGGCGTCGATTCCGCCGTTCGCCTACACCCAGCCGAGGTATTAAACCATCATGCCCACCATGCCCGCCGCCGTCGACCAGACCAAATACCGCGAAGTGGAATTCATCGGAGGCCGCATCCTTCAGGATCGCGAGCTGCAACTGTTCGAGGACCTCGAACGCGACGCGCCCACCAAGGGGAAGTACGAGCTGGGCGCGCTATTCGACACCGGCGCTCCCTTGAACGTGAATGCGCAGATCGTCGGCGGCACGATAAGGCTTCTGCCGGTCGACACCTCCAAGCCCATGATGGTGTTCGTGCGTGGCGCCTTCGAGGCTTTTACCTCTACGGATGCGCCGGCGATGGTTTTCACGCCTCAGGCCGCCGGCGTCGTCAACCAGCTCTTCCTCAACTACGTCGTATGGCGCGTCACGGAAGACGGCGCCGGCGGTACGACCTTGGAAGACCCAAGCCTGATTGACAGCGGAACCGGCGAGGCGACCGCCGAAATGGGCCAGCTTCAGGTTGTGATCGGGGCGGACGACCATACCTCTCTCGATACGGGCGTCATGTTCGACTGCAACAGCGTGCCGGTCCCCATGTTTTCGTTTACCTGGCAGATCGACGGTTCTTTGCAATTAACCGGCATCACCGGCTTCGGAGGCCAGGCGCAGGCCTCCACCATGGCGCCGGGCGTGGTGAAGCTGTCGACCGCCACCAGCAAGACAGCGGTGTCGATCGACGATCCGAGCGTCACCAACGCGCGTGCGCCGTTGGCCGCCTCCGTGACGACTGCGTCGGTCAAGCCCATTCCGTCGGCCTCTCCCAGCACCACCACCGTAAGTTTCCTCGACCAGAACGGAAACACCAGCACTACCACTCTGGCGGCCGTACAAACCGCTTCAACTTCCGGCGGCATCGGCGCGGCAGCTTCGTTTTACGAAACCTGGACGTGTACCGTACACGATGCGATCGGCTTCATCTGGAGCAAGGTCGTGGCGGCGTATGCCGTTTTGAGATCTCTGGGAGACCGCATCACGGCTCTCGAAAACGCTCCTGTTGTGAGCCTGGCGGGGCATATCAACCAGCCATTGGGCCCGGGCGTCCATCCGGCCGTTTCGGCGACCAACTTTGTCGCCAACAACTGCGCGTTCGAGGTTGTCGACGCCGCCGGCACGGGGGCGATTACCGGCGAAATCGACAATCAGGGGAACTATCAGCTTTTGCGGCCGGATGCTCAGGCTGCGATGACTACGCTAGCGGGCTTGTGCCTGAATGATTTTCGCACGCTGGCCGGCGCCGTGGCGACCATTCTTAATACGCCGGCATCCCCGCCGAGCACAGCGGTCACCCTCGGAGGCGATCTGAGCGGCGAGTCGAGTGACGCGACCGTGATTCAGCTTCAGGGCAGGCCTGTAGCCAATACGGCTCCCACGGAAGGCCAGGGGTTGGTCTTTGCCGGCGGTGCGTGGACCCCGGAGACCCTTGAGGGCATTTCGGTGGCCCGAGTGAGCGTTCCGATAGCCGCGCCCACCAATGGGGTTGGGGCGGCGACAATGACCTATTTCATCTTCACCTTCGGCAACACGCGCGTCGCTTTTGGAAACAGCCAGCTCCGCGGCGGTCACGTAGTTCCGGTGCCCACGTCGGACTGGAATAGCGCCGTTCTGGCGGGGAGTTGGGGGATTGTGCAAGCCACCGTCTCGCTGGGCGTCCTGCAATCCGGCGGTTACGGGGTGCAGACCTACCTCGATCAAAACATGACGGTCGTCGTCAACGTCTGGAATGCGGGCTCGGTGTTTTCCGTTCTGAACGCCCAGGCGCTGGGAACCTACGTCAACGTAAACGTCATCGCGATCAGCCAGGACGCTTAGCATGAGCACCCCAGGAATTCTTCACTTCTATTACGCGCACACGATGCCCGCGAGAGCGATCGGCATCGCGCAGATCAATGCGACGCCTTCCACGCCGGCGGACCTGGTCGATATCAATAACCTGTTATTGACCGGCCCGCAAGGCCCCGGCGCCTTGACGGTCACGCAGTACTACAACGGCCGCGTGTTCGACGCCCAATCGCTGAACAATACAGTCGAGGCTTTCGGGGATACGTCGTACGCCATCCAGAACCAATTTTTCGAGATCGCCTGCCTGTGCGATGGCGACGGTAATCCCCTGTTCTACCGCCATCCTTTTGCGGTTTCGGGCGTCGACAACGTGACTGTGGTAGGCCTGGACGGGACTTCGATTTCCACCGGACTGTTCGTCGAGAACAATACGCTGTACCATTCACTCGACGGCGCCCCTTATTGGGTAAGCTACTACGCCAATGGCCTGCTGCGAACCGACCTGCTGAGTTATCGGCCCGCCATGACGCGCGTCACAACGCCCGGAGTGAACAGCTACAGCTTGACGTCGGGTGGTTTTCTGCAAGTTTCCAGCGCCGCTTCCATCTGGGTGCGTTTCACTGCCACCAACGGATGGCAGTTGCTGGCGCCTTACAATGTGCCGGCCAACGCTCCCTGGTATCCGCGGGTGCGGTTCAACTTGAACCCCGTGCCGCCGGAGTGGGGCACGCAGCCTTTCGCTCCGTACACGCCCTATATGCTGGCAAGTTGGGTTCCAGGCGCCGTCCTGGCGCCCAACCTGGTCGAGTTTGAACGGCAGCCGGCCTATTTCGACGGATCGAACTACCCGGACATCCTGGTTTACGACGCAAATTGGAATCTCAAGTATGCCCTCGATGGAAGCGACCCCACGGCGCATATCGACAAGGGTTTTTTGTTCCCCTGGATGCGGTCGCAGTTTCTCGGCATCGACGCGGCGCATGCCCGCTGCCAGGTGACCGTGCCGCTCGATCCGACCGACCAGCCGTTCGCCTTTTACTGCTACGCGGAAAAGGACGTCGTTTTCCGCGCCCTCGACATCAACCCGTTCACGCGGCCGGCGTTGAAGGATACGGTAATCGAGTTCTACCTCGCCGATCGCAGCGGCGACATCCCGCCGCGCACTTCGGAGAATACCCATGAGTAGCGATACGCGAACCAGCCCCGGCATTGGCGCGCTGCCGGATGTTTTTTCCGATTGCGGCGGCATCGTCGTTGACATGGTGGGAACCAACGGAAAGCGCATCACCGGGCAGGTCGCCCCCGCCGGGTTGATGGATGGTTACGACGCGATCGGCGTCGGACAGCCGTGGCAGAAGCTCTGCTCGTTTCCAGGATTTAGTGCGGGGCTTTCTCAGCTTGGCGGCGGGATTGCGCAGTGCAATATCCGCATCACCTTGTCGAATGGCGACACCGGCGCTCCGAATCCGATCTACGAACAGGTGTTCGGCGCCAACAGCATGCCGTTTTCCGGGCCATATGCGATGCTGCCGGGCTGCCTTCCTATGGTTCCCGGAAGAAACGCCTTCACCCAGCCGCCGGGGTGGGATTTCAATGCGGGAACGGATTTGTATCTGGGGTTGGATGTGGGGACCGGCGCCTACATCAACTGCGGATACATGAGCGACCTCACCACGTACCGGCTGGATTCGACCGGGGCCACGGACCGAACCTTTATCGGTTTTCCGGGTACGTGGGCGCTGGTCCTTTCCAATATCGCCAGTTTGCAATCGGACCCCCGCTACCCGGCAGTGGTGGCCGCCATTAACGCGTTGCCGGCTGCCGACAATCGCCAGTTCGCCGTGACGGGATGGTTTTCCGTTCCCGGCGGCCAGTTGGCGGCCCTTTACAGCGCCTTGCTCAGCAACGACGTGTTGAAGGTGGGCCTCTGGGAGGTCGATCCGGGCTATGCGTTCTTCGATTTCACCCAAGGCGCCGGCTCCAACATTTCGATGTTTGCTCCGGCGGTGATTTCCTTTACCGCGACTCCGTCCACAGTGACCGCCCAGACCGAGGTGGTCTTGGCATGGAGCACGGACAATGTAACGTCGGTGACGATCGACAACAATGTTGGCATCGCGATGGCCGCCAGCGGCAGCAAAACCGTGCTGGCTTCGGCCACCACCACCTTTACGCTGACCGCAACCGGGCCGGCCGGGACCGCCACGGCGACGGCAACCGTCACTTACGAACAGGCAGCGCTAGCGATCCAGTCTTTTACCGCGACGCCGAATGGTTCCGGCCTGTCCGGCCACGCATTGCTGCAATGGGTCGTCCTAAATGCCGATCGCGTCGAGATCGATGGCGTTGCGGTTTCGGGAAGTTCGATGTTCTCGGTCCAGCCCCTGGGCCACAGCTATGCGCTGACTGCCTACCAGAACTACGGGACGCCACAGCAGACCTCGGCAACCGCTTCCGCTACTCTGGTCGAAGCGCCGACGGCGCTAGAGATCGCCACGACTTCGCCGCTGCCTGTCGCGGATTCAAACCACCTGACCATTACCCCGATCGCATTTACAGCGGCTGGCGGTTATGGCGACTATGCGTTTTCGGCGGTTTCCCTTCCGGCCGGGCTGGCTCTTTCGCCCAGCGGTGTTCTGAGCGGCACGCTTTCCGCCGGTCCATCGACTCAGTACACGTTCGAAGTTACGGTAACCGACGCGCTGCTTGCGGCGGTCGTGCCGGCCGTAACGTCCTCGGTGACGGCAACCTTCGTTCTGCCTTTCGGCCTGTATCCACTGGCCATTACCACCACACAGAACGATCTCAGCGCCGCGGTGGCCCGTGTGGAACAGCCGTTTCTGTTCCAATTCGAGTCGATTTACGGAGGCATTTCCCAGACGTGGACCCTGGTTGACGGATCCTACCTGCCGCCCGGGGTGACGCTGTCGTCCACTGGGGGACTTTCCGGCACGCCGGGGGATTCCGGTTACTGGACGTTTACCGTCCAGGTGGCGAGCGGCGGCGAGACCGATCAGCAGACCTATGAGCTCATGGTGCGGCTGGCCTGGACGGCGACGACGCCGTTCCAGACTATCTTTTACCGCATCAAAGATCCCGCGACGGGCGCTGTGCTTACGGACGCCAACGGCAACCTTTTATGCAACGATCCGTCTCCGGACGACACCGCTACGGTTGAAGTATTCGGCCAAATGGTAGTCGCCTTCACGGTAGGCACTTCCGATTTCACCGTTACCGACATCCGCCAGCGCGGCGGAGGGCTCGACGCCGCGGATCGGGACATTCCGCAGGCGGCTGGCTTCTGGGATCTGGGTTATTGGGACGGCAAGCCGTATCCCCTGGCCGGCGGTCTGGCGGTTTACCTGCCCGAGGCCCTTTTGACGAACCTGACAAGGGATCAGATTACCGCCAAACTGATGACCATTCTTCCGATGGGTACGATGCCCGTAGTGCGCTACTACTCCCAGGACGGCGAGGAGTCCCTATGACGATACCCCTGCATGCGATGTGGGAGGATGTGAACGGCAACCTGCTCCACGGATACGACTTCACGAATCTGGCGTGGGTGGACCGGCAGCTCGCGCTGGGATTGATCTTTCCGAACACCGTGGCGGTCTACCAGACGGCCCTGCTTCGCTCTTCGGCGTCGTTCCAGCAGTCGCTCGAAACGCTGATCAATGTCCGGGTGTGCCTTTTGGTGGGCGCCAATCTCGACATCAGTTTCGACAACGGAGTGCGCTGGACGCCCATGTCGACCAATTGGATCGACCTGCCGGCCGAGGCGGTCAGCAGTGTGGCGGTGGCAGGCCAACTTGGCCCGAACGACATCGCCAGCATGGTGCTGCGTGCGCAGGTCCCACCCAACACGCAGGACTTCGGCATATTTCTCACGCAGATCGCCGTGGATTTTGATGTTCAGTAACCAAGGCTAACTCTATGGACTTGATGGGTGCATACGTCTCCAAACTCCCCTCCTGGCACTACGAGGAACTGCTTGCTTTGCTCGAGGCCGGCGTGGCCGAAGGCGATTACGGGGGCGGCGCGCTCGTGAATGCGCAGACCGTCGCCGATCTGACCGCGCAGGGCAACGATTTCACCACGCTGCCCGCCATTCTCGCAGGCTCGCGCGCACTGGCCGAGTCCGTGAACTATCCTCTTGCGCTGCTGGCCGCCCGTTATGCGGCGATCATGTCCGAACAGCAGGACTTTGTGAGCCGCATGGCCCAATATCTCGCGGTTCTCGAGACGGATGCCGGCCTGGTGGACCAGCTTCTGACGGCCGTGGAACTGGAAAACTGGGCCGATCAGCAGCCAGAGATCGGCGCGGCTACGCGCTTTTACGCGGACTTCGGGGCGACTCATGGGCTGATCGACGACACCTTGCCGCTTACCGACCCGGCGACCGGAATCGCTTATATGGACGGAGCCTTGAATCCGCTCCGGCCGGTCGATGTCGTTGCCCTGATGTCCGGCACGCTGGAGGCCGGACTGGGCGGCCCCGTGGCTAATGCCAGTCAGGTCTCACCATCTTCGCTTTCCTGGACGTACGACGAAAGCCTGGGGAATGTCGAAGTCCTCACCGGAACCGACTGGGCGAGCGCCACCCTGCTTGCGCCGGCGCCCTTGCTGAGCCTGAACCCTCCCGTAGTGTCCATAATCCTGCCGGAAAGCCAAACCAGCGCCATGGTCTTTCAGGTGCAGCCGGCCCAGTCTTCGACGGGCAACCTGCCGGTATTCGTGCAGATCTCGTTTCTGCCGCGCCGGATTGTCGATCGGTTCACGGTGACCGCGGCCGGGCAGAGCTTTCCGATGAGCCTTTATCGCGTTACGGCGGACAACCTGATCGTTTACGACGCGTTGCAATCCTACAGCGAGAATCAGGATTACCAGCTTGACATCACCACCACCCATTGGAACTTCGTGGCCCTTTCCAGTCTGGTTGGCAAGACCGTCTCGCTGATAGCCACGGAGTATTTTCCGGCCTATCAGTGCAGCGTCAACAATCTGGACTGGAGTCCGGCCTTATTCCTGGACGCCAACTACCTATATCCCGATCCTCAAAACAGCTTCATTCCGGTCACGATCCAGAAAGCCGCTCCTGGCGACCCGTTGGGAGATTGGTTCCCGGTCACCGACGAACTGGGAACACCGGTCGGCATTTTCATGCGCCCTTTGGTTTTTCTCGACCAGGAATATCTGTTTCGCGTACAGACGCCTGCCAGTCAGGATTGCGGGATGACCGTGACCCTGGAGGTCGAGCTTTCCACTCCGGGTTATTACAATGCGCTCAGCCTCGAGCCGTTCACCGACATGCCGGCGTATCTGACCCAGATCGATGCCGAGGGCATCGTTTCGGACCAGATCGGAACTCCCGTATATACCGGGCCCGACGTGCTGATCGACCGCCCGATGCAGATCTATATTGGCGCCGCGGATGGCGCTCCGCTCTACGTTCGCAAGCTGTTCCTGACCTTCCGTCAGGAAAACTATTCGCTGATCGAACAGATCATCGAGCCCCCGGACCAGCTCCGGCGCGACTCGCTGGCGCAGATCCAGGCGGTGATTCCGTTTACCACCAGGATCATCGAAGCGGTCGCTCCGCGGCGCCAGACCGGGGCGCAGTACGAGGTGGGCATAAGGAATATCGCAGGCATGAGCTGGACGTCCGCCGCCGGTCCCGGGGTTTTAGTCTCCGGACCTTTCCCGGTTGACGGCTGTCCGGAGGTCGTGCGCCTGGATGTGGATCGTTTTGGATCGATAACTGGCAGCGCGGTGATCTGCTACCTGTACTGCAAGACTTACGATGGCTCCGGAAACCCTCCCACGCTCACATTGGTTGCGTCTTTGCTGCCCGGCGCCGCCATCAGTTTTCCGGACTTCGTCGCCACGCTGGGCGTTTCTACAATCGCCCATGTCGAGTTCTTTTTGAAGTGGGTGATCTCCGACGGCGCGGTCCTTCAGCGCTATTTGTTGCAGGTCAGCTCGAGGTAATCCTATGGTTGAAATCACGATTGACTCCCAGGAATTGCTGCAAACGCGGCTGAATCAAGTCATAGCAAACCTGCGCAATTATCAAATCGTAACGCGCGAGGATGCCGTCGCCAAGGTATACAGCGACCTCAACGGCGTTTTGGCGCTGGGCAACAACGTTTCGCCGCTCTACCCCATCGCTCCGGAGTCGCCCGCCATCGCCGGCGATGTGCAGCAGAACTTCGAGATCCTGAATCAGGACGCCCAGGGCATCGTGCGGCAATTGCTCGACACCGAGAACAATGGCGCGGCCCTGTACAACCTCTTCGCCGCCACGCAGAACAACCTGCGCCAGATGATCCGGGAACGGCTTTACCAGCCCTCCCAGCGGCGCTACAGCGAGGAATTCATCAACTCCACGCGCCTCGACAAGTCGACCACCGCAAATATCGACTACAACGCCGGTCTGGCCACGCCGGCCCTATCGAACAGCTCCGCGGTCACCCCGGACTCGGCCAAGACCGGCGTTGCAAGCATCGGATCGCCCACCACCGATATCGGCCTGCTGCTCGACGGCCTCCCGACGACGGCCTTCGTTTGGAACGGCGCCCAGGTGGAACTGGTCTTCACCTTCAACTCTCCGCAGATCATCAACCGGGTTACGATCTCGCTGCCCGCGCACCAGGGGCTCACGGTAGTCGAGTTCACATCTACCCCCGATGGCGTCCTGAAAGAGGATCTGCTGGCCGATCTGCCCCCCGAGAACGGGAGCGTCGATGGCTCGGCCGGCAAGTACTCCGGCGACTGGATCGCCGATTTCGACCCGCGCAGCGTGCAGCAACTCCGCATCGTGCTGGCCGATTATATAGGCAACCCCAGCATCACCATCCGCAACGTGGCCTTCTTCCAGAGGACTTTCAGCAGCTCCGGCATGGCGCAGTCCCTGGAGATCGCCGCGCCGCAGGGCATCATCCTGTTCACCACCGAACAGCACTCCTCGGACACGCTGACTTCGATCAGCCACCAGATGTCGACGGACGGCGTGCATTACACCGCCATCGTTCCGGGTCAGGAGATCGCCGTGGGGACCGCGGGCTTCTGGTACCGGGCCGGCATGCACCGCCTGGATTCCAATTTCGACCAGGCCGCCAGTCCGATCGACCTGTCCGGCGAGGATCCCACCATCAACAGGGCGTCGTCGGCCGCCAGCATCGTCACGGTGGATATGGGGACCGGTATTCTCCAGCGCACCATCAACCTGACCGCGGTGTCGGGGATCATCACCCTCAACGAAACCCCGCTGGCGGGTACGCTTTCGGTCTATCAGGGCTCCGTGGCGCTGGCGCCGCCCGCGTACATGGTTTCCGGCAACACGATCAACTTCCAGCCGCTCACAGGGGTCACGCTGACCTACCAGACCTCTTCCTACGCCAACGCGGGACTAAGCGCCCGCCAGAACTACTACTCCCCGTATCTTTACAGCGTTTCGTTCGAACGAATCTGAAACATCGATACTATTCAAACCCAGAGGCATCATGGCGGACATCGTAGAGGACGGAGACCAGGGCAGCCTTAGTGTATTCATGGCCGCGCTGGCTGCATTGCAGGCGCAGGGGCAGTCCGTGCTGGACGGCCTGGCGCAGATCAGCTCCGACACGCTGCTGCGCTTCCAGCAGGACCTGAGCGTGTTGAACGGCTACCGCCAGCGGGCCTACCGGCTGCCCGTGCAGGACATCGCCGGGCAGTTCCTGGTCTCCGACCTGCTCGACATCGACCAGGCGGCGACCAGCGCTACGGTACACGCCGATTCCTCTTCGGTGACCCTGCGCGAGCGCAGCCGGCCCGCGGAAGCCACCATACAGTCCACCAGGTTCTCGACATCGGATGGTTCCATCGAACAGTTCAGCGGCATGTACCGGGTCACCACGCAGGATGGCCAGCCGCCGACCGGCACGTTCGACATCCAGTTCTTTTCGGGCTTGGACCTGACGCTGCTGGTGTTCGATATCGTAATGTCGCCGTCGAACCCGGCGATCACCGTCCGGGTGAGCCCGACCGGCGTGACCTACACGCCCGCCACGCAGGTGACGTGCACCGGATACACAGTAACGGCGTGGCTGCCGGAGGGCGAAGTCAAATACGTCAGCATCGCCATCACGCCCACGCATCCGGACACGCTGGGCGGATCCGCCTACACCTTCGGGCTGACCAGCTTTACCGCCGACTTGGTCGAGTTTCAGATGCAGTCCGAACTGGACACGCGGGCGATTCAGGTGACGCCTGGCAGCGCGCAGTTGCAGTTGGTGACCAAGGACAGTGGAAGCGGCGTGGCCTACTTCCTGGCGCTTGGCGCCGGCGCGGCTTTCACGGGCGTCAGCTCCGGCCAGATTCTGGATGTCCCGGGTGCTGTCGAGGTGGATGCCAGCCTGGTCCCGGTCGCGAACGTAACGGCCACGGTCACCGCGGGCAGTCTATCCACTGCGACCCTTACGGAAGCCGTTGCCGGGGCCAGCGCCGGCATTGTAGTCGGCTCCAGCATCGCATTCGCCACCGTTTCCAACGTTCTCCAGGTCACGGGACGCGTTGGGCTTCTGCTCACGCTCAATGGCAATGCGCCGGTGCTCGCCGGCCAGGCCGTCACGCTCGTTTCGGCCTATATCGATCCCACTTCCGGGGTGCTCTCCTGGCAGGATGAAACCGGAGCATACACCAATCAGTTACCGGACGACCTGTACGGGGCCAGTCTGGCGATTGCCGATGTCTCCGGCGTGCCGGTGCGCCTGGCGCCAGGGCTGAACCCGGCCTTCGCAAGCCACCTGACGACGCCGGTTTTTGCGCTGTATCAGGGACAGCTATTCTACCGTCCGCTGGGGACGGGGGCGTTCCTGTTCTCCGTTAGCTACACCGCCGGCCCCGCTACCCTCGAGGCCAGCCTGAAAGTGCAGTTGATCACGCGCGACCGGGCCCGCACGCCGGTTTTCCAGGGAGCTTCCCTGCAAAACGTTTACAGCTAATTACAGCTTTTGGAGGACTTATGGGTTCCGCTACTCTCGGTATTGAATCGATCGAGCTGGTCACGACGCAGCGCGTCGCTCCCTTGAACGGGGCGCCTTCTTCGGCGGATTACAACGACAGCATGCGCGAGATGCTGACCGATCTGGCTTCCATTTCGGAGCTGATAAACGGTACGCTGCTGCCGTTGTTGAACTGCTTGCCGGCGACTTCTCCGCTGCTGCTCGACGGCAGCGCGATCTACGCGTCGACCAGCGATCCAACCAACCTCTTGTTCTACGACAGCACCTCCGAGCAGCCACTCTCGATCGCCGACGTGATCACGCGGATCAACCAGATGGTGACGGCGTCGCAGGCGCAGGTCGCGGACCTGTCCGCGCAGGTTCTGGCGCTTCAGACGCGGCTCGCGACCACCAACCAGAACGATGTGGCTCGCGCCATCCAGGGTTTCGCCAATGCCCTGAATGCCATTAGTACGAGACTGACCAACCTGGGAGGGTGAGCCCATGCCTGCCGCCGTAAAGAAGCGATGCAAGAAGCGTTTGACGTCGCGGACAGTGTCCCGCCTGATGGTTCGAAGGGCACGCAAGCGCCGCCGGACCGAGAGTTCCGGGCTGGAGAGGAAGGTCCTGGGCTGGCTTGACAATGCCGGCATCGCCTACCAGGGGCAGTACGCCATTGGGCGCTGTCATGTCGACGCGCTGATCGAACCGGACTTGGTGCTCGAAATCAACGGCTGCTACTGGCACGGTCATCAGCAATGTCAGCCGGCCACGGCCCGGGCGGCGCGCAAGCGCGGGCGGGACAAGCGGCGCTACAAGCACTTACTGACGTGCCGCTACAAGCTGATGCCGTTGTGGGAGTGCGATGTCGAGGCGGACGGAGAAGCCAAGACCATCGCCAAGATCCGGCTGCGGATCGCGGAGGGATAAGATGCTCGGCTCAGGATTATTCACGGAAGACGGCCGCGGGCGGCTGCTGGGGAACTGGAGCCGCGGCGGGCTGCGAGCCGGCTGGGACGCGTCGTTCCGCGGCGCGGCGATCTTCAACATCCCGATGGCGGCCTTCTCGGCGGCCAGCGCGCCGCGAGGGCATGCTATCTCGGCTGGCGTCGAAGGCCTCACCATGGGCGCCGGAGCGCTGCTGGGCGGCATGATGTTCGGCCTGCCAGGCGCCATAGTGGGCGGCATCGTGGGGGATTCGTCCATTTCGCGCGCGATTGCCAAACCCTTTCAGATGCTGCACGATTACGAGCGCAACTTCAGAAGATTGCACATGGGCGGCGACTACCAGGACTCCGCGCAGGCGTTTACGATGCGGCAGGCGGCCGTCAAGGAAATGTCGGGAAGTTTGTTGAACGCGCGCGCGTGGCTGGGCCATGAGGGCCGGGCCATGCACGCATGAGAAAGAGAACCCTATGCCGAGAACCTTAGAGCAGATCGATCTTGCGCTGACCGCCGTGGAGATACAGCTCCCGCGCGTGCAGAAGGGTCTGATGACCACGCTTCAGCAAACCACCCTGGTGATCGAGAGCGAGATCGCCGACGCCAACAGCTCGGTCGGCGTGGCGGCGGCAGGTTCCGCGCCGGCGACCGGGTTGTTTGGGGATGTCGCCAGCCTGAGCACGCTGCTGGCGGATTTGCAGGGGAGGGTGGCGGCCCTCGAGGCGACGGCCGCCGGGTAGGTTAGAGTGCGTAGACGAACTTGATCATTCCAGCGGCTTTTTCCAAAATCATTTTGAGCTGGGAGGCTCGCTTGCGGAAGGGTTCCAGCGCGATGTCGACGGACTTGGCCGATTCGGCCAGGTGCTCGCTGGTATCGGCCGAGCTGGCCAGGATCTTCTGGATGTCGGGATCTTCGATCAGCGCGTTCACATTGCCGACCGCCAGGTCGAGTTGGTGAAACGTGCCGGCCACGTCGCCGCCCGCGGCCATCTGTTTCTCCAGATCTCCGGAAAGTGCGGCCACGTTGTCGAGAGCGCCCTTCAATGGCTTCAGCGCCTCGTCGGCGGAGCCAGATAGTTTATCGAGATCCGCGCGGAAGCTGTCGGAAGTGTCCTTCAAGCTGTCCAACAGTCCCGTAGCCGCCGGAAGGGCGCCTTCATGCACAATGCCGTTGGCGTCCTCGCCGCCAACGAGCGATGCCCGCAGGTCCTCGATCAGCTCCTCCGTGCTGCGGGAACTAACTGTCGACGCCTCCAGCATGCTGTAGATGTTCCAGTAGAATCCCGCTTCCGGGTTATCCGGGTCATAGTAGTCCTTGCCGAACTCCTCGACCAGGTTCTTGCCGGTCAGCGTTGTGGCATTGACGTTGGCGAGCATGCCGTTCAGGTTCTGGAGAGCCGGGTCGATTCGGCTGGCGGCGGCGGCCCCGGCCTGCGCCGGAATCCGCCATGCCTGCCAGGCCAGAACCGCCAGAAGCACAGTCCCGGCCACGATGCGAAACATGCGGAGCCGCTTCTCCCAATCGATGGGAAACTCCCGCGGATATGGACGTTCCCAGGAGCGCACGTTATGCCGCCTTCCCGTTCAACAGAGGAGCGAGCTGCGCCAGGGTCTCGTTGGACACCTGGATTGTGCCGTCGGTGATCTGCTTCAGGGTTTGTTGGGTGGCGGCGTGCTTTCCGAAATCCGCCTCGAATTGCTTGACGAGGGTGACCATCTCCGGCGCTTCCGTGATGATCAGGTTCAGGATTTGAAATACGAGCGCCAGAGTGGTGGGCGACATAGAGCCTACTTCCTCACCGGCGCAGCGGCGGCGGCCGGCATCGTGGTAGTTGTGGCGGCGACCGGCGTTTGCGCTACCTCCACGACGATTTGGATGGTCGACTCCATGGCGTTAAGAGCAGTCACGAGCGCCTGGAACTGTACGTTATTGGCAGCTCCAAACGTTGCGTAATCCGAAGGCGGCACAAGCGACAAGGCCAGATTCTGGATATCGATGGCTTTCGTGGCCCAAGTGCCCGTGCTTGCCAGGACTTGAGAGATCGCGATGGTGGTCTTGGCGATCGCGGCCTGATACGCGGCGACGCGGGCCGCATCGCTTGCGCTGATAACGCCGGCCGTCTCCAGGCTGGTGACGATGGGGACGGCGTTCTGATTGGCGGCCGCCAGCAGGCTGACGTATTGCGCGACGCGCACATCGACCGAGACGGGCGGCGCGGGCGGGGTAATGGTAGTCGATTTTTGGCAGCCTGTCGATAGCAGAACGGCGGCCAGGAAAGTGAAAGTGAGCATGATGCTGCAAAGAGTTCTCTTCATGCTTTTGGATAGTATAGGCAGCGCTCTCGGGGCTTCCTGTAGATGGCCCGAAAGGGATGGGTGGGTGGGCTAGCGCCGCCTATACTATCCAGTTCTTGACATGCGAATCCCGCTCGATCTCCCGGTTCCGGCCCGAGCCCTTCTTGGAGGGGAGCGGCCATGACCTTCATATCCGTTAGACAGTTTCTGAAGTTGCAACTACAGTTCAAAGCCTTGGAGAAAAAGATGTCCCAATTCGACGACGATCTGGCGCGCTTGCAAGCCGCCGAAACCAAACTGGCCGTGGATCTTCCCCTCATTTCCGGGGGAATCGCGGACCTGAACGCCAACCTGGCCAAACTCACCGCGCAGTTGGCCGATGCCGGGCTCACGGCCGATCAGCAGGCCGCCCTCGATGCCGCCGTGTCTTCGGCGGAGACGTTGGAGACCCAGGCGGCCACGCTGGGTTCGGCGTTCGCGCCGCCTCCTGCTCCGGCGCCCGCGTCGGTTCCCGCCTCGTAGTTCCTGCCGATTGTCTTTCGGCAAGGGGCATCCTCGTGAACCGCTTTTCGACGGGGATGCCCCTTTTTTCTGGCGGAGGCTCCGTCTGCACCGGTATTTCGACTCAGTTCTGTTCGTGCCGACGGTTCAGGAAGAATGCTCCCGCGAGGCACAGTTCGACATCTCGAACCACAGTCATGGCGTCGAGGTGTTTCACGTTGGGCCAGGGTATTGCGAGCAGCGTCGGTCCATCCGGAAGGTCCGATAGTTCGAAGTCGAGGCGGGGCAGGAATACCTGGATCGTCTCAGCCAAGGCCCGGGTTTCCTGGCGGCCGCGGGGGAGCAGGACGCAGGTCGTGATCATGTCCTCCTCGGCGGGGCCGCTGTAGAAGCTCAGGACTGCCGTACCGTCTGGATCGGGCGTCCATTTGATGCGCAGCTCCGGCTGCCCGGCCGGCATCGGGATCTCGATGCTGATCATAGGAGGCAAACAGACGATCGGCAGCATGATCTCCAAGCCTTTCGACGCGAGGTGTTCCGTATAGTGAACGGTCGTGCGCCCTTTTTCTCCGGGGTACTGGAGAGTAACGGCATGGTATCGCACGTCCAATTATAGAAGGCGGACATTCTCGACGGGCACTTGAGGGTACCAGAACTTGGTGACGTGCTTCAGGCGCCAGCAGGGCAGCCGGAGGATGAATTCACTGGGATTCTCAGGGGTGAAGGTGGATCAGGTGGTAGATCAGAGCGGTGACGGTGGAGCACAGCAACGCCACGAAGGTAATCAGCTTCCACCCGCCTCTTACTTCCTTCAAGGTCGTGTCGTGGGTCGCGAGAAGCCCCTCGACCCCGGCAAGGCGTCTCTCGTGCTCCTGCTGCATTGCCCGGCAGGTTGGGGTGGTGGTTACGACATCCTCGAGATCCTTGATGCGCTTTTCCCGGGCTTCGCATTCTTTGATGTGGCCGGCGATCCATTCACCGTGTCGGCTGTCGGAAGTGTTGAGCTTGTCGAGCTGGAATACGATCGCGGCATTGTCCTTGGTGGCCTGCTCCCGGAAGAGCGCGCTGTCGCGTCCTTGCTGTTCCCGCGTAAGCCTCAGTTCCGTTTGCAATGAGGCGACCACTGCCAGGATTGCGGCTTGTTGTTCCGTGTAGACAGGCTCAGAATCCATCTTAAACTCCTACCAGGACGATCGCGTGGGCGTGAATCAAGAAGATATAACCAACAAAAGAAAAGAGAAAAACCAGATGTGTGAGACTGGAAGACTCCTCTGGAATTCACTCCCTCGTGTTCGTGATCTGGATAGTATAGAGTTGCGGCGTTTTCCCAGGGAAAATAGGGAGTCCGAGACCTAAATGCCTGGACTCAGGCGGCTTTGAGTTCGCAGCCGTCGAGAAAGGCGGTGGGGTCCGTCAGGTCGGCGCGGCGCATGAAGGGCTTCCTGGAACGGTCCGTCAGCGGGCCTTCCGCCAGGTCCGTGTAGAGTTCGAAGTGCAACATCGAATTGGCAACGGTC
>QGNH01000708.1_pt1 | contig 27646 bp, 36 predicted proteins | sample 1735481 | NCBI WGS metagenome assembly QGNH01 (sample SAMN09239004, study PRJNA386568) | Viral metagenome, whole genome shotgun sequencing project.
AAAACCATTCTAAATGCCGCTTCTATGTTTGTATCATAACCAACTTCATTATTCATTTGTGAATATCTTTCAGATAATGAACCCTTAAGATATTGTAATGATGGAGTTCTAGTAAATGTAATGAATGCATCTTTAAACGGCCCTTCATTTCTTTCAGAAATATACAGCCCTAATGATACTGCTACATCGTAACAAGTAACATTGGCGTTATTTCCAGCTGGTGAACCCATAGAACCTGAAACATCCACCATAGGTAGAACTTTTTCGTTGTTGCCTTCCATGTAATTAGGTAATGAAGCCCATTGTGCGTTAGCCCCTCTTTCACTACCTTGTCTCATGTTTTTAATAACATCATATGGATATATGGCACCAGCATTGATTTTGGTTTCACCTTTTTCAAGGCTAGTTAAGTACTTACCAAATCTTTCACAATCTCTTTTAGAGAACGCTTTCATAAGGTCACTCATTGCTTTTGATGGCAATTTAGAATAATCAATCTTAGCCCATTCTCCAGCACACATCAATTGCTCAACAGTTTTAGAGTTTTCTACCAATAATTTTCTATATTCTTTTGGAGATAAACCTAAGAATTTTCTAATGGTATTAGCTTGTCTTTTAGATTCACGATTTGAAACATTTGGACGTGGCATCCATTTGCAACACAAACCGTTTTTATCAACCAATCCCTTGGCAATTAATTCCAATGCTTGTTTTTCCAGTGGAGTACCAAATAATACCAATAAATCATCCCATCTTCCATACTCAGTAACCAAGTTAAGATTCTTAGCCATAACTTCAGTACGATTGGTAGCAAGGTATGTCATGATATCTTTGAAGATTTGTCTCTCACCAGCACCACCCCTTACATCACGGGACCAGAATAACAATTTCATAGCAGTCAATGGGCTTTCACCATAAGCCTTCGTAAAAACATTGATAAGGCGTTGCTTATCTTGACCTCTCATTGCACCTATTTGAAAGAATAGGTCAACACAATTATTTAATGATGTTGAATGAGTAACAGCACCATTTTCGGTGGAAGAATCCTTGGTTAATATTGCTGATACTAATGTTTCCATGATTTTAATTTAAGTAAATTGATTTGAAACGCAAAGATACTAATATTTTAATCTCCTGTCAAGATATTTTTAAACTATTTTTTATAATGTTAGCTATATGCTTGATTTACAACACATTAAATTTTCTTAAACCAAGCTGTAAATGAGCTATTTGTATTATAAGGGTCAGTGAATGTTGCAAATATAACGGTACCAGCTGGACAAATAGCGAAACCATTACCTAATTGATTGGTGCTACATTGCATGCTGTTGATTGGCTTCAATGGTTGAAATGTAAGACTAACATTATTTTGTACAGTTTGTAGAATGTAAGTATATTTGTTAGAGGTATCTGAACCAACAGTATATTTTGTATTGTTTATAAAATGCAAGGTGTCGCTATATGTTGTTGTAACACCAGCACCTGTTTTAACTTTGATTAAAATCCAATTGGTTCCAATTAATTCATTATCATTGGTTCCATTGGTTGGGTTGACTGGTAGGACACCACCATTGTTATACCCATTACCGTTGTTTGAATTTGTTGTTTGGGAAGTTGAAGTGTAATTTCCTGGAGTAATTGTTTGTTTCTTACAAGAACTAAAAAGTCCTGTTAAGATAACCATCACGATAACTAAAACATGTGTTTTCATAACTTAGTGTTTTTAGAGTTATGACAAAGGTAATCATAATTTTTTAAACCACCAAATAATTTATCACTATTCTACTGGTTGTGGGGCCTTTTTAATGAAATTAACCAAAATTCCTCCAATTTCAACATCGAATTCATCAGCTAGTGTTATTTTAGAACCTATTGGATTTGATTTATAAAATAATTGTTCTTGAAGGCCCTTATGATTAATATCATTAAGAGTATACACTAAACTCAATCCTTCTTTACATATCATTTCGTTTTCAATGATAAGTGATACCGTCTGTACTAATTGATTGTAATCCATATTTAAAAATTTGTGAATATTTTTTTAAGAGCAATGGTTAATTTTTCAAACCAAGTCTTTTTTATTATTTTTACTTTACCAGCATTGGCTTTTATTTCATTACCCAAACCGCTTTTTAATTCATTTATAAATTGTACTTTCCTTAAAGCTGACATGTATTTATCACCTAGCATTTCTCTTTCTAGCTTTTTTATTTCATTAGCGTTTATGTCTTTTTTTTCATTCATAAATACAAAGATACTACTTTATTATTAATATAGCAATATTAAATAGCTTTAATTTTTTCAGATAACCCTTTATATAAAGGTGATGGAAGATGATTTTTATCAAACCAATCCCAGTTTAAATTTTCTCTATCTAGTATAGGTGTAAACTCACGTGGTGTTAACCCTTCATAATAATGAAACTCTCTTGATTTTTCTGGGAAGTGTTCTACACGAATAAATTTAAAATCAATCTTAACTTCACTAGGTCTAAGAAAGAGCTCCTCATATACTTCTCGTTTTAACCCATCTAATACGTTTTCACCCTCATCTATACCGCCAGAAACTAGTGCCCATACAGGTCTTTTATCGTTTCTTAATAGTAATAAAACTCTACCAGTTTTGATTGCTTTAATCAAAACACCACCAACAACCTTTTTATCGGTTGCCACCATAAGCTCCTCAACTAGCCTTTCTCTTATAAACTCTTTAATCATTCTATTTAATGATACAGTTAATTCCTTTTGATTTAATATAATCACACAATTCATTTTTAAACTCTTCAATTGATTGGTAACTATTAACATTAAACCCTTTATAAACGTTTTTATAAGGTGCAAACCATTTTATGAAATCTAGTTGTTCTTTTTCAGAAGCTCCACCATCATTATGATATAATTCAATAATGTTTATATATTTTTTAAAAGGTTCAATACTTCTATCAGTACGTGTTTCCATTTCGTCAGCTTCTTTTTTTGTTGGCTTATCTTTACCAGCAAAAAAGTCATTATATGGAAATAATTTATAGTTATGTGACAGTTTATCACCATTTACAACAATACAAGCCTCCATTGGGTAGTGTCTCTTTTTCCATCCATGGAAAAATTTGTCTCTAGTAAATGAAACACCATTTTGTACATCACCTCTAATTGTTTTAACGTCATCACGTAATGGTTTACCACCTTTAAGATAGTCTTGTTCTAAAATAGAATATATACCAGCAAATGATGTCCAATGATATAAATTACCAACTTGTTTACCTTCATTAACTAATCTCTCTCTTAATAATTGTTTCACTAATGATTTCATACTTATAAATATTGACTATTAAACAAATAATGCTTATATTTAAGATAAAACATATGAAAACACTATTATTTGAATTATTAGCTTATGGAATTACCAATATCTTAGTATTTGGGAGTATTTTTGAAAAATGGAGAACTTTTTGGTTTAAACAAAGTCCTAATTTTTTTGGTAAATTAACCAGTTGCCCTCTTTGCTTATCAACATGGATAGGGTTTGGTTTGTCTTATTTGTTTAATTACATGGGATACTCTACACCATTTACTGAATATGGAATCACATATTTACCTTTATTAGTGTTTTTGGATGGTTGTTTAACAAGTGGCTGTGTTTGGTTATTACACAATTTTGAAGAGGTTCTAGAACGAGCATTCATTAAGTAATTAAAATGGTCAAATACACTCATTATAAGCTCACCAGAGAGTCTTTGTTAAATAATGAGGGAATCCTTTTATTAAACGAATAAACCTCGTATAGGTCTTCATTTATCGTCTGGTTGGTCTTTAATAATACGAAACCTAAGAAGAGGCTTTCCATTTATCAAATACCCACCTTTTCCGTCTTTTTTGATTGTTTTTATCACTATTTTTTTATTTAAAAATTTACCACCTAAGATAGTATCACCAACCTTGATATCCAATGTGATTTTTTCTTCTAGATATCTTTGTTCAACCAATTTATTGGCTTTGGTCATATTTTCTTTTTTATCTTTGGGTCTCATAACTATAAATATATCAAAGTCCCTTACTATCCATACATTTAGAACAAAATTCTTCTTCAGAACAATTACAAGCATTGTTCACTGATTCATTAGTAATAGCATCTTGAATTGTACGTTTGGGTGGTAATTCAACTTTTCCAGATATTTTGGAAACAACTGTTTGTTTCTTTTTTTCAGCTAATAGCTTTCTATTCACTTCAGCTCTTCTTTCTTCTTCAATAATTTCTTTATCTTCCTCAGTCAAAGGTATTGGATTTTTATTTTCGTCTAGGTAAGTAGTAGGTTGACTTGCCACTTCCGATATTTCCGCTAGTGCTGGTTCCGCTATTGGTGTTTCAATAATAGGGGCTTCTTCTTTTTTATTTTCTGATGAAGTATCATCTAATTCACTAAGTTCTGGTATCATAGTTTCGTCTTCAAATGTAAATTTAAGTTTTCTTAATTTTGATAAATTATTCTTTTTGAATAATTCTTTTAATTTATTTACCGTATTAACAAGTAGTTTGTGTTTCTCTTCTCTTTCATTATTTAGAGTGATTGTTTTTTCAACATAAGCTAATAATTCATCTAACCCAACCCCTTCAGTTTCACTATAAATCATATAATAATTTACATCCTTATCTCCTTTCAGTTTCTTTACATGCTGGTCTTCAGGTATGTTCCATTCTTCTTTAAAAACAACATCCACTACTACCATTTTTTCCAAGTAGCGGATACCAATTAAATATGGTTGTAACTCTTGTGTTTTTTCTTGAAATGTCATTTTATTATTTAATATACACAAATATAATAATTATAACTTTATTGTAAATATTTGACATTAAATATTTACATATTTTAAGTTTTGTATATATTTATATAAAAACGAACAAAATGGAACAAATTAAAAACATCAAAAAAAGGGTTAATTTCAATATTAGTATTAACACCTTGAAAGAATTTAACTTATTAGCCAAAGAAAGAGCCATTAACAAATCACAACTTATTGAAAATTACATAAAAGAATGGATGGAGAAGAACAAATAAAGAAAAAATGCACTAAATGTAACAACGAAAAAACATTAGATTGTTTTTCTAAACATAAAGGTTATAAATATGATGTTGATTCTGTTTGTAAATTATGTAAATCATTTATAACTAAAAATTGGGTTGAATCCAATTTAGAAAAGAAAAAAGAAATGGATAAAAATAATTATGAAAATAATAAAGATAGATATAGAGAATTAAATAAAGAATGGCGAAAAAACAACACTGAAAAGAAAAAAGAAACAGATAAAAAATGGGCTTTAGCTAACCCAGAAAAAATAAAAAAATCAGCAAGAATCGCAACTAAAAAATGGCGAAAAAACAACCCAGAAAAAAACATACAAAGCATTAAAAAATATCGTAAAAAAAATCCACATATTATGGCTTGGAGATATATGTTAAAGAATTGTATTGTAAGGCTTGGTCAAAAGAAAGAAGGTCACACAATTGATTTACTGGGTTATTCAGCACTTGACCTTAAAAACCACATATCGTCTTTATTTACAGATGGTATGTCTTGGGATAATTACGGTGAATGGCACATTGACCACATTAAAAGGGTTTGCGAATTCCCCAAAGATACTCATCCTAGCGTAGTTAATGCGTTATCTAACTTAAGACCTCTATGGGCTACAACAAGAGAAATTAACGGTATAGTTTATGAAGGTAACTTAAATAGAATTAAATAATATCATTACCAATTACCTTCTAATGAATTTATTGAACCAGCGTTTTTAGGTAAAGACCATCTACCATCGGAATGTTGACTATAACATCTTTGACTTTTCAATGTATACACAGTTATAGTATAACCATCCAAATCACAAACATCAATTGGTGTTTTATGTGGCTCATTAATCAATCTTTCTTTTCTAAAATTTATAGGCGTTAAATTATTAGTTGCTTCTTTTCGATAACAATTACCTTTACCTAAAATGTGATTTTTTTCATAACCACATCCACATGAGCACGTTAATGTAGTTTTTAATGTTTCTTGTATGTTTGACATGTTTTAAAGTTTTATTCCAGTGAAAATTACAGTTAAAATATATGAAATACAAACACCTAATAATATTAGGGCTGTTTTTGAAACAATATATTTCTTTGGTTCCTCTTGTGTCGATAAAATGAAAGCTTGTATAAAATAATATCCATGTCTTATCGTTGTTAAACAAGATAGGAAGAATAGTATAAACAATGTTTTATTTAATAATTCTGTTAGCATATTTTTAGTCTTTTTTTTCTTCGTTATTATTTTTGGCCATCATACTCATAAATTTAATTAAACTAGCTTCAGTTGTTACCAATTTATTCATAAGCGTTTTAATTTGCACTACTTTGGTTTCAGCATCTGTGTCTGAATTAATAGTTGATTCCAAATTTTCCTCTATTTTTAATTTATCAGCGTTCAATTCCGTAACGATGATTTTTATTATTCTTTCTGTGTTCATATTACAAATATACTAATAAAATTCGTATGTGTCAATAGTTATTTATTGATTGGATGTAGTGTATGTTCAAACAATAGATATATCTCTACCAAGGTATCAATATCTGAGCTGGTTTTTACCTTATTATAATCAAATATGTTATACCATATCCTTAATAATTGCTTATCTGTGTAATCTTGGTTCTTTTTATCAATAGCTGAATAGAACACAACCAATGTGAATTCTAAAAAATAATTATATAGTTTGAGTGATTCGAAATCGATACCTTCTTTTTTAAAGTTATCTATATTTTTATCCCAGCACCATTTGAAATGCTTATTTTGTTGTTCTAAATTGGTCACATCATCACCTAGGTAAGTGTTAAAAATAAGCCTTAATAAAGATTGCGTAAAATCGCTGTATAGTTCACATTTTTCATATTTGATGTTATTGGCATCATATAAAATAAGTGTTGCTTCCCTACTAATGGGTTTGTTTATATACGTTAAGAAATTTTTATGTTTGTTATCCATTTCTTAACAAATATAGTGATAATATTCTAAAAATAAACTCTTTTTATTGCTTTTCAAAAGCAACAATATTGTTTAATCTGTTTTTCCAACCACCTAAGAATTTAGCATCATTAGGGTTTTTAGCGACCAATGTCTCATAAAAACTTTCATGTTTTTGAATAATATCATTAAATAAATCATCTTCATTTACCGAATTAATTGAAGCTATTGTTGCATCACCAAATGAACCATCTTCAGTTAAATGTTGTGCGAAAAAGTGATTAAGAACATCTTGAACATCTAATTCTGGATAATGCTTGCCACTACCCCATACAAAATCAACAATACAGTCAGCCACTTTTTGAGAATTTATTTTATCCCCTAATATTGCATCCCAAAAATGAGGTTTAAATACCAAACCCCAATCATCGTCACTCATAGCGTAGAATCTTTTAATACTATCAGCTGTTGTTCCAAATATGTTTGACCATGTGGTCCATGTAATACCTTTGTTTGTATGATATCCACTACCATCTGGGACTGGATTAGCTGATGCTGAATCATTTGTGTCTTTTGAAAGACCACCTTCTGCTTTTTTAATAAAATTTATTATGTGTTTATAATTTGCCATTGTTTATTTTGTTTTAAATAAAAAAACCCAGAACATCTGGGTTTTTATTTATAAATTATTTTTTTAACGAAGTTTATCTGTATGTTGTGGATTTTTTATATCAGCTCCGTGTTTTATATTTGGTTGTCCAGATGATACTTTTTCATCTGGATTATTCTTTTTATCATCACTAGCTGATGGTAAAACACCCATATTTTCATCAAGTTCTGGTTCAGCTTGTGCTGTTTGAGCTTCATCTTGAATTAGTTCTAATGCTTTTTGTGGATTAGTTTTAGCCATTTCAATAAATTCAGCTGGAACTGGCATTGGTTGATTATTATTATCAACCAACATGTGTTTACCATTTTGTATTAAAAAGTAATCACCAGTTGTTTTGCTCTGCATCAATTTAGGTCCGTTTTCTTTTTTAACTGGAGCCACTGGAACTTGTACATCATCATCTTCACCACTACCAGTAATTGCTGGTGGCACTTCTTTATTTATTTCACTTGCTGATGGTTCTTTTTCATCGCTGTCAGTATCTTCTGGGTCTGCTTTATAGAAGTTATCATCTTTTTCTTCTCCACCTTCTTCGTCTTTTTCTTCTTCATCACCCTTAACTTCTTCATCTTCCTTAACAACTTTAGCTTTAGGAGCTAATTTAGTTCCTTTGCCTGTTTCAATATTTTCTTTAGCTTCTTTTGCTTGAGATACCGCATCGTCAGGATTACCTTCTTTAGCTTTTGCCGCTTCTTTAACAACTTTAGCTTCTTTCGCTAATTTAGTTCCTTTGCCTGTTTCAATATCTTTCTTAGCTTCTTTTGCTTGTGGTTTATTAATTTCTTCCCATTCACCTTCTTTAGGTTTTGGAGCTTGTGTTCCTTTATCTTTAGACACTGAACCTTCGATATCTTTTTTAGCTTCTTTTGATTGAGACATGTTAATTTCATCCCATTCACCTTCTTTAGGCTTTGGTGCTTCACTAGTTTTATCTTTAGCTACTGAACCTTCAATATGTTTCTTAGCTTCCTTTGCTTGTGGCATAGAAATTTCATCCCAGTTACCTTCTTTAGGTTTTGGTGCTTGATGTTCTTTACCATCGGTTTCTTCTAATAAATTATGAGCTTTTTTCCAGATATCACCGAAAACTTTATTTTCGTCAAGTCTAGCATTTCCTTTTACCAATCCAAGAGTGTCTTCAGATTTGTAATTGAACAATGCTTTCATTCTTTGGATATCTTCAGATACCATTTTTTTATCCGTTGCTATTTCTACTACAGCCTTTCCTTCAGTTAGGGTTCCTTCCCAACGAATTTTGTATGTTTCGTTACCATCGGTCATTACGAATTCTTTCTTATCCACTTTATAACCTTCTGGTATTAAATTCAAAGCATTTGTTACGCCATTGAATTCTTTTTTGAATGTAAGTTTTTTCATTGATTCTTTTATTTGTTTGGTGTTTTCGTTATTTTCGTTAACGGTTTTAGTTTTTATTTTTGTTTTGGTTGCAGCTGGAGTCATTTCTTTAGTGTTATCACCAGTAGCTTTTTTATCGCCAATTGCTGTTGCGTTCTTTTTAACTTTATGGTCATCAGGTAAATTAGTTATTTTATCACCTAATTCATATGTTGCAATAAACGCATCATTTCTTTTCTTTTCTGAATTTCTAACTCTGTCACCTAATTTCTTACCGAAATCATCTGAAGAGGCACCCCAAGTAGCTTCAGCGTTACCCATACCCTTACCACCTTTGTTTCCCATGGTTGAGTCGCCTTCCATGGCTTTTTGTGCACGTGATTTAAATTCAGCTCCTGGCTCTCTATCGTAACGATTCATTTCTAAACCATTAAGAGTTTCCATTTCATCATGGTATGTTTTTTCAGCTTGGTCAGTGTAATTGTATTTATTGGTTGCCATTTTATTAGTATCCTTGTCTTCCTTTGGAGCCTTGCTAAATTCTTTGGTATCCTTTTCAATAGCTTTCACACCATCCTTGTTAACTTCTTTGTTCTTTTTCTTAATAGCATCTGTAACCGTAATTCCAGGAGTTGCATCTTCAGAAACGAACTTTTTAATCAACAAGTCTTTTATTTTATTTTTATACATTTTATTGGTTTTATTATAAATATCTACTTTTTTATTAAAATCCAAATCTTATTAATTTTGTTCTATAGCTGGTTGTTCAACTGATTTTACCCCTCTAGCCACCTCTTCATCAATCTTTTTTATTATGAATTCAGCTACCTTTGAAATAACCTCTAAATTCTTCTGAATTTTCTCCTTATTTGCCTTCCATAACGCTAAATATGTGGTATGGTGACTAACTGGTATTCCGTAGTGTTTCAATACAACATAAGATACGCTTTCAGCTTGTAATTCTTTAATAGCAGCATTATATTTAGTTTCATCACCTTGATAATAAATTGATGAGCTTTTCCAGTGCATAAGTTCGTGTGCTATCTCATGTATCATGGTAGAAAGCTTAGAAACACCTTGTACGTCTGATGTTAAATTGATATGGTCACCAGCACTGTATCCTTTCTCACCACGTTTAGAGTCTGTTTGAGTTATTTTAATTCCCATATCACTAGCAACTTCACTTATAGCAACAAATAATTTCTCAGCTGTTTCATTCGGTGTGTTGTCACCGAACCATTTTGGTGTTTCTGGTGCGTTGCCTCTTTCGTCAATAGCTTCTGTATCTGAAATATCAAAAACACTTACAGCTTTAAACCCTCTAATATCTTGAGGTCTTGTTTCTACGTCTGAATCATCCTTTACTTCAGCACCTTTAACTTTATTTACTATAGGCGCAAGAATAGTAATAGCCTTGGCACCTTTCTTTACTTGTCTGTATTTAGATTGCCATGTTCTATATGACGCAACACGTGTAGAATCTGGTTTTTGAATATAAATAAGAATCTTGTTATTAAAACTATAGTGATGAAATTTAGAAAAGAATGTTAGATATCTTCTAATCTCAGCTGACAAAGCAGCTTCATCAGTTGCATTGGCTAAATCACTAATGTATTGGTCTAATTTAGCTTTTAATAAACTCTTGTTATCAGAATTAGATTCCATAACAGCTTCTTCAACATCTTCCAATGTGTTTATAATGTATTCAGCCTTATTAACAATTGATAATGTTTTTTTTGCAACTTCTAATTTATCTGAAGGAATAGCCCAATTGGTTCCAGTCCAAATAAATCCGTTTTGTTTTAATACATTTTTATTTTTAAACGTTTCTTGTGATGCAGCTTTGCCTTCCAAATCAGAAAGAACAATAAGTCTATTATTAGCTTTATCATGTTGTAGCTTTAACGCTTCACGCATTATATTTTCATTTAAATTAACACCTATTTGTGATAACACTTTACCAGTATCTTCTACTTTAGCTTCCCATACACCATTAATATATTCCAAATATTTCCACCATTTTGATAATTTAAATTCTGGCTCTACAGTTTCTGGTGTCGCTCTTAATTCGTTTAAACGTCTAATAATACCTTTAAGAGTTGCATTGTTTATTCTTTTCAAACGTTCAGCTTGTGGTGGTGTTAATTCAATTCCTTCAGCCAATGACGGAGCGTTGACAGAGCCATGACCTTTTTTATAAGATACAGCATCACCAGCACCCACATTACAACCACCATTTTGTGCTACTTTATTGTTGTTTGGTTTTGTACAATCACCCATTTTTACAAATGAACCACCAGCCCATTGTGGTGTTTTTTCAGCTTTTGTTTTTTTTGTTTCTTTAAAGGTTCCATCTCTATCAATTCCTTGTAATGCGTTTGTATCATATTGAAATTTACCAGCACCTGTAGCCGTTGTTGTTTCACCAACAACTGGAACATCTGGCATTTCTCTTTTAATTACTGGAGTACTCAAGACACCTGTAAAGGCTCCTGATGATGCAGCACCTGTCATTTCATCTATATCTTTGAATTCATCTTTATAGATTACTTCTTTTCCTCTTAAAATAAAATTATCATTAGCCCATTCAATAATTTCTTTATTACTCATATTTGTTGGACGGAAACCATTAACTTCTTTATATCTATCTGACCACCAACTTCTATCTTCATCATCAAATTGAATTGCTTGTGCATCGCTGATGGGTTTTGCCATTGTCTCAGGGTTAGTAGTTTCATCAACATCACCAGTTTCCCATGATTTTTTATTGTCGGTTTTTTCTTTTTCAACTCTACCAGCTTCTTTAGCTTTTAAATCTTGTAATTTTTTAACTATTCTAGATTGTTTAGCTTCTGGGTCTTCAGTTGAAGATTCAGTTGGTGGTGTAAAATTCTTTTTTATTCCTGATTTAAATTTATCAATAGCGTCAACTTCATTTATTCCACCAAATGCTTTTACAACATTCTTATCCTTATCAAACACTGAAAGTATTTCATGTTTAACTGGTTCATCTATTTTAACCAAATCAATTCCTTCATTCCAAGCTGCAAGTCCTTCACCTTTTGATAGTGTAGCTAGATTATCATTAACATAATTTGAAATAACGTTATTGTCTATCTCAAAATCAGTGTCGTATTTATATTCTGGTTTACCGTCTTCATCTTTACCAACGTAATGTCTTGTAACAGGTGCATATTCTGCAAATTCTTCTTTATCCTTGAATGCAAAGTGAAAACAATACAAAGCACCATCTAGTCCTTTTAAAATTGAAATATCATAGTTGGTACATAATACTTGCAATTGAGGATTCTTTGGTATTTTAGGTTCTCTAACATCTGGTTCCTCTTGATTCCAAGGAGCCGTTGGGTCGTTTTCTGTTCCAGCTGGATAATTGCTAGTTTCTTCCATATTAGCAGAATCACTAGCTTTAGGTGTCTCTAAACTAGGTTCAACTGGTTCATCTTTTAAATCAACTTGTGGTTCATTTGTAACAGTAGGAACAAGACTAGCTAATTTTCCTTCAAGTGCATGCATTGCAGCTTGAGGACTTCCTATGTGTTTTGATAGTTCATATGCTCCGTCTTTTTTAATTATAATACCATCAGATAATAACGCATCACAAATTTTATCATAAGTTAGACCGTTCTTTTCCCAGAATGGTGAAAGTTTATCTGTTTTTCTATATAGATATTTAATAAGTTCTAATGATTCTTTTTTTATTTCATCATTATCCTCAGTGATTGGAGGTTTTGCGTGTCCAACTCCTTTAGGTAATTTTGGAACGCTTTTATTAGGTTTAGTAACGTTGAATTTATCTTCGGCTACTGGTTTTAAACTTTGTACGTTTTTACCAGAGAAAGTTTTTTTAAATGTTTTATCTACTCTATCTAATCCACCAGCAATATCACCTTCAGTTAAAGTTTTTTCAGCAAAAACTCTATTATATTGTTCTTTAGTTATTTTAATAAGTTTCTTAGATGGATTACTTTCTTCAACACTAATTGAAGGGTCTAGTAATTTAATATCTCTTTGAATTGATTGTAATCTTACTTCTTTAGCTGTTCCTACTATTTTACCAGTTGCTTCAAAGTAATTAACTTTTGCTTCTGGGTCTTGTCTCATAATTAATTGAACTATTCTATCTTTGAACTTTGGAACTGTTAAACCAGATACTGCTATACGAATAATTTTATCAGCACTAGTAGTTTTAAAACTCTTTACACCAGAATCTTCATCTTCACATGTTGTTTTTAAGCCAAGTGTTTTTGCTTGCTTTTCTGTGATGCGAATTTTTTTATTTTGTTTCATCTTAATTACCTTTATTGCTTAAGTTATTTTTCCATACACTTCTTTTTACCCATAAAGTTTTATATAATTGAGTCAATACATTTTTGGTTATCTCTACTACTTTATCCTCCAAAGCTTTATCTGTTTTTATTTTGTCTTTAACTATTTTGTTTATTTTATCCTCAAAATCCTTGGATTTAAGATAAACACTAAGCTCTTTTTTTATATCTTCTTTAGCCATAAATCATTTTATTATAAATATAAGACAAAACATGAAAAAAGACCTATTATGGTCTTTTTTAGGGTAAATCATACGGAAAGCTTCTTTATAAGTGGAATATAATCATTAATATTGGTATGGCAACGGCAGCTGTAAACCCTACTACCTTTAAAAATTTCTGTTTCAGTATTTCTTTTTTTTGTTGTTTTATAACATCATTTAAATCGCTAACTATTTTATTGTTATTGGCAACCACAACGTCTAAATTATTAACCAATAATCCATCATTCATAGCTTTCTGTTGAAGAAGTTTTATTTCACTCTTTTGAAGAGCAATGATTGATGAACTGATACTATCTCTTTGCACATATACGCTAATGATGCTATCACTTCTTTGCTTACCCACCACATCAATAAGAATAGTCTTGGCATCAGCCAAGGTCATCTCAATCAAAGTGTCGCCAGTAGAATTAATAAATGACTTTACTCTTGGGCCTGTTTTGGAGATAGTTTGAGAAAGCAGAGGCAAGGCCATTGCTAGACAAATGATTAATGTTGTTATTTGTTTCATTTTTACTTTTGTTTAATTTATCTAATTGTAGTTTAGTGTTTATTAATTTTACAGCTAGTGTTTTATATTCTATAGAATCGGCTATTAGTTTATTTGTTATTGAAATATTGACAGTGTTTATGCTATCATTTTTACGTAAAAGAGCAGCGTTGCTTTTATTTAAATTAGCAATTTCATCTGCATGAGTATCTATATTGGTTTTCCTTTGTCCTAATATAATTGCAACAACCAAACATATACCTAATATGATTATCGCAATGCTTTTTACATCTAAATTTTTAAACATATTTATTTGTTTTTTGGCCTATAATCCTGAGCCATCTTGACCGCCCACTCATCTGCCCAATTATCGTAATACCCCTTTATTTTTGTTAATATAAGACTAACCTTGTCGTTAAGCTCAATGTTTTTCATACTAGTATCTACGTCACCAGCATTTAATGACATTTTAAAATGAATACCCGAATCTTCATCTTCTCTTTTCAAAAAAACACCTTCTATTATTACATTTTCATCATTTGGATAAATTTTAAAACTGGTAATCTTAACTCTTGGGTCTACAGTGTCTTGAAGTTTCTTTAATTCATCATTATATACAGCATCACCTGATTGTGGTGTTATTGTATCATCTTGTTTTACTTCTTCAGTAAGCAATGATTTATAACCTGTTCTCATGACATCCATCATTTTCTTTGTCATATCATGTTCATCAATTTTATTTTTTTCCATAGTTTTAATTTGTTTCTATTTTAATTTTAAATTCTTCAAAGCTCCAAGTGGGATTTAAGTCTGTATAGTGTTTATCTAAATTACTTTTATAGAGAACACCTTCATAACCTATTAAATCATCAACCTTGGTATTATGACTAATTGATTTGGATGGAATGTTGAATTCAACACATAACATCTTTACCAATTTTATTGCCGACTCCATTTGTTCTTTAGAATATGGTGACCAATACATAAAGCCTCTCCATCTTTTTTCAACAACTTCCCTCGGTTCTCTATAAATACAACCCAACCAAGAAATGTACTCATCTTTCTTGCTATCTTTTAGCAACCATCCATCGTTTTCAAGCAAAATAACTATACTCTTATTATCTAATTCTTTGTTTTTGAAGTATATTGATTCATACTTAGGGTTGAAATGCTTATAAATCAACCCATTACTAGCTATTGTATATGGTGTTGTTCTTTTGTATTTACCATGATATCTATGTAACCAACCAGTATAATGTTTCATATCGTGATTAAACGTATGACCAATTATTATCTGTTTTTTTTGGTTTTCTAGAGTTAAATAATTATCACTTGGTAGTGCGTAAGTTGTCTCATCAATTATCATTTGTTACGCTTAAAATAAACTTTGTTATTGTCACCATTTTTTATTATCTTATTTGAACCTATTCTTTGAGATTTATCGATATCTTTTAATTCTATTTTTCCTGTAGTTATTACTGGTTCTTTTTTTTGTATTGATTCTTCAGTTTTTATGTTCCATGGTTCGTCAATTGCCCCCTCAGTTACACCCTCAGTTACACCCTCAATTGCTCCCTCAATTGCTCCCTCACTTACACCATCAGCGTCATCATCAAGATTGATTTCTTCGAAAACTTCTTTAGGGGCTGGTAATTCTTCTTTAGGTGACTCCTTTTTGGTTTGTGGGGTGTTATCATCATCTTGTAGTTCAAACACTTTATTGGTCATTAAAATTAGTGCTATGGCCAATGGGTCAAATACAAATATAAGTAATAGAATTAAATAATTAACCACTCTATCCATTGGCAAACTTGTAAGCGTTGCAATATATTTTAATGGACCAACTTCAGCAGTAACAGTACTATTAGCTCTTATTTCTAAAGCTTTCATATTGTATTTGCTAATAGAATCAGATAAGATAGAATTTTTTGAGTTCAATTCATCTATATCAGCGGATAGTTTTTGTATTTCAAACGTTGCTTTTTCAATATCAAGTCTAGCTTTGTCTTTGGCTCTGGTTGATTTGGCTGAATCTATTCTTGTTTCTTGGTTATCTCTTAAACGACTTAATTGGTCTGAACGTTTATTTTTGTTTGATATTATTTTTTCATTTTCAGTAATGGTTTTTTCGAACAAACTTTTTTTACCAATCAAAACACTCACTTGACCATCTTGTAGTTCAAGTTTGTTCGCTGTTCTTTGATAAGCGTTTGATAGGAAACCATAAATACCAGCAGACGTTATTACCATTAACACAATAACGCTAACCGTTAAATAAATTCTAAGACTTTTAGCTATTTTATTCCAATATTTGTGAAGAGCTGATGTGGTTACAACTTTAGCCACTTCCAAAATAGATGCCATCAAAATAATGGCGGTAGACGCACCAGCAAATAATTGAGATAAACCGAAAATGGAATAATAACCAGCACAGCTAGCTACAGATAACGCCACCAATAACATTATATAACTAAACCTAATTTTCATTCTTTATAGTTTAATATATAAATATTCAAAACAACCTAAATGTTAGTCGTTTATAATATTATACAAATTTAATGAATGACTCCTTAATTTTTGTAACGCTTTAAATTTCACCTGTCTGATACGTTCTTTCGTTAACCCCCAACGTTCACCTATTGCTTCTAATGTCATTGGTTCGCAATTAGAATTAACACCGAAATAGCATTCTATTATAGCTCTTTCTCTGTCATCTAATATTGCCAACGTATTGTTGATTTCAGTTTTTAGTTTATCATCAACAACTAATGAATCTTCTTTTGTTTCTTCTGGAATCAATTCCATTAATTCATCACCTTCATCGTTTATAACATCATTCAATGAAGCACACTTTGGAAAATTCAATAACTCCATAGCATCATTATCTTTATCAAATATTTCACCATAAACTGGTTCTCTTTCATTTTGAAATTCAAATTTAGCAATTTCTTTGTTTAGGTGTGAAATTTTATTAATGACATTTGCTGGGAGCCTTACTATTCTAGCGTTATCATTAAGACTTTGTATAATTGATTGTCTAATCCACCATACAGCATATGATATAAATCTGAAACCTCTTTTATGGTCAAATCTACTAGCTGCTTTAACCAAGCCATAATTTCCTTCACTAATTAAATCTGATAATGGTAAACCCTTTCCTTGGTAATCCTTGGCCACTTTTACTACGAATTTTAAATTAGCCTTTACTAATTCATCTATCGCTTTGTTATCACCTTTACTTATTCTTTTGGCTAATTTAAGTTCTTCTTTTGGTGTTAAGATAACTGATTTTCTTACGTCTTTAAAATATTTTGAGATGCTGTCATCTTTATCAAAATTTACAAATTTTTTGTTCATTAATTCTTTTCATTCTATATCTACTTTCTTATTTTTTAGTTAACTAAATATATGACAAAAACCACTAAAAGTCAAGTGTTTTCGCTGTTATTTAGCTAAAAGAGTTAATAGTTTTTTGTCTTCTTCCGTCAGGTTTTTAACCCCTTTATCCATCACCCTATTAAGCATCTTATCTCTTTCTTTTTGACTCATTTTTTCAACATCTGATGCTGATAACGTTTTTTCAATAGAACTCTTTCTAGACTCTTTAACTTTGGGTGCTGTTGTGCTTTGATTTGTTCTTGTGTTGGATGTTAATTCAATAGCCCTAATCAATTCAGCTGATTTAAGGTCTAAATCTGTTGCGTTAATTGTTTTAAGAAAACCAAACAAACCGTTATGTATTTCTTTTTTCAAAATATTAAAACCAGATGATTTTGGGTCCAAATCGAACAACAAAAAATTTCGCTTATTAAGTCTAAACCAATCCGTTAATTCGTTTGGTTCAACCGATGAACAGAAGGTTGCTATTAGTATACCTTTAGCGTCCAATACGTTTGGTGCTGTTTCGCTTATTTTTTCTATCTCAGTGAAGACACCCTTGGTCTCTCCCATGATTACAATACAGTAGTTTCTGAATTTCATAGTTTGTTATTTATTTTCTTTTATCCAATAATAATGTCTAAAATATTATTTGCTTTTATCTCATCATCTTGTTCTTTTTTTAATCTTTCTTTTTCAAAAACACCTTTAGCATCTTCAGTGTCAATCTTAGGTATTAACGTAGTCGCTTCAAGTGGTGTAAGGGTTATTATTTTTTTACTATATCCATCTTCGAATAAAGTTAATTGAAACACATCAGTTTTTATCCTAGCTAATAACATACTAATATTATTATCAAATAATGAATTAACATATAATCCCCATTTTTATCAAATATGGTTCTATTACCCTTACTAAATGCTAACATCATTTTCTTCTTTATACTCATATTTAGTTATTTATTACAAAGATACTCATTATTTTAACACAAAACAACTATTTTATCATTATAGATGGATAAAAAGGGATAAGTTAATAAGTTAATCTAGATATATTGTTTTCTTTAATAACCGTTACCGTTGAATCACCCCACGTAGCCACTTGACTGCTATGCGTGATTAAAAACACAATTTCATACATATCTTTTATCTTATCAAAGAGTGTTTTAAGCTTCTCTATATTCTCAGATGCGACCTTTCCAAGCACTTCATCAAAGGTAATGAAGTTCGGCATGGGTAAGGTGGATATCTTGCCTAATACGCTTCGTAATGCAAGACTAGAGGCTGTTTTCTCGTATCCACTACCAGACTTTAACAATCTGGACACCTCATCTCTAATAATGAGAAATTGTACATCATTCTTATCATCCATAAATATCTCGATTTCGAAATCACACACATCTTCTAGTAATCTTTGTACCTCAGAATTAATGATTGGAAGTACTGAACGTAAAACTAATTTACTGATACCTTTCTTACCTACCAAATCTATGTAAATTTTGAAGATTTTCTCTATTTCTTCCTCTTTTTTGATTTTTTCAACCAATTTTGTTTTGGTTTCAATGCTTGTTTTGTTTGTAACTATATCATTTTGAACTCTTTGTATCTTTGATGAGGTATCATCCTTGGCGTATTCTTGAACTGAAATATTGGTCTTTACCAAAGAAACATCGCTATCCACTTTTCTATTGAATTCTATTGCTTCTAAATTGGAATTATATTTGGCTAAGTCAATAAGTTTTAATTGTAATTGATTTCTTAAAGTATCCATTTCAACTTCCATTCTACTCTTATCCAATTCTAATCTATTCTTAGCATCTATTTGTTTTTTTGTTTCGCCCAGCATTAATAATTCAACGTTTATTTTTGCTATTTCAGTTGTTAATATTAGTGTTTCGTTTTCTAAAATTGAAATTTGTTTTTCGTGTGTTTTTATATGTTCTGTGTTATCAACATTATCTAATTTTCTGTTACATGATTGACAGATACCTCCAGCTATAAGTGATTTTACAACCCCTTTTAATCTTAACACTTCAGCTTTTTTTACTGCCTCTGATGTAGTTTTTGTTGATAACTCCTTGGTTAATTCGTGATGCCTATCCTCATCGAAATTCACCACACCTATCTTTTCAATATCAGTTTTAATAATAGCAACTTTACCACTAAGAGCAATTCCTTTGGTTTTTATTTCTTTTATTTCAGCATCTAATTTAGATGGATTTAATGCTAGTACAGTAACGTCTACTGTTTTCTTACTGTTTAATAATCTATCATTTTCGTTTTGTAATCTTAGTATTTCTTTTTTGGTTTCAGCTAATTTATCTGAAAGAGTTTTTTCTATTTCATTACCGTCTGATATTTTTTTATTATGGTCTTCTATCTCATTACCTAGTGTAATGACATCATAATTATTAGAAGTTTTTTTAGCTGAAAACTCATTAAACATTTTCCTAACAACAGCTTCTTTTAATTCAAGTATTTCTAAACCTATAAGTCTTGTTAATACCTTACCAGATTCAGTAGTGGTTAAACCAATCAAATCATCTAAGTTCTTCTCTGTGGCTAATGCTAGTAATTCAAAATCATCTTCTTTACCAATTGTTTCACCAAGTAGTTTACTAGTCTTTTTAACGTCATCTTCATTTTGTATGTCTTCTGTTCCGTCTGGCAAAAGCCTGTAGTAATTAACAACGTTGGTTACATTCCACCCACCAGCTTTCTTTGGGCTTCGTTTCATCTTGCGCTCAATGATTATCTCTTCACTTTCAATTTCAATCATACCACGCACGTTTACTTCGTTCTTCCCACTATAAAGATTAAATATTTGTTCGTTCTTATCCGTCTTGGTTGTTGTTCCATACAATAAAAATTTAAGCGCATCTATTGATAGGGTTGTTTTCCCACCCATGTTGGTAGGGAGAGAATTAACAACTGTTAAACCCCTTAATTTACCAAATGAAATGTAATTATTTGGACCGAATGATAATAAATTATCAATCATCAACCACTTAACCAACCAATGCTTATGTTGTGATGCTGTTAAATCTATATTAAGTTCAGCATTTACCTTATCATCCAAAGCAAGTATTCTATCCCAATCAACTTTTATTTCATTTCTTTTTATTACTTCTTTCATCAAACCTCTTTGATAATTCAAATCCATAACGCTTTCTATTGAAGCATTCTCTATTTCAATCATATCACCCTTATCATTGAATTTTACTGGATGGTAAGAAACAATGATATTGGTTTTTGGAACACCATATTTTTTAGCGAAATGAGCTGTTATTTTATTCTTAGCTTCTTTGCTGTAATTTTCTGGTTTATCTGACCAATTAACTTTAATTTTGCTATAAGGTGATATTTTTAATTTATCTTTTATTTCAACGTTCTCCATAAATGTCTCTCTTGGTTTTTTGTTTTTCTGTTTCTAATTCTTTTTTTAATTTTTTATTTTCATCAGTTGATTTCAATAATTCAATGTTTGACTTATTAACTATATCTATGTATTTTTGTAGGTCTTTAGACATGTCAGTATCAATCATTGGTATTTGCACTTCAACTATCTTTTCTACTATTCTATCTACTGGTACTTCAACTATCTTATCAACAAATTTTTCCACTACTTTTTCTCTGGTTATTGGGGTCGCACCGTATTTAACAACAGTTAAACCTTGTTTTACCAAACCAATAATGAATTCATCCAAATCAGTTATTTTATTGGCTTCACAATATAACTTAATATCATCTGTTAAATCCTTAGGCAGCTCCATTTAATAGAATTTTTTTAACATCTTGTTCAGTCTGATGAAAAAGCTGAATTTCGTTATTATTTTTATCAGCATATAACATAATGATTGGTCTGTTAACAAGAATTGCTGTTTTGTTTTCTTTGGTTGCCATCATCTCTCCGTTCACAACCATGAACTCATCCATTTCTGCTGGAAGATTATTTACGTAGGTTTTTAATTCTTTAAGTGTCATAAATTTGTTACTTTTTCTTTATCATTATCCAAATCATCAAGTGAAGTTATTTTAAATTGATAAAATGGTGATTTGTTTTCTACTTCATGAAATGTATGTGATACATCTTCCATGTTCCATAAAACAAATCCATGGTTAGAAACTGATTCACCAAAATTTTGTTGTAACAATGAACTAGGCATTATTATAGGAATATTGCCGAACATCAATTTTTGATGCTGGTGAATATCACCGCACATAACAGCGTCTAATCCTTCAAATTGTTCCAATTCAACTCCATGGTCAATAGTATACCCAATATCTGTTTTAGCCCCAATAAGTGGTCCATGAAATAATCCTATATATTTTTTATCAGCACCAAATTCAAGTTTAGCAGCTTCAATATCAGGTCTTTTATTGTCTTCAAATACAGAATAAACACACCAAACTATATTATCATCAAGATAGCATTTGCTCTCTTTAAAATAATTTATATTTGAATCTGGAAGGAATTTAACCATTGGTGTTAATGAATCCATGCGGTCTTTATTTGTTACTACAGTATCATGATTTCCAGCAATCATAATAACTGGTGCAATTTCTTCTAATTTTTTAAGAAGCCAAACACCAAGAATAAGTTGTTCGTTTGAAATAGTTATTTTGTTGTGAACTAGGTCACCAGCAACTACAATTCTGATTTCTTCTTTTTTATAACCCTTAACTAAGTTAGTTAATTGTGATATAAGTGTTTTAAATACTGCTTTATAATCATCATGAAGTCTGAAAGTTCTTATATGAATATCGGCTGTGTGAATTATGAGTTTTACCATATTATTTTTGTGTTTCTATAAACTTATCATGAATTAATTGCTCTATAGCTTGTTCTGTGAAGTGTTTTCTTACCTCACCTAGCGTTGTTTTTTGGTTTTTATAAAACCACATACAACCCCTTAAAATAATAACTTTAGTATCATCATGTAAAAGAAAACTAGCTAACTTATCTAGTAATATATTTGGGAATGGTTTATTCCAGTTTTCGTGTCCAATAAATTTATACATATTGCAAAGATACTAATTTTTTTAATATAATGCAAGTATTTATTAAAATTTGACTTTTTACAGTATTTCCGTATATTTATAAACATGGAACATAAAATATGTAAAAAATGTAATTTATTAAAAGAATTGTCTAATTTTAGAAAAAGAAAAGATAATAAAAGTGGTTATGGTAATAATTGCAAATCTTGTGAATCTATTATTATTAAATCATATTATAAAAATAATAAAAAAACAATAAAAGAAAAACGTAATATAAATAGAGATAAAAATAACGAATATTTTAAAAAAAGATACCTAAACAATAAAGAAAAAATGTTAGGGTATTTTAAAAAAAGATATAATAAAAATAAAGAAAAGGCATTGGAATATCAAAAAGAATATCGTAAATTAAACATAAATAAAATTAAAAAAAGACAAAAAATATGGTATAAAAACAATAAACAACGTGTTATTGATAATAATCGTAAAAATGAGAAAACACGTAAAATAACTGATTTAGTTTATAGATTAAAAAGAATTATTAAAAATAACATAAAAAACTCACTAAACAGTAAAAACATAATTAAAAAAAATAGGACACATGAAATACTTGGTTGTTCAATAAAAGAATTTAAGGTATATTTAGAATCTCAGTTTCTTCCTTGGATGAATTGGGATAATTACGGCAAGTATAATGGCACGTTTAATCATGGATGGGATATAGACCATATAACACCAACATCAATAGCTAAAACAGAAGAAGAATTACTAAAATTAAACCACTATAGTAATCTACAACCACTATGTAGTAAAGTTAATAGAGATATTAAACGAAATAAATTAACACTTTAATTCATTATATTTATGCATTTCCAATAATTGAATAGCTTCTTTCTTCATAAACATAATGTTTATTTTATTAAAGACTTTAACTTCTTTATCCCAATATAAAACATATATTTGTCTACATTTTTTACCAGTTTCTAACTCATATAAATAAACATATATACTAAGTTGTATTGAATATATCGACCATTGACAATTTTGAAGATGATTAAACGGTGGTAATAACGACTCAAAACCAAAAGGGTTATAGAAATTAAAAACTTTATTAGTTTTATAATCTACCAAATCAAAATGCGTATCAGAAATATCAATAACTAAGTCTGACATACCAGCAATTTCATAATTTTCATTATACATGATTCGTTCTGGTTTCATATAAATACCTTTATCTATCTTCAATAGATTATAAGCGTCTATTACTAATTGCTCAAATTCACCTTCTTTAGTAGCTGGTGGAAAATACCATTCTTTAGCTAATATATATTTTTCTAATATACTATGTACAAGAGTACCATATTCATTAGCAATATCATTCAATTCTTGCCAATAATCTAGTATTTGTTGTTGAGATAAACCTATATACCTTTCTTGTTTTACATTGTTTAGTTGCTTAGTAATTGCTAATGATATACCCTCTGCATCAAAATGTGGTTCTATCATTTTAATCGCAGTAGTTACTGATTTGTATTTTTTACCAGAAACTTTATGAATGTATTTATGCTCTATCGGTTCTAAATATACTTGACTATCATCTATTTTTATCATAACGCAAAGATACTAAAGTTTTAGGTAATGTGCAAGTATTTATTAATATAATGAGTTTTACGTCTTCATATGCGTCTTTTTAGTTAAAATCATATATTTATATTTTGGAGCGTAAAACCCATCGGTCTTCAGCCGATGGGATATAAGCGACCAATGGAGTGATGATTTAACCTTGATTTAAGATATATTGACGAATAGTTTCTGGTGAAGCCTCACCAATTGAACAGGCAAAATAACCATCAGACCAAAATGTTTTCTCATTCCAAAATTGATTTAAAAGAAAACCTTGATGCGGTAAGATTAATAGAAATATTAAAAAAGATAGTTTAATTCATAATCAGTTGGGGTTCTAGCACCTTTGAGTAATAAAATTATTCCTTTGTTATTCATTTTTTCGTAAATCTTGGATGGGTCATAACCTTCTGGGGGAAAACAAATTTTTATTCTGTTTTTCAAGTCACCGAAATTCATTTTTTTAAATAATTGTAGTGAATTTAATTTAGCGTCATCATCTAAAGCAATAACTATATTTGCTGATGCTTTGGTATAAAGCAATTCAAATAATTTTGGCGAAACATATTTTCCTAACAAGGGTATGGAGTTTGGAGTTACTATATGGTCAAAAACACCTTCTACTAAATAAATAGTGGCATCCCAATTAATCACTCCCTCATTGAAGATTATTTCTTGTTTTTCAGCTTCTGGGTTTAAATATTTTATCTTGTTGTATTCTCTTGGAAACCATCTAGATATGAAATAATTCAATTTCATATCAGCATCATAAGATGGGATGATTATTCTATTGAAATACTTACCAATTGTTGTATAACCTATATTAAAGTTGCTTATGATTTCATCTGTAACACCACGGTCACGTAAATAACCAATTGCTTTACCATAATTATAATCTTTTTGTGAACAATGAATAAGTTTTTTATAACCTTCAGGTAGTACTACTTCTTTAATGATTTTTTTCTTTTCTAAAACAGAATCAGTGTCTGGTTTTATTAAAAGATAATCAGATAAGTTTTTTTTGGTTCCGTATTTTTTAATTAGGTAAGGAAGTCTACCCCTCATTACATCACCACATGACCAGCAATGGAAAACCCCAAGATTATAGTTTATTTCTAGGTTGCCTTTACCATCACCTTCTGACATTGATTTTTCAGCTGAGCAATTAGGGCAATCGAAAGCTATTTGACCTGAGTCTTCGTTATGTTTTCTGGATTCACCTAGAAAACTCTCAAATATTCCAACTAATAAACTTGACATACCTACAAAGGTACGAAAATTATTTGAGATTTACAATATTAAAGTATAAATAAACACTTAATGAAATATAATTAACATTATTTAACCCATTTACCTGTTTTATACATATAACCTATCCCCGCAGCATATGCATCACTTAAATCAAAAGACTCTTTCTTTAGTTTATTGTTCTTGTCATATAACCAAGTAATTTGTGGCTCTAGGTCTGCAACAAGACTCCAAATTACCATTTTTTTATCAATATCAAAATCATACCCACCGAACAATACTGGTTTATTTTTAGCTATTTGCTTAGCATCCAATTGTGTTCCATCTCTTTTGGTTTTTCTTGGCGACATTAACTCACTAAATCCATATTTTCTAGCATCATAAGATGATATGAAATCTGGAACTACACCTAATGTTTCATACACAGATTTAGAAATCATCCCATTAAATCTTAATAGTGTTGCTACAGTGTAAATGTTATTGGATTGTAATAATGGTTCTTCAATTACAACTTTGGTAATTCCGAAATCCACGTATTTAGAAAGAAATTCTTCTTCGAATATTTCAACCTTACGGAATAATTCTTCCATCTTGGTTTCTGGTTGTGGTTTAATTTTAGGACTAACATGATGAAGTAATTTCAATTTACCTTTATCTTCTAAATCTTCAAATAGTGCAATACCAATGCAACTTGTACTAACATCCAACGAAAGCAAAAAATTTGGTTCTTTTGACATATATTATATTTTATACCAATATAACACAAATTAATAAAAAGAAAAGCCTTAAAGACTTATTTTTACCCCAAGAGCTAAAAACTCATTTACTGTCTTTTGTGTATGACGGTCAAGTTTAGCCAAGGCAATTAAATTATCGTTAATATCATATAACCCTACTTCACTAATTCTTGGTGTGTCGCTTGGTCCAAATGTAGGATTGGTTGACGCTCCAAATTCACCTCTATCTGCAATACAAACAACATTTTGATAAACGTCTGTTGAAACACTATTTGCTGTCAATGACACTGTTACTGCTGTTACTGATGTTGCCGCACTTATTAGTTGTGGATGTGTTATCACTAAAATTCCTTTATCTAAATAAGCAATCCCTACTACTGTATCAGCTGTTTGACCCACATTTGCATTAGTTTGAAGGTTTATAAGTTGTTTTTGATATTTACTGAATGGTTTGTTTGTCCCAAAACCAGTAGACCAACTTAACGAAGAATTACCACCATTAGGCCTCATAACAGTATCTGACACCAAGAACGCTATATTATCCCCAAATTTAGCCGCTACAGCACCAGTATCTCTAATATTAGCATCCTCAGTTTTTAATGGTATACCTTTGTTTTGAAATGTGCTATAAATATATTTATTACTCCCACCAGCTATGTTTAATGATAACATAAGTTGTTTACCATCTAAACATTCACCATATGATGAACCACTAATAGCTAAAACTAATAAATTTGTTTGGGCTAATCCGCTTAATGCTGTATCTGAATACCCACCATTAATATATGTCGTTGAAGTATAAACTACATCAACTGTAGAATCTACTGGCAAACGAAATGATTGATATAGGTTGCCTAAACCTAAAGTATCAGTATTATAATTGTTTCTATAAACCAATACTTCTGTTATATTAGAACCTGTTATTACTGTTTGACCATTAGGAATTACATCAGCTGAAATTCTACTTGATTGCGCTTCTACTGATTTTTTTGTTGAACTACTGCCAGCATTGGTATATAAAAAACTATTTATGTTACTATATTTTGCAGCACTATTACTTACTGTTCCATTAACACCTATTGTTCCAGATACTGATGGTACGTAACCAGCAGCCAAAGAAAACGCTGCATTATAATTAGCATCTGAATCACCTATTCTAAAATTGGTAATTAAATTGCTTTTTCCTGAAGCCATTAATTGACGACCTATTGGTGTCAATTTTGCCATAAGTGTTAGTGATGTTCCGCTAGTGTTAAATCCCATATAATTTGTTTTTTAAAAATCTAAAGATAATTCCAACATCACAGTATTATTTGACTCCAACGCAACTGGTATTGATACCTTGCCAATACACACAAGTGTATTAGTTGAATCGTATATTCCAACATCCGTAATTTTTATGTTTGGTGGATTTGTTGATGGGTCTGTACTTCTAGTTGGATTGGTTGTTGTATTAAATTGACCAGAATTAACTCTAACATCAAATATTGTTTTATAAATCGTAGCACCAATATTTGTATCTAAATTACCGTAGAAAAATCTTTCATCCCCAAATTGAAGAGTGTTTGGATAAAGAGTTTGT
>QGNH01000548.1_pt2 | contig 27626 bp, 41 predicted proteins | sample 1735481 | NCBI WGS metagenome assembly QGNH01 (sample SAMN09239004, study PRJNA386568) | Viral metagenome, whole genome shotgun sequencing project.
GAACGCGGCTGGCATCCCGTTTTCGACGAACGACCCGATCCAGAGAAATCCTAAAATGCCTGGCATAAGTTTTTTGCTCAAAGGCCAACCTTGCCACCTTGATTTCGCTGGCGAGTATCAGCCAGGCGACCAGCCGCCGAGCGGATACCCGGACCAATACGAATGGGCGATGGTCCAGGAGAAGGCCGGTCTTCGCCAACGCCGGTGCTGTCAGTGCGCGAAGTTCAAATATCCGCAGGAGCTTAGCCACATCCGCAATGTGTCCTACGCCAGCCGAACCAAACGCGGACCGGCAAACGTGCGGATTGAGGGGGCGCTTTGCAACAACTGCCACAACCTAGGAGTGAACCCGTGAAAATCAAACGCCGTGCCTCCGACCGGAAGAACGACTCCCGTAAATTCCGCGAGGCGCAAATCCGCGGCTCGATGGATCACACCAAACCACAGAAAGGCGCCGCCAGTGCGGGCGCCCGCACTGGCGAAACCAACGGCCACGCCAACGGTCTTGCCGCGGCGAATGGCTTGCCGCCTCTGGCTTACGCGGAGGGACGGGAAATCCGCTTGCCGATTGATTCAATCCGTCCCAGCGCGACGAACCCGCGGAAACATTTCGACCAGGCCGCACTGGACCGGCTGGCCGAAAGCATCCGCTCCCAAGGCATCGTCCAGCCGCTCTTGGTCCGACCGGCGCCGGCCGACGACATTCTCAAGCTTTACGAATTGGTCGCCGGCGAGCGACGGCTGAAGGCAGCGAAGCTGGCGGGACTGACGCACGTTCCTTGCCGCGTGATGCCATTGGCCGATCTGGAGGCCGAGGCTGCGCAAATTGTCGAGAACGATCAGCGGGAGGATTTACCCCACCTGGAACGCGCCGCCGGCTACCAAGCTCTGATCGACAAGCACGGCCTGACCGTGGACGACGTGGCCGCCAAGGTCGGTAAAGCCCCGCGGACGATCCGCGACTTGCTCAAACTCCTGGTGTTGCCGCCTATCGCCCGCGATGCCGTTGCCGCCGGCTACCTCGACCCGACCACGGCGGAATTGATCGCGCGCATTCCCGGCGACACAGCGCGGGAGGATTTTGCCCGCCGTGTTCTCACGGGCCGCACGTGGGGCGACACGCCAACGCCGAAGCAAGCGCGCGATGCGATCAAAAACGGCAAGACAAACGAGGGCGGCGGCGAGGGCGTTATGAGCCTTCGCGCCGCCCGCGAGCTGGCCCGGACCAGATACATGATCGAGCTGAAAGCGGCTCACTTCGATCGCAAGTCGCTGGACCTGGTGCCCGCCGCCGGTAGCTGTGTCGAGTGCCCGAAGCGCACGGGGAACGATCCCGATTGCGGCGACTCGCGCGCGGACGTGTGCATGGACCCGGTTTGCTTCGACGCCAAGACGAAGGCGCATGGCGACCGAGTGCTTGTCGAGGCGCAGGCCGCGGGCCAGGCGGTTCTGCCAAGGGAGGAATGCAAGAAGCTCTTCCAGCGCGACGGCTCTTTGGATTGCAGCGCGCCTTACGTCGATCTCGCTTCGCCGTGCTACGAAGGCAGTGCCCACATGGGCCAGAAGAAGTGGGCCCAGGTCGTCGGCAAAGAGCTGGCCGCGAAGGCGGTGATCGCGGTCGATCCCAAGGGCGTCGTCCACCATCTGCTTCCCAAGGCGATAGCGAAGAAGGCGGTGGGCAGCAACAGAACGCCGGCGCAATCGAAGGAAGAGGCGAAGCAGAAGGATCGCGAAGCGGCCGAGCGGAAGAAGGCGGTGATCGGCGCGGAGGCGGCGCTGCGGGCGAATGGGAAAGTAGCGGAGGCGATCGTTGGATCCTTCGGCAGGCCGGAAGAGTGCGTGGCCTTATTGCAGGCTCTGGCTGCCGGGCAAGCCAGTGTGGCATGGAGCGACGCTTGCCGGGCTGTCAGGAAGCGTCGCGGACTAAACAGCGTCGGCGTCAAACTAGCCGATGTCGAGGCTATAGCCGCCCTGGCGGGCACGCTGGAGCATCCCGGCGAATTGCTCGGCCTGATCGGCGAGCTGGTCTGCGCCCGCAAAACACTCGACTGGAAGAGCGCGCATTTCTTCGGCGAAGGCCGCGGCGAGAAGGGCTTCTTCGAGGCGTTCGGCATCAAACGCAGCGAATTGATGAAGGATCTGGAGCAGGAGGCCAAGGCAAAGTGTGGTAACAAAAAACCCGCGAAAACCCCCGGCAAGAATGGCAAGGCCAAGGCTGGTCCGCGGCCGGCCGGCACGGAAGCCGCCCAGGTCCTCGACGACGCCGGCGATGAAGAAGATAACCCCGTTGTCGCCAAGCGTCTCAAGCGCATGGCGGCGGACCTGCGCGGCGAGCCGCGCGGCCAGTGCCGGATCTGCGGCTGTACCGCCAACGATTGTAGAGGCTGCGTTGAGCGGACCGGCGTTCCCTGCGAATGGACCTCGGTTGACGCAGACCTCTGCTCCGCCTGCCAACCCTTGCTCGATACCGATATGGGCCAGATGTTCGGCGCCGTCCCCGACTTCGCCGGCGAAGGCGTCCAGGTCACGCTGGCGCTGGCCGGCGTAACGCTGGTTGGCGAGCTGCTGGAGGTGGGCACCACGATCCCGCTGCCCAAGGGGATCACCAAGGCTCATGGCGAGGACCTGCGCCGCATCGCCCGCAAATGGATCGACGGGAAGCTGAAGCTCGACCTCCCGGCCGACATGACGCGCGACACCTGCCTGAACGATCTGTTGCACGGCAAGAACATCTACAAGCAAACCTGCGCTCTTGAGGACGCGGGCCTAATCACGGTCGGCGATTTGCTCGACCGCGCCGCGAAGGGCGACCGCCTCGTCAGGGACGGGGTGGCGTACCGGGGCGATACGCAGCTGGTGTTTGCAACCTTGCGAGAGGTCAAGGGACTTTCGGCGAACGCAGTCAATGAAATCGCCGATGCGGTGATTGATGCCGGGCTAATCGTTGGGGAGGAGGTCGCCCCGGCATGAGCCGCCTCAAGTTCACCTACAGGCTCGAAGATATCGAGCTGGTCCAGTCGCTCTACTCCACCACGAGCGCCGCCGAATTGGCCGCGCAGATCCATGGCACGCCCCGAGCGGCCAATGCGATCTATCGGCTGGCCTTCGCGCTGGGCCTGTGCAAATGCCCGCATTTACCTCCCCAGGTATACGGGTCGATCCGCCGGCTCCATGCCGATGGCCTGCCGGATCGTGTAATTGCCCTCAAGCTAGGCATGAAACGCGATTCGGTCAAAGATATCCGTCGCGTCCGGCTGGGCCTGCCGACGATCCCGGACATCGATGGCAAGCGCCAGTCGGTGCGGACCCAGCTTGCCCGCCTGGGCCTCCGCCAAGACGAGCTGCGCTCATGGGGCTTTCGGCGCTACGCCCGCCGGCATGGCTGGCCCGAGGACCTCCGGCCGCGCGAGGTGCAGATCCTCAACGTACTGGCTGCGCGAGGGCCGATGACCGCGCGGGAACTCGCCGAAGCGATCGGGATGCGCACCGATCAGGTGAACAGCACGCACGGCGGGCCACGGTTGCTGGGCGGAAATGGACCGGGAGGGACCTACACGGCCTCGCTGATGCGGCGGGGCCTGATCGTCAAGATTGGTCGAAAGCAACAGGGTTGCGACTACCAGGTGGTTTACTCGATCGCGCTGACGGCGCAAAGGAGCTTCGATGAAGAATGAAGCGGTGAGCGAATGGATCGATCGACTTCGTACCGCAGCCATGAAGGCAGTCACCGAGGATGACATGCGCGAGATTTTCAAAAGCTTGGCCGAGCGGGCCAAAACGGGCGACCGGGAAGCAATCCGATTGCTGATGACCTACCTCCAGCCACCGCCCCCGGCGCCAGAGCAACGCGCCCCGGCGCAACAGGTGAAGGCCAACGTGGTCAACATCTACTCGGGGAGGCGCAAGCAGCCCGGCAAGCTGGTGCGCGATGAGCCTCTGAAGATCGAGCACAGGAACGGAAACTGACTCACGGAGGAGAAGCCATGCCGACTGACACCCAAACCATCCACATCCGCTGGATGATAACCCGCGACCTCCCCGAGGTCCTGCGTATCGAGGAAGACTCCTTCCTCTGGGATGCCTGGACGGAGGGAGACTTTCTCCGGCGCATGAGGGAGCGCAACTGCATCGCCATGGTCGCGGAGTACGGGCCGGATGAGGACAACAAGGTCGTGGGCTTCATGGTCTACGAATTCCACAAGACCTATCTGGTGGTCCTCAACTTTGCGGTGTCTCCCAGGTATCGGCGCTTGGGCGTAGGAGCTGAACTGGCCGCGAAGTTGATCGGCAAGCTCTCGGCAGACCGGCGCAAGCGGATCATGGTCAACGTCAGAGAAACGAACCTGACGGCGCAGCTCTTCTTTCGGAGCCAGGGCTTTTGGGCAGCGCGGGTACTGAGGCGCTTCTATCAGACCACGGGAGAGGATGCGTACCGGATGTGTTACCGGTACCGGGAGGAAGAGAATGCCTGACTCTCGCATCTTCCATGCGTGCCCTCACTGTGGTTGGCAGGTGGACGTCTTGCTATGCCACCAACTTGCCAAGGGCAATATCCCGGTCCATGACTTTGCCGGCTCACGCTGTCCTGGATCGTTGCAGCACGGGAGGAACCCGTTGAGCGACTGCCGGCCGCTGTGGAAGGACGAAGCGCCGATGTGTGGGGATTACATTTGATGCTGCCAAGCATGTTCAAGAAACGCTACAGCTTCGAGAAGTGGCTCAACCTGGGCATCATCCCGGCCATGTGGGCCTGTGTGCTCTGGCTGGAATGGTTGGGCGCCGATTGCTGGTATGTCTGGGTTTCCTGCGTCTTTTGGACCTGGGTAAACCTGCGGTGGTTCCTCTACGAGTATAAGTCTCCGGTCGAGGCTGCATCGTGGAGGTTGGGAATCCTCTGGGGCTGGCCCTTGATACGCCAGGTGATCTGTGTGAGAGCAATCGAGGGGATGCCGAGTGACTGACGTTATCCTTTTCCATGTTTTCAGGCTCTCCCAGGACGATCCCGAGCTGGTTGATTACGCCGGCACGATCACGACCGTCTCTCTGGAGGAAGCAGAAATGCTCGCAGGGCTCGTTTACCACTGTCAGGGCGGAGAATACCTCCACGTTATTCGGGACCCAGACCAGGTGGAAGCATGACGATCATCGACCGCAAAGCCCTGCTGCACTGGGGAGAGGCATTAGGCATCAAGCGCGACTTGCCGGACGACCTTGCATTCATCGTTGATGATCCCTGGAGAGGCGGCCGGAAAATAGTCACCTGGTCCGAGGTGATGGAAAATCGCCGCGATCGGCAGGCTAAGATTCTTCGGCACAAACGCCACGTCGAACCGTGGCGGGCTGTCAAGCTCTGGGTCGCCTACTTCAATCAGGACCTCTTTGGAGGCTGGCACGGATTCATCGAGGATTGGCGTGGCCGCAATGGGCGCATCTGGATCGACCGCGATGGCAAAGGCTTTATTGCTCAGGCGATGGAGATGTTTCCGGTGGGCTTACCTCTGGGATCGTGGAGGAAACGGTGGGAAGAATGGAAGCCCGCTTTTGCCAAGAAGTTTTCTCGGGGGAAGCATGACAGGAAGCCGCGCGGAGTCGTCTTCCTGTGGAAACGCGGCCAGGAACTGGCATGGAGGCCACAGTGACCCCCGCCTACGCCACCCGCCTCGGCCGCTGTTACCACGGCGACTCCCTGGCTGTGCTTCCCCGACTGAAGGCCGGCAGCGTCCAGCTGGTGCTGACCTCGCCGCCTTTCGCGTTGCGGCGGCAGAAAGCTTACCCCAATGCTCCGGCCTCCGAATATGTGGAGTGGTTCATGCCCTTTGCCGAAGCGATCTATCGTGTGCTCAAGCCCGACGGCAGCTTCGTTTTCGAGCTGCCCTTGGCCTGGGAACCGGGCGGCACGCGGAACCTCTACGCCTATGAGCCCTTGTTGTGTCTGGCGCGAAGGTGGAAGCTATGCCAGGAGTTTTACTGGCACAACCCGGGGAAGTTGCCGACGCCGGCGCAATGGGTGTCGATCGAGCGGACGCGAGCGAAGGACGCGGTGACTCCCATCTGGTGGTTTGCTAAGCATGAGCGGCCGGCGGCCGACAATCGACGTGTGACGGTGCCCTACAGCACCTCGATGCGAAGGCTGCTGAAGAGCGGCTATCGGCGACAAACATCGCCTTCCGGTCATGGCCACGATTCGGCATACCGCAAGGACAACGGAGGATCGATTCCACCGAACTTGATACAGGCGTCGAACACGCGGTCAAACGATCCGTACCTGCGCCGCTGCAAGGCCAAGGGCCTGACGCCGCATCCGGCAAGGTTCGTCCCCGAGGTGCCGGAGTTCTTTATCAAGTTCCTGACGGAGCCGGGCGATCTGGTGCTCGATCCGTTCGCGGGGAGCAACACGGTGGGGGCGACGGCGGAGGCGCTGGGGAGGCAGTGGGTGAGCGTGGAGAAGGAAGAGGAGTATGTGAAGGGGAGTAAGCTGCGATTTCGATGAGAAAACACGAATGCCCGCCCTGGTGTCATCGCTGTCCGAAGATGCCGCGCAACGAGGTGATGCCGATGTGCTACGGAACGGCCTGCGCTCCTCCACTTAACCCGCACTCACTTTCGAGTTGTACCTGCGACCGTCCGAAAATGCGGAGAATGCGGAAGTTTATTGGAAGGGTGCTGGCAAGGATGGTGGCAATGGAGAAGCGAATCGCGGCACTTGAAAAGAGACTTAAAAAAGGAGTTCCACCATGAGCCGCCACAACCGCGAACGCAAGCAACTCTTCCAGCTCGGCCTGACCCGCGGTCCCCCTGATTCCGCCCAAGCTGCGCCCCGGCCGCCGGTCCATGCCTTCGAGCTGCCGGCACCGAAGAAGGGGGCCGGCTTGTACGGCGAAGACGACGAAGAGGATGAGGGCCGGGAGCGGGAACCCACGTATTAGACTTGGGCGAGGATCATGGCCTATTTAATTCGGCCATGAAAAAATCACCCCCCAAACCACCCGCGTTTCCGCCCGCACTCCTTGTCGCCCTGACCAAGAACCTGGCAAAACCGGAAGAAGCTCTGGCCGCCGGCGAGTACCCGGTCCACGGCCAGGCCCTGCTCCAGGTCGATGCCATTGTCTGCGTCGGCGAAGCGGGCGACGCCAAGGCGACGGTAAGCGTCGATGCGGGCAAACTGCTCGCCGCGTATCTGCATACCTGTGGACTGGACCTGCCGCCGGCCGACGAGCTGCACAAGTTACTGCGGAAGGCGTTCGCGCTGAGCCTCGTCGAGAAGCCGAAAGAGCCGTACCTGGCAATGACGGCGATGGTCGAGGTAACGCTGAAGCGCTGCCGGGATGAAGTCGCGGAGACGCGGGCCAGGGTGCCGCGGGCGGGGGCGGTGAAGGCTCCGGGGAGCTGCGAAGTGGTGGAGTGGCGGCCGCAAGGGTAGGCCCGACTGCCTATCAGATAGGGCGCCTGGTTTTCCGCCCCGGCGCTTCGCCCAGCGCTGGGGCTTTTGGAGAAACCATCGAATGGCTGACCCGAAAAAAGCAATGGCGTCGTTCCGCCTGTCGGAACAGACGCGCGAAAAACTGGAGGTGTTGGCCGACGTGTACGAGAGCCAGGCCAACGTCATCGAACACGCTGCCGACCTGCTCACCGATCCGAAAATCTCTTCCATCATCGGCGGTGGACAGTTCGCCGCTCAGCAAGGACTTCGCCTGCTGTGTGACTTGCTGACACCTTCCTGCCAGAAGGTAGAGGACAAATTCTCGCGCCCCGAATGGAACCTGATTGCCGATGCCAATAACGGTTGCTCGCCCATGTTTTCGATGATGGGCATTGACCCACGGCACGCTCCGACCATGCTCATCGCCAACGTCGAGGATGACATCCGGCTTAACTGCGGCGACCAAAAATGGCTGGCGGAGGACAATCCGCGCGAAGCCGCGAAACGTGGCAAAGCGCTCGTGGCCAAGCTCGCCGCCCTGGACGAGCTGGAGCGCTGGGCCGTGCTGCTTGCCGTGCAATTTTTCTGGGAAGACGCCCGGCCGAGCGACAAGGGAGGACAGAGGATCGACCATCAGCGCGACGAGTGGTGGAGGCTTTCTTTCCGCCGAAAAGCCGCCACGAAGGAGAAGGGTCGTGCCAAAGCCGAGTGAGTTGACTGGTTGCGTGTTCGGCCGGCTGACGGTCCTGGGCCGGTCGCAACAGCGTCTTCCGCAAAGTGGCCGCGAGGCTCGAAAGCGTGGTTGGACGTTGCCGCCTGGCCGCCGAAGCCGTGGTCGCGTTCAGCGGCCGGCCGGCATTGCTTCGCGCGATTGAAGGCGTTCCGCTCGACCAGCAGCGCCGCTATGCCGCCGGCGAACCGATCCAGGTGATAGCCCCGGACCGGGCAGAAGGCGTGCTGACCATGCCGCTGGCACAGCTCCCCGCCGCAGCCCTGCGCGTGGTGTTTGCCGATGGCGAGGTGCGGACGCCGGAGGCCCAGCGATTGGCCTTCCGGCCGCGCGGCAAAAACAAGCGGCGCGATGAAGGCAACCGCTGGCGTCCGCGCTATGATCGGGAAGCGGGCACCGTGGCCGTGGGCCGGATGACGATTCAGGTATCGGACCTTCTCCACGAACTGGCGGCTGCCGCCGGGCCGGATAATGCCTTGCTCGACGCCGAACCGGACCAGTACGTGACGGTGAAAGTGCGGCTGACGCGCGAGGAGAGCAAGAGGCTGGTCGAGATGGCGAAGCGAACGGAGTTACCGGATTGGGAACTGATCCGCAAGGCGATGCGGGCGTTTGGGCTGATTTAAGGGGAGGCGTGCCGTGGCCACTTGGGACGACATTTACCGCGATAAGCTAAAGCCGAATTCGGCGGCTCCCGGAGAGCCGCCGGCGAGCACTGAAGAGAAGGCGCTGGGCCTGAACTTCTGCTGCCCGCGTTGCGGTGGGTGGGCTTTCGGGCGCGACCCTGGAACTGGGTTGGCGTGGTGCAACTCGGACGCCAAGGGCAGACCGCTATCGGAGCCGGGAGCGGGGAAGCCATGCGGATGGAAAGAGGGCAAGGATGGCCTGTTGCCCAGGTCCTGATAACACGCATTTCTCGGAGCAAAACGCCGCCCCGAATCACAGATTATCACTGAGCTTCTTTGCTATCGCTTCGGCCGCCTGATCGTCGCTGTCGTCATACCCTACGGTTGTACGTATGTCCGCGTGGCGGGCGAACTTACGCGCTTCCCGCACGTCGCCCTTGCTGGCGTCCAAAAAAGCGGTAATTGCCGAATGTCTGATCTTGTGACAGGCCAGTTTCATCCCGGCCGATTTGCCCAAATCTCGAACGGTCACGTACAGGCCGGAGACCGATAACCTGGCGCAGGGGGCCGCATTGTCCAGGTTGACGAACAGCGGGGCCTCTGGATTATCACCGGCCTTGATCGGCCGGACGTGCATCCAAGCGGTCAAAGCGTCGATGGCTTTTGGATAGAGCGGAAGCCAGGATTTCTCACGCTTCCCCTTGCCCTGAACGGATATGCGCCGACCTTCCTTGTCGAAATCCCCGAGAGAAAGCCGGCAAAGTTCCGCGCGGCGCAGGCCGCGGTCGTAGAGCAGCCGGAGGATCGCCACATCCCGGATTCCTTTCGCGTCGCCGCGCTGTCCGGCGCGCATTATCAGCTTGCGGACGCCAGCGGTGCCTGGGCCTCGTGAGTCGCGGCGTTTTTCCGACTTCACGCCGGCCACGTTGAGCGACCAGGGGATCATGCCCGTCACGTTGGCCAGGCCGACCAGCGACCGGAGGGCCGCAAGTCGCCTATTCACAGTTGCCGAGCTGAGCCCCGCATCGAGCATACTCGAGCGCCAGCGCAGGGCCAGCTCGTTGGCGGCCCCGTGGCCGGCGCCGAGGAGTCGAGCCGCTGCGGCCGCGGCGTCGGGATCTCCGGCCCAGGCTGCGAACGCGGCGGCGTCGCTGGAGTAGGCCCGGATCGTGGTGGGCGACCGGCCGGAAAGCCAGGCGGCGAGCAAGCGCTGCGCGGGGGAGGTTTCGGCCGGTAGTGCGGGTGCAAGGGCGGGCAGGTTCGGAGTGTCCATGGGGGCGAAGGTAGCGAATAATAAAGGGCGCAAACAAAGGAGGCCGCCATGCGGACGCTGTTTGAAATCGTCGAGGGAGCCAAGGACGGCAACAAGCCGACGCATGAGGAATGCTACTTCGCCATGCTGATGCTGAGCGAGCTGTGGCATTTCGATCGCATGGATGTGAGGTCACTCTGCGAGGCGATCAAGGAGCGCAAGCCGTCGCTCAAGGTGCGGGGAGAGGTGACCGTCTCGGAATCCTTCTATCGCTGCAGGCGAGCCCTGGACGCGGACCCGCAGAAGTGGCTGGGGGACCATGTGCCGGGCAATCTGCATTACGAGCGGATGCGCGAGCTGGCCTTCAAGGTCGCGGAGAAGGCGACGGGGGAGAAGCTGCGGTAAAGGGGCGGTTGCCGGGCCGCGTACAATGTATTAGACTAATATCATGCCAAGGAAATCGGCCGTGAAATCCGAGCACGCTGTCAAGCCGGCGCTTCCACTGAAGAAGCGGTCGCACTTCGCCCGCCGGCTGGCCGAGCTGCGCGAAACGAAAGGCCTGTCACTCAAGGCCGTCGCCGATGCCGTGGGAACAACCGCCTGGGCAATCCAATGGATCGAAGATGGCAGGGGAGAGCCGAAGCTATCGACCGCACAGCGCATTGCCGTCTCTCTGGGCGTTCCCTTTACCGATTTGCTTGGGCCATCGCCCACTGATGTCCCGCTGGCCGTTCCAGGGAGGCCAGTTGGCCGCCAGCCGTCTTGAAATTCAGCTGACGCAATAATTCTGACCCTCCAAACCGATCTAGCTGCAAGAATTCTCAAATCCGCAAACCTTCTAATTCTTTAGGCTTGCGTTTGCCAGCCAAACTATTTTCCTAATTCGTCTAATTTTTTAGCAATATCCGCTTGACTGAAACGTCTAATACATTAGATTAGAAACAGTGAAGGACGCAACGAACCCCAGACGAAAGGAAGTTACCGATGTTGACCGCCATCCTGATCGTGCTGGCCGCCGTGGCCCTGGTTGTGACCCTGTACCTCGAAACGCGAGAGGAGTAACCGATGGCAACTGGAACCGCCCGCTACAAGGGAAAGACTTACAAGCTGCTGTTCGCTGGCCAAACGCGATTTGGCCGCCGCGCGCACCTCCAATTCTGGAATGGTCGAAAGACGTTCTGGGTTGACGAGAGCAAGCTGGAAAACGTCTGCGTCCGCGATGAGGCCGCCCGCCCCGTGGCCGCCGCCGCTGGCCGCGTCGATGAGCTGGACGCGCCGCCCGTGGCCCACGTTACCGAATCGACCGTTTACACCGTGGAAGAGGCCGCCCCGATCATGGACGCAATCGAGACCGCCACTGAGGCCCGCGAGGCCGCCGAGCTGGGCCGCTGCTGGGACTGTAACGCCGTGGGCGCCGTTGGCCGTAACTGCCGTCACTGCGAATTTGGCCAGTACATTTAATTCCCCGAACCGCAACCCGAACCGCAAAAGGGAGTCTAGACCGTGGTGAAAATTCTTTCCTCCATTCCGAGCGTTGCCAAACCGCCGCACGAAATGTTCAGCTACCTCGATATTCGCGCCATCGCCGCCGACGTGGCCGATGGCATGATCCGTGACGCGATGGCCGAGCGCTTGCCAGCCGCTGGGCCCGCCGCCGTGGCCGCCCCGCCCGCCGCCGCCGTGCCGCAACCGACGTGGGGAGAATTGGCTGGACTGAAGGCCGAGATTGACCAGACCCGCCGCGAGCTGGCCGACGTGGCGACGTTGGCCGCCGCCCGCCCTGCGCCCGCAGAAGCGCCCGCCGCTGGGGCCGCTGGCCTGGACGTGGAAGGGGTAAAAGAGCTGATCCGCGCCGCCTTCAAGACGTTCCGCCCGCGTGGTGGAAACGTGGTGACCGTGCAACCGCCGCCGCCCGCCGCCGAGGTCGAGGTTGGCCTATGTCACAAGGTTTTCGCCGAGGTGTTAGAGCTGGCCGCCGCCCGCGAAAACATCTTCCTCGTGGGGCCGACTGGCCCTGGCAAAACCCACCTGGCCGCCCAAGTGGCGAAGGCGCTGGGCTTGCGTTACCGCTTCCTCTCTTGCACCGCTGGAATGAGCGAAGGGCAGATTGCAGGCCGCTTGCTGCCGACTGGTGAAGGGGGCCGCTTTGAATACGTCATTTCCGAATTCGTCCGATGCTACGAAGAGGGAGGAGTTTTCCTCATGGACGAGGTGGACGCCGCCGATAGCAATACGCTCCTCCTCATCAATGCCGCAATCGACAATGGCGAAATGGCGTTGCCGAACCGCCCCGCGAAACCGATTGCAACCCGTCATCCCGACTTCGTTCTGATCTGCGCCGCGAACACAATGGGCAATGGGGCCGATCGCTCTTTCGTGGGCCGCAACCAGCTGGACGCCGCCTTCCTGGACCGCTTCGCCGCTGGCCGCCTCGTGATGGATTACGACGAAGAGTTAGAGGCCGCCTTGACCCCGAACTATGCCGAGGTCCGCGTGACGTTGCAAGAGTACCGCCGCCGAGCTGGCCGCGCGAAGCTGCGTCGCTTCATTTCGACGAGGTTTATCCTCAAGTGCGCCAAGCTGCAATGGGACCTGGCCCGCGTCGAGAAGGCCCTGTTTATCGACTGGTCCGCCGACGAAATCGCCAAGGTCAAAGGAGGTGCCGCGTGACCGCTCCCGCAACAAAGCACGTCCGCACTTATTATTCCGTGGCCGCCATGCTGGCCGCTTGCGATGGGGCCGTGGCCGCTGGCCGCGCCGAACCACAAAAGGACGTTGCCGATTACCGTCAAGTTGGCCGCCGCTTCCGTGGATGGAATGAGGCCCGCGCCGCCGCCGAATCGCCCTGGCAGGATGGGCTGGACATTTTGCAGGAAATGATTTTCGAGGTTGACCGCGAGCGCATCGAGGTGCCCGCCGCCCTGGACGTGCGCCGCCGCCGCCGCTGGGCCGCCGACGATGGGGACGAGGTTTGCCTGGACCGCCTTCGCGCTGGGCAGGATGCGTGGCAATCGACCGCCCGCGTGGCCGTCAATCATCCGCGCCAAGTGACGATCTTTGCCAACGTGTCCGCGAGCGCTGGCGTATCTCACGACGCGATTCTATGGCGTGGCGCCGCCGCGATTTGCCTTGCCGATCTTTTGGAAAAGCAAGGCTACCGCGTCGAGCTGTGGGCTTGCGAATATGGCCGAAGTCTACACATGGACAACCAGTATTCCCTTGACGCCGCGAAGCTGAAAGGCATGGCCGAACCGCTGGACATATCAACTATCGTTAATTCTTTGTCAGGCTGGTTTTTCCGAACCGTGTTCTTTCAGGCAAGCCACGTTCCCGCTTTGCCAGTATGTCCAGCCGCTGGACGCCACGCGAACCTTACCGCCGACGTTGACGCAATCGCCGCCCTGGCCCGTGGAAGCTACCCGATTGTGATGGATGGAATTTTTTCCCGCGACGCCGCCCTGGCCCTGATCCGCAAAACCGTGGCCGCGCTGGCCGCCTAACGAAAGTGGGGAGCGCTGGCCAGAAACCAGCGCTCCCCGTGGATTCCCCCGAACCGCAAAGAACAGGAGCAACCCGAATGGCCGTTTTAACCGAATCGCTCGCGCCGATCAAGGCCCGTCCCGCTGGGCCTGGCCGCCGCAAGCCGCGCCGCAAGGCCGTCCACAAGCCCCGCCGCAAGGCGCGCCGTCAGAGCGCCCGCCCCGCCGCGCCGAAGGCACCGCCGCCCGCCTTTCGTTCGTTGGGCGATATGGCCGCGCACGATCCCGAGGCGTACCGCCGCCATGCTTACGACATGGCCGCGATTTTTGGAGGGCCGAAATGATCCTGCAACCGTCGCTATTCGCTGACGCCGACCGCCCCGCGAAGCTATCGCTGGCCGATCCGCCACCGTGCCCAGACTGTGGGGCCGAGCTGGTCCGCACATCCGAGCGCTGGTTTGCTTGCCCCGCTGGACATGGGGGATTGACCCCCGCCCCGCGTGCCAGGCCCGCCGCCGCCGAGAAAGAGGAGCGCCGCGCCGTGACCTTATTTGGCCGAGCGTGGCGTGCTCACCTGGCATATGAGGACCGCGCCGAATCGCTGGAATTTATGCGCCCCGTGGAACCGCCGAAGAGGTGCCCGCATTGTGATGCCGTGCTCTAGCGCCCGCAGTGATGGCCAGGCGCCCGCCCCGCCTGGCCGTCGCTCTGGACCCTAGCAACCCGAACCGCAAAGGAAGGTGACCCGTGGCAACCGTTACCGCATTATTTCCGCTGGGCCGAATTGTGGCGACGCCTGGCGCCCTGGACGCATTCCGCGCCGCCGACGAATCGCCCGCCCCGTACATTCGCCGCCACGCGCAAGGCGACTGGGGCGATCTGGACGCCGAGGACCGCCAGGCGAACGTGGCCGCCGTGTTCGACGAGGCCCGTATCCTGTCCGCGTATCGCCTGGCCGATTCTACGAAGGTCTGGGTTATCACTGAGGCCGATCGCGCATCGACGTGCATTTTGTTGCCCGAGGAGTATTGACCGCCACCGCCCCAGACTGGCAGGCTCTCACGTTTAAGCCGTGAGCTGGGGCCTTTGTCCATCCGCAACCCGAACCGCGAGGAGGTGCCGCCATGTTCCCCCATCAGATCCCGCCGCGCCAGCAGCGCCGCGAAATGGAGTGGATTCGCCGCGAGCAAGAAGAGGCCCGCAACAATGCCGCCGTGCCGATAGTCGATTATGCTGGTTCAAGCTGGTTTCAATTGGCCGCCGCCGCCAAACTGGGCGATGGGCAGGCCGCCGCCGAAATGGAACGCCGCCACCGTTAACCAAGGAGGTCCGCAGATGCCGACGATCTATACGTCCAATTTCTCGCGCGTGAAGCTGCTGCCTGCCGAGGTAGTGCCCGTGTCGATTGCCCGCTGGCCGCCGCGAACGTGGAAGGGCGCCCGCTGTATCGACCTCGCCCCGCCCGTCGAGCTGCTGCGCGCCGTCAAAACAGGCAAGATACCGATTGCCGAATACACCGAACGTTACCGCGCGCATCTGGCGAAGCTGGACCCGAAGGCCGTGGCCGCGAAGCTGCCGCCGTCCGCTGGGCTCTTGTGCTTTTGCCCGCCTGGATTTTATTGTCACCGTCGCTTCGCCGCCGAGTGGCTCGAAGCCGCGCTGGGGGCCGAGATACCAGAGTATGGCATAGGCCGCGAAATGCTAGTGCCCGCCGCCGCCGCGCCTTGCACCGACTGGACCGCCGATATGCTGCCCTGGCGCACCAAGTGCGATCATTGCAAAAAATCCGTACCGTCGAAGCTGGGGGATCCGTCCATGCTTTGCCCCGCTTGTGGGAAAACCTTCCAGCTGGAATGGGACCGCCCCGCATAACCCCGCGTGCAGGCCGTGGGCCTGGCCCGCGTGGGCCTGGCCGCCGCTTGTCGCCGCCCCGCCAGCAATGCCATACTTGCCTCCGTGAGCCCGCCCCCTCGGCTCAGGGGGCTTTTCTTTTTTCTTCTCTGGAGGTATGCCATGAAAGAGCGATTTGTCATCTCCGCCCGCAGTTCCATCGGCGGCACGACCGCGGCCGACGCCGGCCCGCGTCAGTCCGGCCTGAACGTCCCGGGCGGCTCCGGCCGAGGCAACGGGTAAGCCTGGCCAATGGGCAAAACCACTATCGAACTGATCGACGATGCGGCGAACGAGGTCGAGGACCTCGCTCGCCGTTTCGATTCGTGCATCGTGAGCTACAGCGGGGGAAAAGATTCTCGCTGCTGTGCCGAGCTGTGCGTGCGCGCCTTCAAGCGAGTCGTTTTCCTTCATATGTACTTCGTCCCCGGCCTCCAGTGCATTGAGGACAAGCTCGACTTCGCGCGGCAGCGCTGGGACGCCGAGATCGTGCAATACCCTCACTGGACCGTCTTTCAGTGCCTCCGGTCTGGAGTCTATTGCTTCAACCATTGGAAGGAATGGAAGCTACCCGACTTCAAACTGCCGGACGTGTATGCCCTGGCCCGGCAGGACCTGGGCATCGAGCTGGTCGTCCGCGGCGGCAAGAAGGTCGATTCGGTCTGGCGCCGCCGGATGCTGGCGGCCAAGGGCAACAACAAGAAAGTGGCCGACCCGCTGCGGGACTGGCACAAGTACGAGGTGCTCTACTACCTGGCGGCCAACAAGATCCCCGACCCCGACACCGAGGGCGGCGGCATCACCGGCGTCGGCCTGACCACTNNGCCGATGCGATGTGCTGGCTCCACGACAAGTACCCGGGCGACTATGAGAAGATCGTTCGCGTCTTTCCGGTGGCCGAGGCGATTATCAAGCGGCGCGAATGGTACGGGATCGGCAAGAAGTATACGAAGGAATCGACAGCCGGCGAGGTGCCAGTGGGCGAAGAGAACGTCTAGCCCTGGTCGATCCGCAACCCTCTCCGCAAGCTATCGAAAAGCTATCGGCCTTCGGCCCGCTTTTTGCCATTGGCGACCATTATTCGGCACCATTGCCGCCGTCATGACCAAGCGCAAACCCAAGACGAAGCCCGCCAAGCGGCCCCCGCGGAAACCGCCCGTCAAGACGCCGTTGCCGTTGCCGCCGCCCGATGCTCCCCGGCAAGCCCCGGAGGTCCGGGCGCCCGGACCGATCGCGGCAACTCCCGCGTCCCCGCCCGCACCGCCGCCAGCGGCTCCCCCGGTCCAGCCCCCGGCGAAACCGCCGCCCGCTCCCGCCGGCGACGCCCAGCTCTCCCGCTATCAGGGTTTCACGATCGTCCGGGTCCATCGCAGCAAGCTCACCAGCGCCCCGTACAACCCGCGCCGCTGGCCGCCCGACGCCGTCAAGCGACTGACCGCGTTCATCAAGAAGTACAAGCTGGTGGCGCCGATCACCTGGAACGTCCGCACCGGCCACGTCGTCGGCGGTCATTTCCGCCTGGCCCGCCTCGATGCGCTTGAAGGCCACGGCAACTATCTGCTCGACGTGGCCCAGGTGGACATGGACCAGAAGGAAGAGGCGACGATCAACGTAGGTTTGAACAATCCTTCGATGGCCGGCGACTGGTCACTGCCCTTGCTTGAGAAGGTCTATAAAGATTTCGGCATCAAGTTCGAGGACACCGGCTTCGACACCGGGCAGGTCTACCGCATGTTCGGCGCCTCGCCCCTGATGGAGCAACCCGAGGCGATGGCCGACCTGGCCGACAAGGTGCGCAAGGCCAGCGAGCGCTATCAGAAGGTCCAGGACATCAGCGCCAGTCGGGACGGGCACGATTACTACCTGTGCGTCGTGTTCGGTTCCCATGATGAACGCAAGGCGTTTACCGATGCGCTGAAGCAGAGTGACAACAGGTTTCTCGACGGCAAGTTCCTTCAGCAGGCTCTGGCCGCGCGGCCGGCGCCGGAGGATGAGGAAGTCGAATACGACGAGCCGGCCCCTTCCAGCGACGTGGTCGAGGCGGGCGACTCGCAAAAACGCATCAACGATGTGAGACATGGCGGACGACGAAACCGATGATCTCGGCCTGCCCGACGAAGGCGACGGCGTGGAGTTCCCCGAGGACGCAGGGCTGGGCAACCGCGGCGCGCATGGCGGCCCCGGCAGGAAGACCGCCAGTCGCGAGGAGCAGGACGCCATCACCTGCTTTGCTGCGATGCTGCTGTCCCAGGAAATGACCACCGCGGACGTGAAGAAGCAGTTGCAAAAGCGCTACGCCATGTACAACTTCAGCCCGCGGTCGGCCGAAAAGTACATTCACCGGGCGAAGGAAAAGGTCGCCGAATGGTCCGGCCTGAACGCAGATACAGTACGCAGTCAGATTGTGGCGATGCTGCAAGGACTTACGCGCGGCCATTTGAAGGTAGGCGAGCGTCTGGCCGTGCTAGATCGGTTGGTGCTACTTTTCGGCCTGAATGCACCGGCCAAATTCGCGGAGACGAACGCCGACGGTTCGGACTTGACCGATGACGAACGCAAGCTCATCCGTGCCAAAATTCTTGCCCGACTGGGCCTGCGAACTCTGGGCCAGGACGGAGCCGGGACGCCGGGCGACCCAGACCGATCGCCTCTGGCTGGACCCTCTCCAGGTCATGGCCCGGAACGGGATGCCGGCGGACCCGTGGCAGGCAGAGATTCTGCTTTCCTCGGCTCAGAGACTGATAATCCTATGTAGCAGGCAATGCGGGAAATCGACCTGCGTTGCCGCGCTGGCCATGCTGACCGCTTTGCTCGAAGCCCCGGCGATGATCCTGATTCTGTCGCGCAGCCAGCGGCAGTCCGGCGAGCTGTTCCGCAAGGTGAAGTCGTTCTACAAGGCCCTGGCCCGGCCGCGGGCCTTGCGGATCTTCCGGCCGACCCCGGTGAAGGCCCTGGAGCGCGTCGAGCTATTCGGCCCGGACGGCGACACCGTGCAGGAATCTGCGCTCCAGATGGAGCTGGCCAACGGCAGCCGCATCATCAGCTTGCCCGGCAATCCGGACACGCTGGTCGGCTTCTCTGGCGTGACCCTGCTCATCATCGACGAGGCCGCGCGGGTATCGGACACCCTCTACCGCTCGGTCCGGCCCATGCTGGCGGCGAGCAAGGGCCGGCTGGTGCTGCTGTCCACGCCGTTCGGCAAGCGTGGCTTCTTCTATGAGGAGTGGGCCGGCGTTGGCCTGGAGGGCAAGCCGCGGCCCAACGCGGCCGACTGGCACCGCTTTCGGATTCCAGCGACGGAGTGCCCACGGATCGAGCCGAGCTTTTTAGCGGAGGAGCAAGCGTCGCTGGGGTCGCGGTGGTTCAGGCAGGAATACGAGAATTCCTTCGAGGCGGCGGTCGGCACGGCGTTCGACCCGGACAGCATCGAGCGGGCGAGGGTGGCAGGCGGCGAGGAAGCGCCACTATTTTAGTCGAGGAGCGAAAATGACAGCTGACCGCTTCTTCCTTGGCCTCGACCTCGGTCAGAGCATGGACCATTCGGCCCTGGTCGCCCTGCGCCGCCGCCCGATGCGCGATCCCGTCGATCCCGAGCGGACGCTGTTCCGCTACACCGTTCGCGGCGTCAAGCGCTGGCCGCTGGGCACCCTCTACACGGTCGTGGTCAAGGAGGTTGCCGAACTGGTCAGCAAACCGCCCCTGAAAGGTTGCGTCCTGGGGCTGGACGCCACGGGCGTTGGCGCGCCGGTGGTGGAGATGGTCTACGGTCAGAAGCCCGCGGCGACGATCCGGCCGGTGCTCATCACCTCGGGTTATAACGTCGGGGGCGACCCGAGCTGTTACCATGTGCCCAAGCGCGACCTGGTGGCCGCCGTATCGGTATTACTCCAGTCCGGCAGGCTGGAGATCCCGCAGTCGATCCCGGAGTCGGCGCTCCTGGTCAAGGAACTGCAAACCCTCCGGGCCAAGATCACGGCCGCCGGCAATGAGTCTTTCGAGGCCGATTGGCGCGAGCAGGCCCACGACGACCTGGTGCTGGCGTTGGCCATAGCCGCCTGGCTGGGTGAGAAATCCCCCGACGCTTACACGGGCCCGCTGGTGCTCTGGCCGCCGTCGCAAGAACAAGTTGCCGCGGAGAGATACTTGCGCCTGGTGAAAGAGGCAGTGGCCGCGGGGGACAAGAACGAAGTTGTCCGTCTGGCCATGCTGGTCCTGAGAATGCCGGGGATATTCGAGGATACGCGCGACGACGTCCGCAGCATCGCGGTGGACTGCGGCTGCCAGCTGCCGGAGGTCGAGCCGGTTTCGCCCGACTTGACGGTTGACGAATCGGATCGGGTGAAGTTTGCGGGGATGGATGTAGACTTCCGCGAGCCCGAGCTGTGGGGGACGCGGTGATGCTCCTGACCTTGATGGGCCTGTTCGATCCGGCGGACCTCGCCCTTGCCAGGGCGACGCTTCCGCTGGTGCTGCTCGACGAGTTCGAGGTCCTGGTTGCCGTCGATGCGAACCTGGGCGTTCGCGGAATCCCGGACGACTTCCCGGCGGCGGTCCTGGACTTTCGCTGCACGCGCCCGGACTGTAAATGTCGGGAACGCTTGTGGACCAGGGGCGCTGTGGTGGAGTATATCCAGAGGGCAATGAAATGACCCACGAGAAGCCGGTTATCCTGGACGATTCCAGAAACGGGCTGCTGCTTCATGGTCGATGCGCGAGTTGCTTGGCCCAGAGCAAGTCGGGCGTGCCGCCATTGGGATGGGCAAATGATGAAGGTTTCACTGTCCACTGGCCTGTATGCGGGCACGGCAAGTATTTGCTGTGCAAGGAATGCTCGGCAAGTTGTGAGTTGCCGGTATGTCCGACCTGTGCGGTCACGGGAGAATACACATGAAACAGGTAACGCGACGCGGTTTCCTTGCCCTGCTGGGTGGCCTTGCGGCGGCCTTTGGGCTGAAGGCAAAGGCCCAGGCCCCACCCTGCCAGGCTTTCTTCAAGGATGGCCGACTCTTTTGGCGCATCGGCGAGGGTAATTGCTGCATTTTGCTTCCGGGAAGGGAGGTTGTGCGTCTGGACATCCGGCTTGAAGAACGTCCCAAGCTGACCTTGGCCGAGGTGGAGCGGATGATGGATGGCCTAAAGACTGCCTACCGTAATCCGATTCAGCCAGCATTTTCGCCTATCTTCCTCGACGCCGAGCCTCTCTATACGCGCATCAGCAGCGTACCCCGCGAGCTGGACTTCCTGAAATAAGGTGATGTTGCTCATGCAGTTCAACCAGACCAACAACAACGCTGGCGACGTGAACAACACGGGTCCTGTGCGGCCCGCGGTTCACCCCTGGACCGCCGAGCGTTTCCAGGACGCCACGCGCGACGACCTGCTCCGCGTGGTGGCCGCGGCCGACCGGCTTTACCAATGCGAAGCCGAGTTCGAAGATGACCGCGGCGCTTGCGGTGAGCACAAGCAGGAGCTGGACGACGCCATCCGCGCTTGCCCCGGCACGCGGGCATACCATTTTGATAGGTCGAATGATGCCATTGCGGACGAAGCGACCACGGTCCCTTGAAGGAGCGTTTATGCCCGGCCGCAAGGAAGTAGCCCTGGTGAATCAGGCCCTCGCCCAGATGGCATCGGTCCCGTGCGGCTGTGGCAAGCGTCCGAAGGCCACGCACGTTGTCCCGTTGACGGATCCCAAGGTCAGGCTGCGGGCCTACCCGGAGATGCCGGATTCGGTCCTGTTCTCGGTATCCCTGAAGGGCCAGTGTCAGGTTTGCAGCCAGGTCCATCCCTTCACGAGCGTTCGGGTATTCCCGCGCGAAGTCGCTGCCGACCTTGGCCTTGTCCCGGAGTCACGCTGATGTCCTCGGTCGTCGTCATCACAGAATCGCCCCTCGCCGGCCTCTGGCACGCCCTCCTGGGCCTGTTCCTGCGCCGCCGGCGGCAAGCGACCGCCACGGAAATCCGACTCCTGGCCCAGGTCGAGTTGCTCCAGGCCGAGCTGGCCGACCGCGACCGGATCATTGCCGTTCAGCAGAAGGAAAAAGAGTCCATGGCCGGCACCATCAGCAACCACGAACGGCACATCCAGGAGCTGGCCGACTGGTATGAGTTATCCCGGCGCCGCATCCAGTCCTGGACCGCGATGCTCTCGGCCCAGGAAGCCATGCTGACCACGTCGCCACCAAGGGGGATGATGTAATGCAAGCGATCAACGGCGAAACCGCAGTGGCGCCTGTCGTCTACGAGCATCGTTGCGACCCGGTAATAATGTCGGCCAACGAACTGCCGAAGTACCTCGACAAGATCAGCGCCGAAGGCAAGGGTTGGGAATTCGTCTCGGCCTTTCCGCTGCTGATGCAACGCAGCACCATGATTCCGCCGGAGCCCGGCATCGTGGCGATTTTCCGCCGTCCCAAAGCGTCCGCCATCGTGAAAGGGTAAGTCATGTCGTCCGCTCTGGATCGGTGTTTCGCCAGTTCCCATTCGCGCGCCGAGGCACGTCTCGAAGGCGCCAAGGCGGCGATTGGCGCTGGCCTCTCCCCCGGCTTCGCGGCTACCGGATTGATCGGCCAGAACTACACGGGCGGAGCCGCCCAGCCGGGGATGCGACCGGGATTGGCTTCGATCGCCGAGCTGTTGCGCCACGATATGGGCGAGTGGCACGCGAACGTGCGGGTGATCTCCCAGCGGGCCGCCAGTCAGCCGATCCGGTTGGGCTACAAGGTCAAGGGCAAGCCTGGCGAAACGTCCCCCAAAGCCGTGAGCAAGGAGCGGCTGCCCCAGAGCCTCAAGAACCACCATCGCAACATCGAGCAGATCGAACAGCATCCCTTCCTCGACATGATGGAGAACCCGAACCCGGTCTGGACGGGCTGGATGCTCAAGGAGGTCACCTTCCGGGCGCTGATGACGGGAGGTCACTGCCACTGGTGGATCAAACTTTCCGAGGAGGACGAGGACCGCCTCGAGGCGTGGTACGTCCCGGCCAACTGGATGGAGCCCTTGCACGAGAACGGCGTCCTGTTCAACCGCTGGCGCTTGACTCCCGATGGCTCGGGCCTGTCGGACGCGATCTATCTGCCGCGGGAACAGGTTTTCCACTGCTTCTTGCCCGACATCCGCAACCCGCTGGGCGCACACAGCGAACTGGCCTCGGCGTCGCGGCCCGTGGTGGCCAGCGAATCGTGCTGGGATGCGCAGCGACTTTCTTACCGCAACGGGCTCTTTCCCGGCATGGCGTTCACCATCGGCAGGCACCCGGACATCGCCACGGGCCGGCCGGGGGAGCGCCCCTACCTGTCGGCGACCCAGCGCCAGCAGCTGGTGGCCCTCCTCAAGCAGCAATACCGCGGCATCATGGCGATGGACGAGCCGATCGTCCTGGACGCGCTGGTCCAGGACGTCAAGAAGATCACCAACAGCCCAAGGGAAATGGACTTCATGCGGACGGGAGGGTACCTCGCCTCCGCGGTGGCGCGCATGGCGGGCGTTTCCCCCTACAGCAACGGCACCACCGAGCCGGGCAGCCGCGCAGCCTCCAGTGAGGCCGACAAGCACCTCCTGAAGAACACGGTCAACCCCAAGCTCGACCTCTTCTCGGGCTGCCTGACGAAATACGTCGGGCCGCTGTTCACGGTCAAGGGCGGGCCGGAGTTGCTGGCCTGGATGGAGCCGGCCGTCCCGGTGGACCCGGATTACGTCCTCGACGAGGACAGCCTCCTCTCGAAAATCGGCGGCATGACGGTGGACCAGGTGCGGGCGCGCCACGACCTTCCGCCGCTGGGCGGCAAATATGGCGACGTCTGCTGGATGGACCCGCGCTTCGTACCGGTGAAGATCCTGGAGCCGGAAGTGATCCAGCCGGTAACGCCGCCTGCGAAGCCGCCGGCTGGCGAGAAGCCGCCGGAAAGCCCGGCAGGGCCGGCAGGGGAAGAGGAAAGGCAGGCCGCGTGAGCGAGGTCAAAGACATATCGCTGGCGCCGAGTCCGGGCGTCCGGACTGCCCTGGCGGCCGACCGCAGCGGCGTGCTGGGGACGTTAGCGGCCTTCGCCTGGTTTCTGCCGCTCATCCGGGCCAGGTATCGGGAGCAGGTCGCCTTCAATCGCGTAGCGCGGGTCGATGGTGGTGGGGCCGATGTCCATGCCGACCGGCCTGAAACCGAAGGAGCCCGCCCGTAGCGGCTGCTCGGGTTCTCCTGCTAAGGTGGGTGGGACGCCGTAGCGGCGAGCAAGGGCATCCAGGTCGAGGTCTCGTTTGACTCTGCGTTCTCCATTTCCCCATCATCGCCCACGTCGATTCGATTTCATCCGTCACGAATAAGAGGTCCTACCCGTGGACGAAACCCCGAAAGCACCGCCTCCGGCGAAGGCCCCTGCGTTCGCCCCGGCCTCGGCCCCAGCCCCGGCTGCTGCTCCCCACGCCTGTTGCCCAAAATGCCACAGCCAGACCCCCCACGTCGCGGCCTATGACAGCGCGCCGGATGGCAAGGGCATCAAGACCACTGCGCGCCCGGCCAGGGACGCCGACGCCGCCAAGTGCAATCACTGCGGCTGGAAAGGCACGTTCTCGGACCTGATCGACACCGTCGCCGCGGGACACACCAAGGCGTAACCACGGGCCTCGATGAACAACTTCTCCACACTGCTGGAATCCGTGCGCCAGCGGCCTCGCCGCGCGGGCAAAGGACTCGGCCTCGCCGTCGATTATGTCGGCGGCCTAGTCTCCTGCTTTGGCGACCAGGGGTGCAGCACCCGCATGGCCAAGCTGCTCGCCGGCGACTGGCAGAAGGCCCTGAAGGACGCCGAGCAGAAGCTGGTCTACCGCAATGCGGGGATGAAGGTCCGGAAGGAAAGCCTCACCACGGCCACGGGCAGCATCACGCCTGGCTTCCTCCTTGAATTCGAGTGCATCAGCACCAACAACCAGAAAGACCGCGACGGGGACGTGCTGGAACCTTCGGGCGCCAAGGTGGACCCGGCCGGGCCGCTGCTCTGGCAGCACATCACCTTCCAGCCGATCGGCAAACTGCTGCGAGTCGTGGGCAACGACGGCGCCAACCTGATCGAGCGCTGCGGCATCATCGACCTGAAGAACCCGCTCACCGACGACGCGGCCTTGCTGGTCCAGGCCGGCGTACTGCGGATCTCGATCGGCTTCGACCCCGAAGAGTTCGAGCCGATCAAGGGACCGGCCGGAGGGGGCGGCTGGTGGGTCAAGGTCTACGAAATCTTGGAGCGATCGCTGGTGAGCATCCCCGCCAACGCGGGCGCCGCCATCACTCTCGTCAGCCGCGGCAAGCTCCATTCCCCGCTCATCAAAGGCTGGGCCGAGCAGCTCTACCGCAACCGACCTTCCCAGGTCGTTGGCGGCTGGACCTCGAAATCCGTGGTTGGCTTCCCCGACGTGCGCCAGACCGGCGACAGCAACTGCGGCTGTGCATCGCTCCGCGGCGTGGCCAAGCTGCACGGCGTCGGACCGGAGGGGGAGAAGGACTTCGCCCAGCTCCTGGGTACCACCGACAAGAACGGCACCGACTTCACCGAGCTGGTGAAGGTCGGCAAGGACCTGGGCCTGCAAGTCCAGGAGCTCCACGGCGACGCCGACGGCAAGGTGCTCGACTCCTGGCTAGAAAAAGGCTGGCCGGTGATCTGCGCCATCCAGCGCGGCGGCACGCCCGAGAGCCGGGCCGGGAACAAGGAAGGGCATTACGTCACCTGCCTGGAGAGCAATGCCGAGAAGGTGCTCTATCAGGACCCGGTGGACGGTAGGAACACGAAAGCCCGCGCCGACTTCATCGACGACTGGCACGACCAGGACGCCGGCGGGAAGCTCTACACCGCTAGCGGGATCGCCTTCGGCCCTCCCGTGAAAGCATCTTCGGGAAAGACGCCGCGCCGGGGCAAGAAGAAGCACGGCTGCACTTGCGGAGCCAAGAGCCGCGACGACCTTTACGGCGGCGACGACGAGGACCTGGAGTGCCCCTATTGCGGCAGCGACGAGGTCGATTGCGACAGCGACGACCCCGATTCGGACTGCCGATGCGACAACTGCGGCGAGTCGTTCGACCGGGAAGAGGCAATGGACCCCGACAAGGGAAAGGGTAAACCCGTGGCCGAGAACAAGACCCCGACTCCGCCTGCCGCCCCGCCTGCGCCCGCAGCGCCCACGCCGGCCAAGGCGCTCGCTCCCGCCCTCGCCAAGAAATACGGTCCGTTCATCGGCCTGCCCTTCTTTGCCGGCTCCTACGAGCAGCTGACCGACGACCTGGAGGATGCCATCCGCGACAAGTTCGGCAAGGCGCTCGACATCGAGGACCGCGACCAGGTCTGCGTCATCGCCACCTTCCCGGACCGCGCCGTGTTCGTTGCGGTCGAGGGCTACTCCTACGGCTACAGCCGCTGGGACACACTCGGCGACGGCGATTGGGATGAGGACGACGGCTACCGCTACTACCAACACCCGTGGGCCATGCAAGACGGCAAGCCGACGTGGGCCGATGGCGAGCCCGCCGAGGTCGAGCTGACTGCCGCGGCCGCGGAAACCGCGAAAGGGATCGCTGCCATGAAGACCAAATCCGGCCGCGCCGTCAGCGAGAAGACGATGGCCGCGCTGAAAGACTGTCACGGCCTGTTCGACTCCACCAAGGCCCTGTCGGACCTGATTGCCGATCACAAGGGCAAGTGCGACGACGGCATGAAATGCGTCAAGGACGTGATGGAAGGCGACGACGGGGGCGACAGCGAGCCCGCCGGCGATGCGCAGGAAGGCGATTACGCCACCACGGGCGAAGGCGGCAAGGGCGCCAAGCTCGCGCCGCCCTATCGCGTCGTCACGATCAAGCGCCTGCCGGTCTACGACGAGAAGGGCACGCCGCTGGGCGTCAAGGAGACCATCACGGTTCTGAAGGAAGGCAAGGTCCTCTCCAAGGCCCGGGCCGAGAAGTGCATCAAGGCCCACGGCATCGCCGACGAACTGGGCGACCACGACAAGATGCCGCGGGCCGGCAAGTCGATGATGCGCGAGTGCAAGAGCATCCTCAAGGAGGTCGTCACCGGTGCGGGCTACGACGTGGCGGGCAAGGACGAATCGAACGATCCCAGCGGCAAGCCCAACCCCGGCGCCGACGGGGAGGCCAACCCGATGGACGGGGACGGCAAGGCCCTGGACGCGCTCTGCTGCAAGGCCATCGGGGCGCTTCTCGCTGGGAAGGCGCCGAGCCCCGGTGTCCTGGCGTCGCTGAAGGAAGCGGTGGACGACTCCAGCCAGCGCTTGCCGGAGATGTTGCTCGCGGGTTGAGCGTTTTGCGTCAGGGAATGAAGTTCGCGTAAAGACGTAAGGAGAAATTCAGGGGCCGCCGGGACGTGCCCGGCAGTTCGCCAGAGGGCCTAGCCGGGGTAGCTCCCCGGGGAGACGGCCGAACTCGTCGCAGCCTGTTTGGAGGCTGTCGGACACGTTCCGGCGGCCTCCTTTTTTTGCGCCGAGTTCGAGGCACTACCCCGAGGGAACCATGAAGCTCACGGAACAGTTGAAGAAATTCGCGGTGGACAAGCTCGGCGCGAAAGCGGATGCCGACGACGCCACCTTCACCAAGGCGATCTCCGAGGCGCTCCTGAAGGGCACGCTCGACGGCAAGACCTTTGCCGAGCTGACCCAGGAAAAGGCGAAGGAGAGCGCCAAGGCCACCCTCAGCGCCATGGTCAAGGAAGCCGTCGTCTCCGCGCTCGGGCAAAATGCTCCGCAAACCGGCCTGACCGACGAGCAGAAGCAGAAGCTCACCTCGCCCGCCGGCAGCGCCGCCGTCTTCACGGGCGACCCCAACGGCATCAAGGTCAAGACCGCGGTCGACCGATACACCAGCACCAAACTGGTGGCCAAGCACGCCAAGACGGGCATGGAAGTCATGCACATGGGCCAGCCCGTCATGCACCCGTCCCAGCTCGAGCTGGCCAAGATGGGCGCCTTCTTCCGCTTCAAGACCATCGCCCAGCTGAAAGCCCAGGGATCCGGACACATCGTCCGGCCGCTCGACGCGCACGAAAAAGAGCTGGTCGGCGACATCTTCGCCAATGAGACCTTCGCCGGCGCCAAGACCGACCGGGAATGGTACGGCGACGAGGGGAATTCCAACGGCGGTATCGCCGGCCCCGAAGCGTTCAAGATGTTCTCCGGCGGGAAGGCTTTCGACCCCGCGCGAGTCAAGGCCGACCTCCTCGACGACACGACCTCCGGC
>QGNH01000186.1_pt1 | contig 27535 bp, 26 predicted proteins | sample 1735481 | NCBI WGS metagenome assembly QGNH01 (sample SAMN09239004, study PRJNA386568) | Viral metagenome, whole genome shotgun sequencing project.
GTGGCGCAGGTAACACCGCTTGTCGTCGTGGCCGATACGAACTGACCGCCTGAGCAAGTTCCAGGTGCTGCTCTGGCTGCCGCAGCACCTGCGGCATCTGCCCCAACATCGCTGTAGGTGGCACTTCCGCAGCTCGTTGCCTGGCCTCCGGTGAAAGTCGGCTTGGTGCATGCGCTGTTGATACTATTGGGTGTTAGGTAGCTCGTCACTGAGCATGCAGTCACCTGACCGTTGATGGCGGTGAAGTTGTTGGAACCGGCAGCACACGTAATGCTATTGGGCTGGAGCGCCCCACTCGATAGGGTGCCGTCTGGCGCCATTGTGAGACCTGGCCCCGCCTTCACGCCGCCGAGTGTGGCCGTGCTGGTCCCGGTCGCTGTCGTTGTCCCGGCGATGGGCAGTGTGTAGGTGGACGCAAGCGAATGCGTGCCTGTGATTGCGCCGCCAGCAACATCGACCGTGACGTTGCTTCCGCTGATGGAGGATGTTCCTATATCCCCCGAGAGATGGGTGACCGTCGCGTTCATGAAGTTGGTGGCGCTGGCAGTCGTCATGAGCCCAGGCGCCCTGATTATCGGGCCACTGGACAAGCTCGTCGTCGTGGCGGTGGCTGTCCCAGTCGCCGGGCCGATTGTGAGGTAGGGGCCCACCGAAAAGTTTCCCGTCGGGGTGCGTGGATCGCTCATTCGCGGGTCACTCGTGCCTACAACGTGATTGGTGTCCGTGCCGGTGCCGACGGGTATGTACGAAATCGGCACTTGCGAACCACCATCGAGGGGGCACACGCCGCCGGGTTGTCCATCCGCTGTCCATGGGATCAGACCTGGTGCTGTGACCAGAGGATTCCTTCCGACGCGCGCGCTGGTGCTGGTCGCTGTGGCCGTTCCCAAAGTTTCTTGCACGGCCATGCCAGACCCCACGGAAAGCGTCGCCACGTCGACGATCGTTGGGCTTGCTTCCACAGGGGCCGACGTCGCCTGATGTGTTCCCGTGCTGCTCTCCGTCGTGCTGTTGGTATTGGTCACCGTGTTCGTCGTGCTGTTGGTGCCAGTCTCGGTCACTGGCACTGTGCCCGTCGCGGTCTCTGTCGTCGTCACAGTCGTGACTGCGGTTCCGCCGCCCAGATAGGTCCACGTTCCGGATGCCGTGGCTGTAGCACTCCCGGTCGTGGTGCCCGTCATGGTGACCGTTCCTGATGCGGTGGTCGTTCCCGTTGCACTCGCGGAGTATGTCCGCGTAACTGATGCGGTGCCGGTGCTGGTCGCTGACGTCGTGTATGTGACCGTTCCTGCATCTTCTATGGTGGTCAATCCCGTATCAGTTCCGCTCCATGTTGTGGTCGTAGTTTGCAGCGCTGTCCTGGTCAATGTCCCAGTCGATCCATCTGTGCCCGTCGACGTTGCGGTCACCGTGACCGTTGCCGGAATTGTGCTAGTCGCTGAAGCGGTAGACGTTGCCGTAAATATGCCCGTAAAGCCATTGGAGGTGCCCGTGCTTGATGACGTCCCGGTCACGGTCGCCACCTGGACCGACGTCCGCGACCACGTTGTGCTTCTGGTCGCGGTTGCAGTGACAATCATGGTGCTGGTAGCGGTGGACGTTCCAGTCCACGTCCCCGATCCACTGCCGGTCGCTGTGCGGGTTGTCGTCCCAACTTCCGTGTGAGTGGCGGTATAGGTGCCGGTTCCAGACGCCGTCGTCGTTTCCGTGCCGGTTGGGGTACGCGTTGACGTGTGGGTTCCCGTTCCGGTGGCCGTGCTGGTCGAGGTGTTGGTTGTCGCCCACGTATCGGTCGAGCCGTAGACGTACGCGATGCCTAAATCGCCATAGAGGACAGCGGTTGTTCCGCCTCCCGTGGCAGTCGATGAACTCGTAACGGTCGTAGGAGGCGGCAACTGGGACGAGCAAATCTTGCCGTCGGGGCAGAGAATCGGGCAGCCGCCCGCGGCGTTGGTGCAGACATCCGTCGTCGCGATGCTCACTGTGTCCCCACCACGAGCAGCCGACGTTGTGCCCGCCGGATAGACAGTGGTGGTCTTGCGTCCTTGGTTGTGCTTGAGCTGGTAGTCGGAATCAACCTGAGCCTTGCCGTAGTCCTGGCTGCTTATGTTGCTCCCCTCGGTGACGCTCGCGGCGCTCGCGGGACCGGATCCCATTGTCACCATCAGTATTCCAATCAGCAATGCTTCCAGTCGTTTCATGATCCCTCACATCGTCGCTTCCACGAGTTGCCAGCGATTCAGACGAGCGCGCCTCTTCAGCCGGAGAACTACCGGCCGCGTGTAGGTCGCGTTCTGCCCATCCCCAGTTTCCAAATCGACGCCAACGTAGACGTCCGAACCATCGGAATTGCCGGGTAGGTGTATGAAAGTGAACTCCAGCACGGGCGATCCATCGGGTCGAAGGCCATCGACGAATAGTACAAACTCTTGTCCGTCTGACCAGTTTGTCGGGTCGATGCCATAAACAAGTACAGCGCCATCTGGCGTGATCTCTCCACTGCGGTAGGGAGCCGCAAGGACCAACCGTGTCAGCGTTCCCGACCCTGCGATGGTTGCTGTCCCTATGACGTCCGTTATGGCAAAGCGCGGATGTTGCTCGGCTAGCTCTCGCCCACTCAAGTCTGGGTGCCGCCCCGTCGCCGCGCCCGTGATTGCAAGCTCGAAGGGAACATCGAGGAACGTCGGGCGGCCGGGCGCCTGCTGGGTCAGGGTGATAAAAATTGGCTCCACACTACTGTCCGTGTGCCCGTAGAACGTGAGCTGCAGCTCGTCTGTTTCTGCGATAGCAACATCTGCTGCAAGCAGCGCTTGAAACGTGACAGCCTCGCTTCCAAACGGCCTGGTGTCGTCAAGAGGCGGCGACGTCAAAACCAAGAACGGGCTATCGACCGAGTCGTCGACATGGTACACGCGGAGATGCGCCAACAGTTGCGTGATCGTGCCTGGCACCATGGGCGCAACCTGCACCAGCGCTGTTACACTGTAGATCCCGGCTTTCAGAGTGGTACGATTCAGCCCAATTGTGTGCGTTATCCAGCCGAACCAGAAGTCGTTGTCCCCGCCTGCTAGAAAATTCGCAGTAGCCGTTCGCGTGTCGCTGCTGGCCCCGAGCGCCGTGCACTGCGGGCCGGTCAGAAGTGCGTCGTAGGTCTCCGTGAATGGACTTGTGGAGGAAATAGTCCAGGAAAGCGGTGTAGTGCCAAGCACCGCGCCCGATGTTGCCAGCGTGATGTACTGCCCACCGTAAGCCGCGCCCGATTGAAATTGAAAGGTCATGCCCGCGACAAACTGCGGAGACAACGTGTAGCCCACCGCCCGGTGCATGCGCGCGTGGGTAGCCACCCTCTGTGGCATGACGGGAGAACCCGACGTCGGTCCCCAGTGCTCGCCAGCATCGTCGAGAACATACGGACCAGACATCGCCTTGTCGGCATCGGTGCTTCCAGCGTAGAAAGCGAGCACCGTTGCCCCTATCAGTGGCGAGAACACGGGCAGCGCGCTTACATCTGGTGCCACAGCTGGCAAAACCTCAACACCGTCAAACTGTGTTGACAGTATCGCCCCCGCGGTGTCCCTCTGCATGACACCTGGGGCGATTTCCGTCCAACCGTCCCACAACGACCCACCGCAAGCGTGGTAGGGAATGAAGGCACACAGCACCTGGCCTCTGTCGTTCGGATCCCGTACCTCGGCCGGGTAGAGCCTCGACGAGACGGTGGCGGGAGTGGGCAGCGCGCCGATGATCTGGGTGATGTACGTCGGGTTGCTGGAGACGTTGGTGATCTTGTTGACCACCGAGTTGGTCAGGTTCGTGACCTCCGTTGTATTCTCCGTGATGAGGTTGACCACACCCGCCGCGCTGGCGCCCAAAGTAAGCGTTCTTGACCCCTCTGGACCTCCCACCGTCTCGGTCATGGTCGAGTCGACCTTCAGCTTGTCTGGGAGAAGTCCCGGCGTGTCCGTGAGGTCTATTCCGACGTAGCCAAGCCAGTCCACCGCCCAGTTCACGACCCGGCGAAGTTGCTTCAAGACCAGCACGACTTCGCGCTGCGCCCAGATGAGCAACGACGCCTTGTCGGGCTGTCGGTCGCTGACCGGCTGAGCGATCTTGTAGCGTCGGAATATGGCCATGCGGCTCCTAGCCGCTCTGCGGGTTCCCGTACTGAAGCGTGACGATGGGTGGCCAGCCAGCGGTGGGCGCGGTGCCTGAAGCGGTGAAGGTGAACTTCACGTCCAGCTCGCTCGACACAGCTATATCGTAGGCGTTTGAGTCGGCTCCGGTGTCAGCCGCAACGGTCTGGGGGAGAGCGTTCGCAGCGTTTGCCGGGGCGAACGTGGCCGGGTGGTAGGTGCCAGCGGCGTCCTTCTTGTAGCCGATGAGGCCACCGGCCGCGCTCGGCTGGTTCAGGCCGGGAAAGCTGATTTTCACCCGCGTGATTCCCATGGCTTGAAGGCCCATGCCGCCGAACATCACCTTGGTGTCGAGCAGGGTGACCGTGCTCCCTGCCGTGGGGGTTGCCTGGCCACCTACTCTTATTTCGCCTGATCCAAACAGCATGGGTGTCTCCTATTTCTGCGGTGAGATGATACTCTTTGCGCGCTCTTTCAGTCTATTTCCTTGTTCGCGGGCGCCGTCGATGAGTGCTCTGGCAGCGGCCGGTGCCCCCTTGGCTATGCGCTCCCTGGCAGCGTCCGCAGCGCTCACCATGCCCATCAGGCCGGGGATGTTCGCCTGGGCCGTGCCTGGGTCAGGGGAGTAGTAGGCAGCGCGGGAAGCGAAGGGCTGGGCGATGGTCCCTGCCACGCTGTTGGCGGACAGGCCCACCAGGGATGCCCCGTGTGGAGCGCTGTGGGAGGTGAGGCCAAGACTGCCGATGAGCATGGGATGGACGAGCTTGGAGAGGCCAGGGAAGCGAGACGCCTCCTGCGACATCTTGGACAGGTTCAGCTCGTCGGCCGCCGTCCTGGCCTCGGCCACAGGCTCGTCGAGCTTGCCTCGAAGCTTGCGCTTGAGCTCCAGAACCTGCCGGGAAACGTCGGCCTCTACCTGGGCGACCGCATCGGCATGCTTCTGCTCGGTTGAGTGGGTCATGTTGTCGACCTCGTCCAACCTTGCCTTCATGTCTTTGATCTCGTCGCCATAGCCGTTGGCGATGAGTTCTTCGCGGTGTGGGATCCTCGCGTCTCCAGCGTTTCGGCTGCTCAACTCAATCAGGTTCCTGCGTCCAACCTCCTCATCTGCTGGAGTGAGCTGTTTCGGCTCAAATCCACCGTCTTCCACTTCAGGCACGTCCATCTTACCCTGCACGGTTTCCTTGCCTAGAGCGTGCGGATCGTACTTGCTGTAAACGATCTGCTGCGTTCTCGATTGCCCAGTGGTTGACTCCCTGTACCGCGCCGTTGCAGCCGCTAGCTCTGGGTCGAGCGACGCCAGGTGCTTGCGAACTGCGCCAACTACTTCCTTGAACGGGAACGTCTTCTCGGCTGTCCCAGATTCTGCCTGTGTTTTCACTGCTTTAAGGAAGTTTCGGTAGTCACGGATGGTTGAGTCTTCGCGCAGGTAGTGATTGGCAGCGGCTTCAATGGCCTGCAATGCCTTGCCGAACGATGTGTGAACCTCTCCCGACCCAGGGGCACCTTCTGTCTCCTCGGTGAGTGGCTTTCCTTGGGCATCAAGTAGTCCCGTCGGCCTAGGTGCCGACTTCGCAACGCTCCCCTCGGTATCCTGACGCGCGTGCGGTCCTACGATACCCCTGATGCTTTCCATGAGGCCCTCGCTTGGGAACTTCTTGGGCTGTCCGTCTGGTCCAAGCTGGGTCTCGGCCTTGTCTATCGCGGCGCTGTAGGCGTCTGCCGATCCTGTCTTGGCGTCGTTTGACCTCTGCTGCTGGAGCTTTCCACGCAGACGCTGCTCTATCGGAGCTGCCTTGGTAACCTTTCGTAATTCTGCGGTTTTTCTGGTGTCTGCCAGGTCGGCGTCCAGTGCTTCCTTGGCCCTGCGCTCGCCCGTGCGGACGGGCTGCTCAAGGGCCGGCATCTGGTCCTCGAAGTCCATCTTTGCCTGGCGCTCTGCTGTGCCGATGCGCGACTTCCCCAGCTCGTTGGCCTGGGACACGCCTTCCTTGCCTGGGAAGAGCCCGGCAAGGTCGCCCGTCTTGTAGGCCCCCGAGTCGCGGTCGCGCGCGTAGCGGATGGCCCTGGCACCAACGATGGTGTTGGGCTTCTGTGAAGCAGAGGCAAGGGCCCCTGGCGCGCTGGTGAGCGCTCCAAAGGCGCCGGCGGGAGCAAGCTCGCTCGCTGCGCCCACGAGCTGCTGGCCGGCCTCACTCCACGACCTTGGAAGAAGATGCGTGTTGGGATCGACCAGCTCGGGAGCGTGGCGTAGCTCGCCCTCTGCGGTTCCTATGGCGATCCCTGTTCCAGCTCCAGCCGCAAGCGTGCGCAATCCACCTGGCGCTTTTCCTGCCAGTCCTTGGTAGAACTCGGCAAATGGCTCCTGCGCACCATTTCCCACCTTGGCAATGCGGTCTGCCGCTGAGTGAGCGGCGTCGTACATGCCACGAAGGCTAGAGGGGATGTTCTCCAGCTTCTCCACCTGGCCAATCTCGTTGATTCCACCGGCAAGCGGCATGACGGCCTGCCCTGCTGTCTCGGCAAGCTCTGGGATGGGGGCGTTGGCGATCCGGCGCTCGGCATCACCAGGCTGTGGCATGTGCTGGCGAATGCTGGGGAATGCGGTGCCCAGAAGCTCCCCTACGTTCTCGGTGAAGGCCGTGGCGGAAGGGCTCAAAAGTGGGATTCCGTGGGCAGTGAATGCAGACACTGACCCGGCCGCCTGGTCCTTGACCCCTTGCCACAGGTTTCCGGCAAAACCATGCCGTTCTGGCAGAGAAGATCTCGAGATCTGTTCGTCAACCTTCGCCTTGCGCTCAGGAGTGAGTGGCACCGTCGTTGATGGCTCCGCTCCACGTGGAACGGCCTTGGGCCGCTTCAGCTCCAGTGCCGCGCCCAGAAGCTGCTTGTCGCCGTCGGTAAGACCAGGCACATCGTGCAGGGCCTGGATGTCTCCCTCATCGAGCTGGGCGATCTGTTCGGCTGTGATTGACATGACTCGTAATTACTACACACTTTGTCGATTAATTGCCTGGTGCAGCATTCGAGGCCTTCTTTTGGAGAAGTTGCCGCACGGCGTTCTCCAGGGCTCCGCTGGCGCTTCCACCTTCGCTCGGCGTGGCTTCAAAGTCGGCGATGAGCGGTGAGTCTTGGAACCACTGCCTGGGCGGCGCACCGATGAAGCGTAGCTTGGCGTTGATCTTGTCCTGTATCCGCTCGTGAAATGGGCGCCCGGCAGACTTGTAGCCTTCGATTTGGGCCTGGATGTTCTTCGTGGCCATGCCCTGGATGGCCTTCTGCGACTCGACGATAGCCTGCTCCAATCCGGCTCGCTGCGCCTCGGGAAGCTGGGCTATTTTGGCGATGGCTGCCTTGTCCGCGTCGGAGCCGGTGAAGTTCGTCCACAGACCGCTGACGTTGACCTTCTGGCCCAGGCGGTCGAGCATGGTGCCGAGGTTGCTGGTAATGTGCTTGAACTCGTCGGTTTCATTCTTGGCCGGCACGCCCCCTCGGACGTAACCGAAGAAGTTCATCATGGCTTCCATCTGCTGCGCGCCGCCGAGGTCGCCCTTGGCGCGGATGTTCTGCAAGGCTAGATTCAGGCGGTCGAAGCCGACGCCCTCCAGCTTGTTCCAGTTCATCTCCCGGTCGAGTAAACCGATACCGTTGTTCGTTGAGTTCTCGATGCGAGCCTGCTCCATGGGCTTGAGGCGGGCGAACGCGGAGCCATCGCCAGACGACTGCGGCGTGAATCCCTTGCCACCCTTCCCGCCCTTCTTGCGCATCTCCGCGACCTTGATGGCCGTCGCGTTTCGGGAGTCGGCGATGTCCTTCTGAGCGGACAGGCGGTCGTCCTGCATCTCCTGCTGGCGCCCTCCCTTCTGCGCATCGAGGTCCATGGCCCCGGTCTGCCCAAGAAGTGTCCTGCGATCTCCAGGGTCCACCTCGCCAAGAGCCAACACACGAAGTCTGGCAAGTCCAGGGATGGCCTCGCGTGGGGTCATCGGGTCAGCCATTTCCTCTTCCAGACTGCGAACCTTCCGCTTCACTTCATCCAAGTGAGCTGCGCGGGCCTCGGCAGGGTCGATGCTCACGTGGCCCATGCCGGGGATGTCGCCTTCCCACACACCACCCTGGTCCTGGGGCATCTGCGCGCTCATACCGCGAATCTGCTGGCCGGGAACCATCATGCTCGAAGACCGTGGAGCTGGCCCGGGGGGCTGCTGCTGTGGCTCTGGTGGGGGTTGTCCGGGCAGCGCGCTGGCGAATGGGTTCCCCTTCCCGCCAGTCATGTTCACGTCGTCCGCGTTGAAGCGCTGGCCCTCCTTGGCGCCCTCTGGGAAGGCATCGAGGGGGAGGTTCTTGACCTGCGTCTCCTGCGGTCCCATGAGTGCCCTGGCCTGTCCGTCGTCGGTCTCGTCCAGGAATACCGAGTTGCCAAGGGGAGGCGCCGCTTGCCCATGAGACTGAGCCATGAGGCGTTCAAGCTCCGGCTGCTGCACCATGGATCGCCCATCGGGCATGGCCGAGGCCACAGGCGGGATCGGGAGTTTGCGCTGCGATGCCAGCACGAACGGCGTCTGCATCTTGGGTGGGAGGTTCCCCACGTCGGGCTGGGGTTGTGGCGAAGATGCAGGCGGGGCCTGAGCCTGGGGAGGAGCATCCTGCGGCTCGGCCGNNACTTGCGGCTCGGCCGCGCTCTGCGGGTCGAATGGATCGGGCATGCGAGAGACGGGGACACCGTACTTTAGGCTGACCATCTGAGGCTCGCCGGTTGGCCCTTGGAAAAGCGTGGGCCTCGCGCCCTTTCCACTGCCAACGTCTTGGGTGAGCTGCCCCAGCGCCTTCTGGTTGTACGTGGCCCTGTCGAAGCGATCCTTTGTGTTTTGCTTCGCCTCGATGAGGTCTTCCTTGCGCCGGCCGTAGGCTTCCTTCTCGGCCAGGGCGGCTGACTGGCGGTCTTCCGCGTCCTGCTGGCGCTGAATCTGCGCGAGATTGGCGCGCTGCTGGACAAGGGTGTCCATCATCGTCCCGAGGTCGCTGATTTGAGGCGCCAGTGAGCCAGGCCCGACCACGTGGGGAGCGCTGTTGTACGGGTTGAATCCGGCCATGGCTACCCCTTACCTCCGGGCTGGTATGGGTCACCCAGGCCGGTCGAGGTCGCCGATGTGGTCCCTCCAAGGTACGGGTCGGCCTTAGCACCTGGGAATTTCTGGAGTAGGTACGCGCTAACCGCTGCCTTCTCCGTGGTACCAAGGCCGGACAGCATTTCGCTTGCCTGGTTATATCCCTGCTGCGCGGTCAGATTCCCGCCCTGGACTTGCAGCATGATGGCCTGCACGTTGGTGGAAAGCTGCTCCGATGTCGCGGCGTCGAGTCCACTCGCCGTGAGTTGCGCCTGGTCGTTGCCAAGTGTCGTGGCCGAGCTGATGCCTCCGTTGAGGCGATTCTGCTGCTGCGTTTCTGCACTGTTGGCTGCGGTCTGCCCAGCAGAAATCTGCGACAGGTTCCCAGTATCCACGCCCTGAGCGCTCGACACGCGCTGGTTCCGGCTGGCATCGGCCGCGCCAGCGAGTGTTCCACCCGTGGTGGCGAATCCCTGCATGGCCAGCAGCTTCTGGTTCTCGTAGGTGGCGCCCATGTCGGCCGTAGCCCGTGCCGCTGCCCCGCTATCCGCCCACCCGCCTGAGCTCGCCGTGCGGTCAAGCGTGGTCTGCGCCTTCTTCTCGGCAGTGTCATAGACCTGGTCGAGGTAGTTCGGGTTCTGGAAGATGCCGCTGTACTTGTTCCAATACTGCTCTTCCTGGGTGGGCTGGTTGGCCGTAACGTCGTAGGCGTTCTGGGCGTTGTTCTCTCCGGTGTAGAAGCCCTTGGTCGAGTCGTAGTAGTTCTCACCGGATCCTGGCGTGGTCAGCTCGCCTGCTGGCTGCGCTGTGCTGGTGGAGGCCGAGGCCGAGGCCGCCGCTGGGTGCTGTGAAGAGTACCACGTGGTGTAGTCCTTGGCCCCCTGCGCAGCTTCCGCCAGGGTGGAGTACTCCTGGCCTCCACCAGTCGCCGTGCCGGCGTAGAACCTCGTCGGGTTTCCATTCGCATCGCTGGCTACAACCAGGACGCCTAGACCATTCGGGCCTAGCCCGTAGTCCTGGGACCCACTGTAAGTGGCAGTCTGTCCTCCATATTTCATCTGCCCAGTGACAGGATCGATGGACAACTGGGTATTGAAATTACCCTTGCCACCTCCAAACAGCGCCAGCGACGCCACGGTCCCCGGAACACCCCCACCGGAATACGTGCCCACGTCGTAGGTGTGCGAGTTCGGATCCAGCGCGTAGGGGTCGGCCCCCTGGCCGCCAACATTCGCCGTCGGAGTCCACTTGTACGGGTCGGCGCCCTGCGTGTTCTCGGTTCCCGTCTTCCCGTATGTCTGCGAAAGGTTGGTCCCATTTTGACTGGCGTCCCAGTCGTTCTTTGCAATCGGAGAGCCTCCGGGGCCGTAGACAATGCCAGGATTGTTCGGGTCGATGGGCTGACCGAGCTTGCTGTTGTCAAAGCCGGAAGTTGTGTCGGCCATGCTACGCTCCAGTTCCCTTCCACGAGCCCTGCCCCACAGTTGCCGGCGTGCCGGTTCCATAGGCGCGATCCCAAGCCTGCTGAGCAGGTCCATAGTACGAGATGGCCTTGTCCAGGTTCTGGATGTGCTGCTGGTAGGCGGAAGAGCTGGCGGCGCGCATCTGGGCGATTGCGCTTTGAAGGTTCTGCTGTTGCGCCGCCGCCGCGTTGTTGCGCGTGGAATTGGCGCTTGCCCCAAGTAGGTCACCGCCAAGACCGCCGACTAAAGCGCCAACTGGCCCACCCACAAGACCTCCGGTTAGGGCTCCAGTCGCCAACCCGCTAAGTCCGCTTCCTGAGTACAAATCGCTTAGGGTCATGTGTCACGCTCCAAGTATCTCGAATTCCTCTTGGGCACCGATGAACTCGAACCTGTCGTCACCAGTGTACTCTACTCTCCACTGCCGCGTCCTGTAAACTCCAAGGCTGCGAATCTGGATGCAAGGATCCGTCGTCTCCGACAAGACCTTGTTGGCCACCACTCGCCACGCACCCTGCTTGTCCCGCAGAGAGATGCGAACGAACCCACCGGGCAGAGAGATGCGAACGAACCCACCGGGCGGTCCGGCTGTCGGGTAGGCGTTTCGGCGGAATGTGACGAGCATGGTTTCCGTGCTCTTTTGGGCGCCGCTTCCTCGGTTCTGGAACCCGCTGATGAGGTCGACCTTGATGGGGGCTCCCAGGTCCAGGTTGCTGCCGTCGTCCAGCTTCGCGATCTGCCCGTTGGCAAGTCCCACCAAAAACACGTCGTGTTCTGCCCAGTTGTAGGCGCACGTGATGTTCACCGGCTGCGCCCCCTTGTCCCACGCGCGCCACTCACTCCAGTTTCCCGTCTGCGAGTCCCAGGTGAGCCCGTAGCCAGCCGACGGGAACATCCACACCACGCAATCGAACCTTCCTGTGCGCAGGCGGAACCCCCAGGCGTCGTCAATAGAGCCAAGGTCACGAAGCAGCTTCGAGATAGACCGAGAGATGTCGGTGTAGGTGCGGCCGTCCGTGACGATGGCGCGGCGCTGCCGGTCGATGACCGCGAAGGTGTCGTCCACGGAAACAATGGAATCTGGCGCAGTTACGCCGATGTTCATGGTTCTATTCGGGGCGAAGTCGAGGATGTTGTTCGGGTCGTTCTGGTCGATGGCGAGGGATCCAGGGTCGAACACCTGAATGGTCAAGGTTCCGAACGCGAACACCTCACTCGTGTTGTCGATCATTGCGACGAGTGGGTCTGGCTTTGCCGCTGCCTGGATGTAGCTCGCTCCGTTGGTGAAGTCCCAGTTCTCGTATTCCTCAAGCGGTCCACTCCACCAGATTTGACCGCTCTTGTTGGCCACGGCAGCAACGAGGCGCTGAGCGATTCCGCAGATGTGCGTGGCATCCGGAGGGGGGCCACCTGGAGAGGAAACCCCTGGTAGAAGACCGACAGGGTTCCCGGTGTTCTGGAGTCGCGCAGACAGGCCAGCTCCTGTCCACTTCTGGATCGCTCCACCTCCAGCGATGCAGAGCATGTTTCGTCCTTGGACGAACGATGGCCTCCTTCCACCGTCCAGCTTGGTCAGCGGGTCGTCGCTCGACAGTGCTACGTATCCGGCAATGGAGCTGAGTGAGTGAATCTTGCGGTCTGCCGTTACGTAGATGAGCGCATCTCCGTAGGAGATCATGCCGATGACTGGGCTGCCAAGTGGGGCACCGAGAGTCTCCACGGAATCAAGCAACTCGAAGTCGAGAGGCGTTGTGTCCGGAACGATCTCGCCCTCTGTCTTCAGCACGAAATACTTCAGGTTGTACTCGACGGCACCAGACACCCCAACGATGGGGAATGTCGCCCCATAGGAAAGCACGTCGTCGGTGCGGGTGATGACCGGGTCGGCCCCCTCGTAGACACCTGGCTCAAGAACAACGAACACGCCGTACATCTGCGGTTCCAATGAACCGAATGGAACCGAAGACCACGCGAATACCCTGTCACCCTTCTGTGGGAACACGTTCACCCCAGCGTCGGAGCTGAGAACCATAGGAGCGAGAGTGTCCAGCTTTGTCCAGTTGTTCGTTCCGTCTATTTTGGTCCACGCGGAGCCAAATCCCACGCCTTCTCCGTGCTGGAGCAAGCCAACACAGGCCTGACGGATATCCGGGATGAACGCTGGCCGCACCGACTCGAACACGTCCCACGACGTGATGCCAGGCCGCAGGCGGACGGCACCTTGTGCATCGACGACTACATTCACGGCTAGCGGCTGCGCTCCGGCCAGCTCGGAAGAGCTCTTGTCCTCCGATGAGCCGAATGGGATGGGCGCGAGCTGCGTTTCCCCCATGCTACTTCCCCGTGAGAGTCACGAAGACGTTGAAGTGCTGGCCGTCGGCAGTCGTCGTGGGAATCGCCTCAACCACGAACACATTGGCAGCCGTGTACTTCACGTCAACAATGGCAGCCGGGTTGCCCAGCGTGGTGCGCCCGGAGCATGCTTGGATCGTATCTATCCCGCTTGCGAACGCCGCAGCTCCGGACAGAGTGACCGTCATGGTCATATTTCCACCCATATCCGCCGCTATGGTGTGGATCCGCAGCGCCAGCGTGACACCGCCGCCAGCATCGACAGAGCGCCTTGCCGACCCGACTACGCCACCGCTGTCAGGCGATACTCCGGCGTGGACATCGACGTAGCAAGAACTCGCAGGGACGACGTCGCTCTGACCAAAGGAGTCCAGAATGGTCACTGCCGCGCTGTTTGGATTGGCGTAGTCCGCCGTCGCCGACGTGGTGGCGATGCACCCGATGAACACGGTGTTCGTGCTGGCAGCAACAGAATATCCCGTGTTGCACGTTGTGGTCAGGCACGTCTGGAAGATGGCCGGGCTCGTGCCAGAGCCTGAATTGTAGAAGCCCAAGTCTGCGCCGATGGCGTAGCACGACATACAATTCGAGTGCGCCGCTGCATTGAACCCGATGGTGTAGTGGACAGTTCCAGCACTCGGGTTGCAATTTGCCGTGCATGCGTCGGCGATGTTCAGTGCGCCTAGGTTGAAGGCGGATACGACGTGGCCAGCACTTCCCTGTATGGAAGCGTAGCAGTCGCTGAACCTGCATCCGTACACGAGGTGTGCATCGAAACCGCCGCTTCCTGCAACCACGACGTTGACGAAGGAGCCACAGTTCCCGGCCGCGAGAACGACTGCCTGGTTCCCGTATCCGCTGGTGTATGGGATGAGAACCGAGAACCCTTGCCACGTGTAGCCGTCGTTCAGATTTCCGTTTGGCACAGTGACGGTGATGCCGTCGAACGACTCCGACGTTGCGATTATCTTGGACTGGCCAGCTCCGTTTCCGTAGATGTTGAGTGCGCCGTTGACCTGAAGGTTCGCCGTGATTTTGAACGAGCCCGTATCGAGCTTCAGTGGCACCTTGGCGGCGATGGCTCTGGTGATTGCGCGCTGGAGCGGCACCGTGTCGTCCGCGCTTCCATCCCCGATGGCTCCGAAGTCGTAGGGGCTGATGGACGAGTCGAGCATGTCGTGGAGCGTGCGTGCCACGCACCCCGTGGACGACGATTCCTTGTACTTCCCATCTGTTCCGCCAAGGCTAGCGGCGATTGACGAGAGCACAGCGGGAAGCGTGGTGCCAGTGAAACCGCCCGAGGACACCTCGACGAGTCCAGCGTCTACGCCAGTAGCGTCCTCAACCTGGAACCTCACAAGCGCTCCGGTTGCGTCCTTGACGATCAGATCTGCTGGCGCGTTCACATAGACCTCTGCTCTCCCGGCAGAGTCCAGTGTCATCCTGTCGTTGATCGGCGTAGTCTCCTCTGCGTCGGCATACACCGTCTGTAATTCCGACGTGCTTCCGCGCACGTAGAAGTAGGCATATCCCGACGCGATTGGAAGTCCGTCGTTCCCGCGCGCACCAGACAGAAACAGGGCAGAATAGAGGGTCGCCATTACCAGTTCCTTGCCCGGTGCCCTGCTCGAAAGCGGATGGCCCCGTGTTGAGTGTCTCCGGCCTTGCACCTTGCCAGCAGCCCCTGGGCGACGCCAAGGTACGTGGCGCCCAGTTCTGCCTTGCTGTTGTCGTAGGCCACGCCCGATGCCACATAGTGGATGATGTACGGTGTCCATGTGCGTAGAAGGTCCAGCGTGTTCGCGCCGTCGTTCCCGCCCCTGAGGAAGCGCACCTTGGCGTAGCGAAAGCTGATGGCCGACGAGTCCGGGGTTGGCCAGAACACAGCGGTAACGGTCGCCTGCTTCTCGATGTAGCAGCGCGAAGGTCGCCCGGTCGTGGTCGACTTCTGGGCAATGTTCATCCACTCGCCACGTGACATGGTCTTAAGGATGGTCTCGGTGGTTCCATCGGAGCTGATGATCGTTCCGATGGCGTCGTCCTGTCCGAGTTCTACGTCGATGACATCGGTCGGAAGGGTGTACTCTGCCTGCCCCGAGACGAGGGCCAGCGTGGCCCGCTCGATGGAGCGCAACACCACGCCTTCGCTCTGTAGGTCTTGCAGGGCAAGGTTGAAGTGAACGGATGCATCTGCGATCTGCTCTGGCGTGGCCGCCTCGCCAGCCGTCAGCAGGCCGCACTTTCGGATAGCGGCGGTCAGAATCTGGTCGCGCTGGAAGTCTGGGGTTGGGTTCGCTGAGACGGTCATGCTCCCTCACGCACCTTTGCCTTTACAGGCTGAATCTCGCCAACGTCGGCGGCGGAAATCTCGGCCAGCTCGATGTTGGTCAGGCCGCCGTTGCAGCCGCAGTCTAGGAGGTTCTCGGCGTCAAGCCTAAGCTGGTCTCTCTCGTACATGGTTCCGCAGTAGTCGCACATGTCCGTGTAGTTGTGCAACGGACCCTGGTAGTGCCTACCTATGGTGACTTGAGCCATGGAAAAGAAGGGCGGGGTACTTGGGTTCGGGGGAGTGAAGTCCTCGCCCACTCCCCCGCCCCAAAGGGTTACGAAGCGTCTGAGACGGTTCCGACGAGGACACCTGTCTGGTTAGTGTCGTTCACGACGTAGTTGTTGAACAGCGAGACGACCACTCCAGTGCCACTCGTTACGATGGGAAGGACGTTCGTCGTCAGATTGGTCTTGAAGTAGTTGTCTTCGATGGTGCCAGTCGTCGCCAGGTTGGCGGCGAGGTTGATTCCTCCTGAGCTGATGGCCAGCCACTGCCAGAAGAAGTTCTTCCGAATGACGATGTCCACCGATGCCGTTGTGGCATGGGTGATCCATCCCGTTGCAGCGGTTGCGAAGGCTGCCTTGCAACGGTTGCCTTCACAGAGGAACTTGTCCGCCGCCGTGATGACGATTCCGGCCGTTGGAGTCGATGCCACCGACTGGGATTCCGCCGAGTTGTAGCTGAACGTGCACCTCGCGGCCGAAACCGTGAGGAACGTCGTGCAGAGTTGGTCATTGTCGATGCCCACCTCGAACTCGTTTCCGATGAGGGAGCATCCCACAGCCGACATGGTGAATGGTGCCGCCACCGTGAGCGCGGTCGTTCCAGCCGGCCCTGCGCACAGGAAACGACAGCCTGAGATGCTGACGTTGACTGCGTTCAGGTTCAGCTTAGAGGTGGCCGTGGTCATGGTGAACGTCGGAATGGCGCTCCCCTGACCAAGTCCGACGATCCGAACGCCAGCCTTGAACGTCCAGCTCGACGTGGTGGCAGCGCCCAGATTCTCGGTGTGGTTCGGAAGAACCAGGATGGTATCTCCTCGGCTTGCCACGCAGAGAGCCAGGGCTGACGCCACGGACGGGTAGAGCCGGCGCGTTTGGTCGGGCGACTGGAGGCTGTACTGATCATCGTACTGGGTGACGTTGGTCCCGTCGCCCCTGACCATGAACACTCTGCCGATGGCCGGGAGCGCATAGGCCCCCAGCAAGTCGACCGGAGCGTTGAACGGGATGGCCTGGGGAGGCCGTGGCCCGTTCCCTTGCAATGATGTGACTTGCATGTTGTCCTCCTATTACGTGGATCCGTTGATCCATGCGCGCCAGTTGGGAACGCCCATACCCATGCGGTAGCTGACGCCGTGATGGGCGACCTCGCACGAGTTGTCCACCCAGATTTTGCCACGGATGGCGCGCTTCTGGAGAGCCATGAAGCCATCCTCGGCATCGGTGATGATGCCCCATAGAGTGGTGGCACCGTTCATGTCGAACCACTTGACCGGAACGACACTCAGGCCGTATTCCGCAACGACGTTGATGTCATTGTAGTTGTTGCCTGGTGACTTCTCGGTTCCGAGAATGACCTTCCACATCTCGACCTGCGCCTCGGGGCAGACGATGCGCTTGAGCTTCTTCCCATCGGGAATGCCGTTCGGTCCTGGCATGACAGCCGCCATCTGACGTGCCATCCAGAGAGCCTGTACGCTCGGGCTCATGGTGAGGATGGTCGAAGCATCCACCGCCGTGCCGATGCAGTTGCTCGCGTGCTGCCCCGTGGGGAGGACGTGGGCTGCGCTGGCAAGGACCACGCCGTCGTAGCCCTGGATGATGGTGGTTGCGCCGAGGGGCATCGATGCGATGTCGTAGTCCTGCGTGTGGTACGCAGAGGCTTGGAGCCGCTTCGAGGCGTCCAGAATCTCCTTGTACTTGCAGTCCTCCATGGCCTCTTCTGCGATGGGCACTTCCTTGGCCATCGTGCGCGGCATGATGCGCTTGGTGCCGCCGATGATGATGGTGTCGGTACGCATTGCCTGTCCGGTCGGCTTCTCCGGGAGGAAGGTCGTTCCCGCCGTCTCCATGTAGTCCTGGTAGCCGTCCTCCATCGTGGTGATGGCGCAGATTTTGTTCTTGCCCACGCAGCACTGGTTCTTGGACAAGTCCTCGGTGGTGATGCCACTGAGGGTCTTCTTCATACCCTTCCAGATTGCGTTTTCTGTGACGAAGGTTGCCATGGCTTAAACGATGCCTCCGATTTCGTAGACGGTGAAGTGACCTTCCCAGTTCGCCTGGGTCGGGTCGTTCTGCATGCCGGAGAGTCCGACTTGCGGGATGTCGCGGAGGCGCAGTTGCCCCGTGCCGGTTGTGGACTGCCAACCATAGGTGCCGTCAGACGTTGGGCTGTAGGCGATGTGCCCGCTCTCGCCAGTGACCGTGCTTCCGGCATTGGCAATGAGGTCGATGCACTTGCCAATCTTGGCAGTGGCAGCCGTGCGCGTGGCTTCCGCCGTCGGAACGGTCAGCGCGAAGAGCTGGTCGAGAACCGGGATGCAGAGCAGGATGGACGCGAACGGGTTGTCCTTCGAGACGGTGCCCGTGTACGTGGTTGCGGCCGGCAGGTAGTTGCCCTTCCTCGGCACACTGTCATTGCCCAGGTAGTTGGCGACTGACACCACAACATGGGTAGGCGTAGCGTAGGTGCCACCTCCGCGCGTGCAGGGATAGACCGTGCCATCCGTGAGCTGCTGGATGAAGTCGCCAGAGAAGATGGCAAGCGTGTTGTTGCTCGCTACCAGAATCTCCTGAATGGGTGGAGTGTTGAGGCCGGGCGAGTTGAGCGATCCAACCCATCTGGCTCCTGTCTTGTAAAGGTTCGTGACTGTCATGCCTTCTTCTTTCCAGCTTACGCTGCGTTCGGTCCAGTGGTCGAATTCAGAGCGGGCTTACCGAGGGCATCAGTGAGGCCGTCGAGCCCTACTCCAGAGTTCCGCCGTTGCTCGTTGCCAACCAACGCCTGACGACGCATCTCATTTTGAGCATCCCAGTCCTCCTTGGACATCCAGAGAAGTACCTGGCCACGGAAAGAAACCGTGCCGTTCTTCTCATCGATCCTTCCGCCGACTAGGCGCTCGCGGTCCTTGCCGTTGCGCCCGTCAATCTTGTTCCACCCCGTATCGAGGTCGTACTGAAGTCCTTGGACCTCGTCGAGTGGGTTGGACAGCCGATAGGCTCGGTCCTTGTTCTCGGTTCCATGCTTCACCTGGCCGCTCTGGACCGGGTTGATGGGGCGGGGACGTGGGTCTGCTCGTTCGGTGCTCGTGTCGGACATTGGCGTTCACTCCTCCCTCGCGGGTTGAACGCTCGATTCCGCACGACGTGCGAGGGACGCCGGGAAGTGAGCAGCCTCGTCTCTTGCTCGGTTCCGCGCAGCGCGACGAGAACGCCGGGAAAGAGCCTTTTCATGATGGTGAACTAGGTGACTATTTTTGTCAAAAGAAAAGGCGCCACCTTTCGGAAGCGCCTCGTCTCGACTGTGCGTTCGTGTCCTACTTTTCCTCGAAGTAGTCCTTCCCCACGAACTTTGGCCACTCGATGTATGCCTGCTCTGGAGTGAGGTTACTGCCACTTCCCCAGGCCCGGGCAATCTTCTTCTCGTCGGAGGTGAGCTGGCGTCCGGTTCCACCGCGCGAGCCTTGCGAAGATGGCGGGGAACCGGCGAAACGACCACGCTGTGATTCTGATGGGGCCGGTCCTGCCTTGGGTTTGCGAATGCCCAGGCGCTCCGCAGCCTGGGTCATAGCCTTGCGGTGGAGCTCCATTTCATCGACTGTTCCGTCGCTTTCTGCCTGGAGGGTCAGGAAGATGCCCTTGGCCAGGTCTCGCGCCCGCTGTGGGGCAGCCATCATGTCCTTGAACTCGCGCTGGAACATCTCTGCAACTGGGTGCGGGGCAGGCGGGTTCGCGCGCGCGAACTGCTCCTGGGCGGCTTGGGCACGCGACTCTGCCACGAGGTTTGCCGACTCGAAGTCGAGCTTGTGGTACTCCTTCGTCAGCTTGTCGAGCTGGGTCGTGTCGGTCGCCGAGCGCATGAGCTGGGTGATTTCCCCCATACGCTCGCGCTTGGACATCCACTTCGACTCCAGCTCATTCGCTGGCGCCTGCTGCTGGGCTGGCGCCAGGCGCTGCTGGGCGAGTATCGGCATCATGCTCTGGAAGGTTTGAATCTGCTGCTGGAACGGGGCCACTGCCTCCTTGACCAGCCTTGCCGTATCCTCGGCCTGTTCACGCCTGCGCCGCTGCCGGTTGCTCTCCTTCGGGACAGACACCACCGGCTCGCCACCTTCGTCGGTGTGTACCTCCGGTGTGATTTGCTCGTCTGTGCCTTCCACTGGTTCGCGGTCGTCGTCGTTACTTTCCGCTGAATCTTCGCGTTGCTTGCTCATGGTTCACTCCTAGATGTCGTCGCCATTGGTTGTTGGATTGGCTCTGTCGCCATAGTCTGGGTCGAGGTAGCAGTTCAGTTTGCCATCGGCAACCCGTTGAAGAACATCCTCGTCCAGCACAATGTCTCCAACGTTGAGGAAGAACACCGTGATGTCGAGTCCAGCGCTTGTCTTTCCTACTACGAATCGGTATGGAAGATGTGGGGCCAGCCATACGATGTCACCGATCTGCATTCCGTGGTCGCACATGACTTTGAGAGACTGGATTCCGGCCGACACGATCACACCACGCGGGCTGCGGTACTCGTCGGACTGCTGGGTCGTGACTGGCTTGTAGATCATGGAATCCTTGCTGACCTTCTCGCCGGCAAGTTCTTCGTCTGGCACCTGGAACACAACAACCCTCTCAAACATGGCCTGGCCAGGCCATGGCTTGATGTCGAATTCCTGCATGCGCTTCCCGAGAAGATCGCTCATGGCTCCGCGTGAACGTGGCTTCTTGGTCTTCTTACTTGTCGCTGGCATAGGCGTCAGCTCCTTCCAGAATCTGGTTGAGCTTCTGAGCGGCTTGGAATCGCGCCACTGCAAATCGGATCGCGTCTCCCAGTTGCACGTTCGTGAGCGATATGCCTTCCACCGCTCTTGATTGGATACCGACCTGCGCCGCTTTGACCGCCTCTGCTACCCTTGCCTTCAGCGCGATGGTGCATGGATTGGCGAGCCACTCCTGCACTTGCTCAACGGTGAGCCCTGCGGTCTCCAAAGGCCCCTTTGGTTCTCTGATCTCTGCCATGGTTTCACTCCTTGGTTACGGATGCTGTGCCGCTACTGCTGGTGTTCCGACGGGTTGCCGTGACTGCGGCGGCACGGTCCCAGGTGTTGCTGTTGGTTGCCCCGTAGGTGCTGACGGATGAGGCATCTGTGGCGGTTGTCCAGGCGGTCCACCTGGCGGTGGTACTCCAGGTGCTCCAGGAGGAGGCGCTGCCTGGGCATTGATTTTGTCTTCGATTTCCTGGTCTGAGTAGACCAGACCCACAAGATCATTTAGGCCACGAGCCTTGAGGCAGTTTCGCGTGAGGGCTGCCATCATTTGTGGCTTACACACCATGGTCATGAGCTGGGGCGGAATCCCCTTGGTGACCATACCGAGGGCGTCGTCTGCTTCGGCGATGCGACTAGCTCGGCTGGAGAAGCTCAGGTCTGCCGAGAAGATGATGCCAAAACCACCCCGGTACATGTCTCGCCCAATACGAATCTGGGTCATCTGCTGAGTGGCAGGGTCGAGTACGTCCTTCAGGTGCTCGTCACTCTCGTACATGAAGTTCAGTAGGGCGTTGTTCTTGGCCACCTGGTCGAGGCACATGAGGAAGTTACTCGCGTACACCGTGAGCTGCTGCACTGCCTGCTCTACGCGCGTCGCCTGTCCCCGGAATGTCTCGTCGCCTTCCTTCTCGCCCGAGAGAACATCTGGAGCGCTGGAAAGGGCATCGGCGTCACTCATCTGCATCTGCACGCCAGTGAGGAGTTGGGTGTTCGCAGGTTGCGAGGTGAAGCGAACGATGGCCTTGTCAAGTTGGTCAGGTGGAACGCCACGAACGCGCTCGAAGGTGCCAGGGTCGATGGTCTTTACGCCAGGGTCGAGCTTGAGGCTCTCGTGGATGATGCCACGGTCGCTATTGGCAAGCGTGGCCTGGTCGATGAACTGGTTCAGGAGAATCTGTGCTGCCTTCTGGTGAGGTTCGAGTAGCATGCCTACCCCGATGCCGTGGGAGCCATCCGGGTTCTCGATGCACACCCCGTGGGAGAAGCGCTCGATGATCTTCTGTTTGCACGGGTTCGGCGGGATAGGCATTCCCGTTGTCTCGTCGTGCTTCATCCACTGTGGGGCAACTGGGGATTGCGGGCGGTCCATCTCAACCTGCTGGGCAATCATCCGAGACTCTTCCTGGTCGACGTCTGGCTGTTGGATGCGTGCGAGAAGCTCTTGCTCCTTCTGCATGGCCGTCTGGTACTGGCCAATTGCAGCTAGGTACTGGTCATGCTCGGAAGATTGCTGCTGAAAGCGGGATGAGTCCTCCGGGTCATCGTAGTAGCGGCTGTAGAGCCCGATGAGCGTCATCGTCTTGGGGTGCAACACGGCCCGAAAGGGCATCTCCTCGTCCTGGCCGGGCAGCTTCGACCAACCGTGATACTCGAAGAGGTAGTAGGGAGCATCGGAGATGTGCTCGTTTCGGTCCTTGCCCTCGTACTTGTCAGTGGCGTCCTTGATTACCTGCTCGTGCTCGGTGTCGTGGGAGCCTTCCTCGACGACAACCTTGTCCACCTGGGCGTAGAAGCCCATGGACTGCATCTTTTCCAGGTCGCGCTTGTACTGGAAGAGAACCTTCGTCTTCCTTGGCACGTCACTCAGGTCGGCGGCGGCCGACTTGCGCGTGTAGGGGTAGACGAATTCGTCCGGGCTCAGGTGTTCGTGCCGATTGACGTTCTTTTCGAGGTCTCGATACGAATCGAAGATGCAATCGCCATCCCGAAAGAATTCCACGAGGGCACGGAACACATGGCGCGCGAACTCAGGGATTTCGCTGCGGAATTGCCAGTTTTCGTGCTTGGTCAGGAACTCGGCGCGCTGCTGGTCGACGCTGGAGCTGACCTGCACCGAAAAAATGGGCTGGCCCTGCTTGAAAATCTCGGCGTAGACCCTGGACGCGAGCCGCAGGATGCGCGACGAGATGATGGGGACGTGCATGTTGGCGCAATTGCGGAAAGGCTCGTGCTTTTCCTTCAAGTCTCCGAGGTAGAGAGCAAGGCGCTCCTTGCGCTTGCCCATCCAGTCCTTGCGTGCTTCCCAGTCCTCGTTGAAGTGGTCGACGATTTGCTTGGGAAGCGTCTTCTCGACGTAGTCCTTGTACTTTGGGTCCGCCTTGGCCTGCTCAAGCAGGAACGGAACCAGATTCACGGCGTCGTCGGGCAGGTCAAGCGCTGGGTCGACTGGGTTCTGCGTCTGGGCAGGCTCGACGGCTTCGTTATCTGGGACCGCTTCTCCAAGTTCTTCGGCCGGATCCTGTGGCGGTAGCTCTTCAGTTGGCTTCATGATCCATATCCCCCCAGCGCTCTTGTCCCGTGGCGCTTCTTTTCGTCTTCAAAGTAGTCGTCGTCATCGTCGCCCCCTCTACCACTATCACGTTTCTCGGCCTTTGAGAGCGAGTACATGCAGGCGTACATCACGGTTTCGAGCCAGTGGCCGTTGTCGTCTTTCAGGGGCAGCTCGGGCTCGTTCGGGTCCACCTTGATGAGCGGCATAATGCGCCGGAGCTGGGTGCAGTTCTCGAACACCATGAACGCTGGGTGGGCACCTGGCCGAGAAGGCACGTCCTTGAGGCGGCGAAGCATCTCAGCCGTCGAGGCTGCTCTGTTCTTGGTGCTCTTCGACCAGTAGACACCCTCGGCAGCCATGCAGTCTTCGATGGTAGGGCCAGTGCTGCCCATGCGCTGACAGATTTGGTAGTCGGCTGGCCCGGTCAGCTTCGAGCACTTTCTGCGCTCGTCCCACTCGCCGTGCTCCTGCTCAACCTTCTTGATGGCCAAGGCCACGAGTTGGGCGTCCTTGCGGTCCTTCTCGGACTTCAGCTCGTGGTTGTAGGTGACCTCGCGGTAGAAGATGATGTCGTCGTCCTCGTTCTTGGCGAACCAAAGAGTTGGGCAAGCCTTCTTGTAGCCCCAGTCCATCGCCCTCGCTCGTGGCCAGTGGTTCGGGATGCCGTTGGAGTAGGCGCATTCCTGGCAAGTGGTCTTCCCGTGCCGGCAAGTGAACGGCTTCACGACATGGACAGTGGGCATCCACTCATACTCGAAGAACGAGCCAGCTACGAAGTTCCAGTTTCCGAAAAGGCGAGCCTCCATGATGTGGCGAGGCTGCGAGCGCAGGTCAATCTCGGTCTGGCGAGCAGAGGCTTTGTCTGGGTTGTCCGAAAGGAACGCCGGGAAGAAGATGCGGCGCCGCTTCTCGACCGTCCCATCGGTCATGTCCATGGTCTCGACGAGCATCTTGCGCCCCTCTGGAGCAGGGTCCACGAATCGCTTCTTGACCCACACGCCCTCGGCCGGAGCATCTGGGTTTGTGGCCAGCACCACGCGCCTCTTTGCGCTCAGTATCGTATCTGAACAGCGCAACCTGTTCCTGATTTGGTTGTACTGGTTCTCGGTGAACTGAATCGCCTCATCGAACGCAATGTGGCTGTACTCGTTGGTGTCGTACTGCCGCCAATCATCATCGTTCTGGCAGTGGCCGAACTGCCACTTGTACCCACATCCGAACGTGAGGATGTAGTCTTCTGCCGACCAATGAACCTCGGGGTCCACGTACTCTGCAATTGCTCGGCAGCGCTCGATGGTCTGGGTGAGCATCTTGTACGTGCGGCGCAGGTGAAGCGCCCATCCCTGTGACTTGAAGGTCTCCCCGCGCTCGATGGCCGAGATGTACCGCGAGAATTCCCCGGGTGACCCGTTCCAGTCGTAGAGCTGGGTCATGATGACATCCCAGCGCAGGAACCACGTCTTTCCACAGTTCTGGGTGCCGCCGTACAGAATCTCGCGAGCGTCACAGTAGTGCGCCTCCCGCTGCACGTCCCCGGGCACGTAGAGTGCGACTTGGTTCATCCCTTGACCGCCACGTCGACGTCCTCGTACTTCTTCTGCACGAACACGTTCACGATGGCCTGGGCAATCGCCGGAGACGCCACGCCCTTGAGCCCTGAAATCTTCTGCGCCGTCTCGATGCGCTTGAAGTGCTCCACCATGTAGAGCGGAGCGTTCCTGGCCGACTTCATCGCGTCGCAGTGGATGTTCCACATGGAATCCGACATCCCAGGTGGCCGAATGAGCCCGCCAGTCTCGGGGTCGCGAGGAATGTTGAAGGTCTCATCCGCGATGGCAACCACGTCCACCGACTTCGCCACGAGCTGTCCAAACTTCTGGACAAGCTGCTGCTCGGGTAGGGCCAACTCCTCAGCCATGGCTCATGGTATCACCTACGCCGCCCTCCCTGCAAGTACCCCCATAGCCCAAAGCTACGCGAACGGCTAAGGACTTGGTAGAGGAAAAGTTCCGGAGGTGGCTATAGGGGCAGATTCGACGGGGGTGCTCCCGACCCGGTACCCCCTATCCCGTTCCTGATGCCTTGGCTGCCTGTCTCTTGGGCGCGCCCCTGCTCCCGCAGCCTGGCTCGCATGCGTTTGCGCACGGCCCTGTCCACCTGGGCATGCAGGAGGAGGTCCACCAGCCTGATAGCAGTCACCATCGAGACGTAGAGAGGCTGGTTGATGCCCGTTCCGTTCCTGTCCGCCATGCCCAGTACTGGGCACTTGACCGGCTCCCTGCCCATCTGTCGAAGCCAGCGCAGCACTGTCACTCTGCCGACGCCGAGCACCTTGGCCACCGAGTTCACCCTTATCAGTCCTACCAGCATCCCGGCAGGATACCATGAATGACGCGGTTGTTTTGTTTCTAAATGCGGGGGTATGTTAACAGAGTGCGCGTCATTGACATGACTCGTAATATCTACACACTTTGTCGATTAATTGCCTGGTGCGTTGGAGCGGGGCTAAAAGCGCTCGCCAGAGGAGGAGCATTCAATCGGAGTCATTCGTCCCCGATTGCCAGCCATCCCTATCATATCCAATACTTACGCCTCGTATAAGGTGGGGACAGTCTGTCATGCTCCGGAACTGACCGGATTGACCTGGTCACCGGAGCCCACCGGACCGGACCGGACCGGATGCACCTTGTCTCGTACTGTGTCTCTGTACCCTGTCCTCATCATGCTCTGGTGTCTCCTGCTTGTGGTGAAGGGCTGTCTTGGGCTTGTAGCGTGTCGGGGCGGCGTGGCTTCTGGCCTGCTATCCGGTGGCCTGGGTTTGACGTCGCTCGGGCTTGCCTTCTTCGGCGCACCCTACGTGGTGACATTCCTTGTCCAGCCTCGCAATCCTTGCATCCGCATTCCCCAGTCATTCCGCCCACTTGCGGAACGTGCCGTTTCTGGTCACTTTCATGGGTGACAATCCTTGTCAGTTGGCGCTTTCCACGCTGTGAAACCCTAGGCTTTACGCCATTTTGTGGGGTCCAGGGGAGTGGCATGGGGGCTGCATTACCTATCACCATGCGAACGACGGAAGACAGGCTGACGGCTCTAATCGCGATTGCTCTCATGCTCTCGGGCTGCTCGATGGCCTTCTACGTCGCTCGCATGCTGGAGGTGCTCTAATGCTTCCCACGTCCTACACGGTTCGCGTCGTCAATGAGGCGCTCGGGAAGGACCATTTCACCGGTTCCTTTGACTCCATCGCCAACGCTCTCACCTACGCTGAGAAGCAAGCGCAGCGCTCGCGTTCGTTCGTTACCTTCCAGGTGTGGTGCGGGACTCCTAGAAATCCTCTGAACTCTTCTAGCAACACGGTCAGGGGGCAGTCCTAATGCCTTCCACCTACGGCGCTCGTCACGGCCTTGTAGGCTATGACCGCTTCCGCACTGGCCTTTGCTTCGCCACAGTCTCGCAGATGCTCCGTGTTGAGTCTGACGATCCTTCCGACTGGCGACAGAAGAGCCGCGGATGCGTTCTCGGGCTCTGGCACTCCCTCAAGATGGCTCTCTATGGCCAGTCGGTGGACTCGATGCTTGGTGGCCCTAGCGTTCGCAAGATTCAGACAGGATGGAACGAGCTCGTCGAAAAGCCGGTTTACGGTTTCGTCACCTCGGGAGACGTCCGCAGCGTTCGCCTTGTCGACACCAATAGCGCCGTCGGCTGCTTCGTCATCATCCACGAGAGCACCCAAGATGCCGGCCAGTGGCAGGCGAGCCGCTTTGACAACTTCGGAGCCGTCGGCCACTCCACCCACAAGACGCTTGCCGATGCCCTCGACGACTACGATTTACGCCAATGCCACGAAGTGGCAGAGGTTCTTTAGCAATGACAACCACCACGGAGGACACCATGACGACGCAAGCGACCGGATACGTAGCGTGCAATCCTAGCGACGGCGACACCCTGGCCGAGGTCGAGCACGGAGAGATTCGCGCCACCAGCGAGCAGGCCCAGGCGGATGCGCGTGCAGCGGGGCTCGAAGGCGTCCGCTACGTCCACACCGATGGCTACCTGTACGTAGACCGCCCCGAGGAGTAGCACACGATTTACGACAATGCCACGAAGTGGCAGAGGTTCTGTAGCCAACAACGCACCCAAGGAGACCCAATGAAACTCGTACTTGCACAAGCCATCATCCTCGCTCTGACCCTCGCCACCTCTTTCGCCCACGCTGAAGGCAAGGTCGTTGCCCGCAAAGACCTCCCGGCCGCCGTTGCTGGCGATGCCAAGAAGGCTCCCAAGTTCCCAGGCATCCCCTCTTGTGCCAAGGGCCGCTTGGTCACCACTGAGTGGCCGGCGAGCGTCGACAAGACAGACCACAAGTGCGCCGATTCTTCCACCCTGTACGTCTGCGCCGCGTTCGGGAAGCTCTCGATCCGCTGCGAGTAATACCATGAAGATCACAAAGGACTTTCCCGGCCTCGTAGATGAATTATGGTGCTTCCGATTCATAGGCTCAATCGAGACTGAGGAATCACTAGAGATCGATCTCGGCAGTAAGTGGCTGATCGTTTCTGGATCCGTGAAGGCTGGCGAGGGCATCAAGGCTGGCATGGGCATCAAGGCTGGCGAGGGCATC
>QGNH01001419.1_pt1 | contig 27473 bp, 31 predicted proteins | sample 1735481 | NCBI WGS metagenome assembly QGNH01 (sample SAMN09239004, study PRJNA386568) | Viral metagenome, whole genome shotgun sequencing project.
CCACCTATAAATGAATAATTACCACTTGCTTTATTATTATACCCACCACCTATAGTGGAACTATCACCAGAACTAATATTACCAATACCACCACCTATGAATGAATAGTTGTTACAGGATATATTACTACTGCCACCACCTATACTTGAAAAAAATCCTGTTGCACTATTTTGGCATCCACCACCTATGAATGAATACCAATTAGATGATGTATTAGAACCACCACCACCAACTACACCACCGTAAGTACCAGATGTCGTATTATTACACCCCCCACCTATTGTTGAACACCCACCATTTGCGATATTATTTACCCCTCCACCTATAGTTGAATAAGTACCACTTGCTTTATTATTACCCAATACTGGTTCAATACTAGTACTACCACTATATCTATATGGACTTGTATTACCACTAGTAAATCCAGTTACAGTAAAAGTACCCCCTGTATTATTCGTAAATGTAGCAGTACCAGCTGTATAGGTTCCACCAGATACATAAGTATTTGTTGAACTACCACCAGTAATATATGCAACTTGTTTTATTTCACCTGTTGACGAATTACGAACAAGTAAATTATCAGAAGTAGTACCTGTATTTGGATTAGTTATAATAAATAAATTACCCGATGAATTACCACTAAATCTTATATTTCCAGCACCATTCCCAATTATAAATGAAGATGTTAATCCACTTGGTAATGACGTAATATTAGAACCTATTATAGTATTACAACTACCATTTATTATTCCTCTACCAGTATTATTACCAATAATCGTGTTATAACTACCACCTGTTATATCATAACCAGCAGTACTACCAATAGATACATTATAACAACCATTTAAATTATTAAATTCTGATTGAAAACCAACAGCAGTATTACTACAACCACTTATATTATTTTGAGCAGCTCCTGCACCAATACCAGTATTATTACCACCAGTTGTAGCATATAAAGCAGCTTGTCCTATAGCTGTATTACTATTACTACCAGTTGTAGTATATAAAGCAGATTGACCAATAGCTGTATTATTACTTCCACCTGTATTGTTTAATAAAGCATTTTGACCAATAGCTGTTATATTACACGCACTATTATTACTTCTAGCTGCATTTTGACCAACAGCTGTATTAAAAGAACCACTTGTATTACTTAATAAAGTACAATATCCAATTGCTAGATTATAATTTCCATTTGTATTGTTTTCTAAGGCATTTTGACCAATAGCTACATTAACACTAGCACTTAAATTACTACATAATGCATTAGTACCAATAGCTATATTACTACTTCCACTTATATTATTTAATAATGCTCCTCTACCAATACCTATATTATTACTACCATTTGTTATTGCACTACCTGCTTGATACCCAAAGTATAATGAATTTAAATCATTATTTTTAGTATTATAAACATCACCATTATTATTAACAGTTAATGATAGATTACCACTATTATTATAAACAGCTAATAAATTAGCTGATGAAACAGTATTACCACTTCCAATATTTAAATTTCCACTCCTCCATATAGAACCTAATTTATTACCACCAGCATCTATGTTAGTTTGATTTAAATACCATTCTGTATTATTTACAGTAGCTGCGCTATATATAATATAAGAACTTCCATTCCATATCCAAGTAGATGCATTAGTTGTTGATACATATAGAGTATCACTTGTATTAGGATTATTAGGGTCAAATGTAACACCTGATGTAGTAGGTGTGTTTTGATTAATATAAACTAAATTATCTGGTACTGAAGTTGAACCTGTAAAGAATCCAGTTACTGTAAATGTACCTCCTGTATTATTCGTAAATGTAGCAGTACCTGATGAATAAGTACCACCAGATACATATGTATCAGTAGTTACTGGTAAATTTTGATATGTTGTTGCACTTATAGTATTAGCTATTAAATTACCATTTACCGTAGCACCAGTAAAAGTATTAATTAAAGTTGTAAAAGTACCACCAGTACTATCAACTAAAGTTAATAAATTATTATTTCCAGTATATGTTAATGATGATACTCTAGTATCAGTTAATCCAGTTATAAATCCAGATACAGTAAAAGTACCACCACTATTATTTTCAAATGTAGCAACACCTGTATTATTATTATAAGTACCACCAGTAATTGTCACATCACTTGCTAATATAGCAAGATTAGCACTATAACTGTTACCATCATTTCTTGTACCAGTTAATATATAAGTAGAATTATTAAAAGTTAAACCAGTTGTATATAAATCAGTATTTCCAGTAAAAAATCCACTTACTGTAAAAGTATTACCACTATTATTTATTAAAGATAAATTACCATTAGAATATGTACCACCTGTAACTATTGTATCAAATATAGATGATATGGTAATAGTACCACCAGTATTATTTGTTAAAATTATATTAGATAGATTATTAGTTCTAGAAATAGTACCACCAGATACATATGTATCAGTAGTTACTGGTAAATTTTGATATGTTGTTGCACTTATAGTATTAGCTATTAAATTACCATTTACCGTAGCACCAGTAAAAGTATTAATTAAAGTTGTAAAAGTACCACCAGTACTATCAACTAAAGTTAATAAATTATTATTTCCAGTATATGTTAATGATGATACTCTAGTATCAGTTAATCCAGTTAAAAAACCAGACACAGTAAATGAAGCCCCAGAATTATTAGTAAAAGTAGCAATACCTGTAGTATTATCATAAGTACCACCAGTTACAGTAACATCTGGATTATCTATTGAATTTTGTGATGAATTAATAATATCAGCTATTAATTTATTAACATTAGTAGCTGATATTAATTCACCAGTATTTTCAAATATAAAAGAATTATTTTCAGCTAATAATGCTGCTTTATTTAATATTGACATATTATTATATTTATTATATATACTATTATAATTTTCTTTTTATTAATGAAATGCAAAAGAAAATGAAAAATTGAATGATTTCCCTGTAGTTAACACTGGAATTACCTTATTTTGATATGTAGCTAAAACACTATTATTTATATTATAATAACTAACACTATTATTTAAATTATTTGGTGTATTTACCAATAAATTATAACCTATAATATTTGTATTAATATCATCAATTTGAGGATTAGCTACCATTAAATTAATAACATTTGATATATCACCATAAAAACGAGTTAAAATATCAAAAATACTTTGATTTTCTAATACTGTAACATTAATATTTGGATTAAAATTAATTGTAGTTGCACTAGCTGATTGACTTATATTAATTTTATAATCATCAGTAATAACATATGTATTAACTGGAATATCACTAATTATATTATTAAATTGAGGGTTATTACCAATAAAATGAAATAAATAATTCAAATCAGAATATTCCAATAATGTTTGTTCTAAAACAGTTGTTGTTGAATTAATATATGTAAATCCACTATTCATTATCTTTTTGCTAATATTTGAATATTATAATTAGTTATTGTACTTCCCTTAATACTTACACTTTCTACAATAAAACCATCAGTAACCATTTGATTTGTTATTTGTTGTTCAATATATGTTGGTGATTCATTTGATGCTAAATAATTAATTATACCAACACCTACTAATGGAAATTCAAACCAATTACCTAAAAAAGTATTAATAATTAAATTAACCTCTTGAGATTCAGATTCTGATACGACAAAATCACCATTTTGAATTAATAAATCATTATTAGTTATATTTAAAAGTATATCTGTTGTCATAATTATTGTTGAATATTATTTAATTGAGTGATTTTATCTTTAATATTTTTAGTTATTATTGTTATTTGATTATAAATTGTTTCTTGTTGTGTTTCTAATGTTGTTTTAGCACTACTACTAGCCATATCTTGTATAGCTAAACTAATACTATTATATTTTTCTGTTAATATATTTAATTGACCTTGTAAATTATTAATTTCTAATCTTAATGTTTCTATTTGTTGGTTTTCTATATTAGTTTGTCCATTACCGTGGCTAACTACTAAATTAGTTATATCATCTACTTGTGTTATTGGTAAACTACCTGTTTCAATACTTGCAGTGGGACTTGATGGCCCAGATGGTGTTGGATGAATATGACCATTATATAGACCAATTAAATTATTTACAAGATTTTGAATTTGATTTAATGCTGTTACTAAATCATTTGCAATTATTATACCTCCATAAGTATCACCAGCTAAATTAACACCTTTAGCACCACCTTCTTGTGATATAAATCCAGAACTTGAAGAAAATAAAGTAACAGTTACATATGCATTATTAGCTGGTATATATTTTGGTGGTATATTTGAAGCTGGAGATAATTGTACGTTTTGAATAATAGTTTTCTCAGTATCAAGTGGTTGTACCATACAGGTATTAGTTGTTAAATCAACAGTACCAGGTATTACAGTACCAATTATATGAGTAGGATTATTAAATTGGGTATCATTACTATTTAAATTAATAATATTTTTAATACTATTTATTATATCATCATTATAACTCATATTGAATATGTTTTTATAATTTTATTAGGATTTATTATTGTAAAGTTACTAGGATTATTACCTAATGAAATACCAACTTCTATAGTTTGTTTATAACCATCAACTCCAAAACTTCTATTTACACCAGTTACAAAATAATAACCGCCTCTTTCAGTTAATGCATTATCAATTGATGCTAAATAAACACCTTGACCAATATGTATAGCTGGTTCTCCAAATGTAGTAAAACTACTACCTTTTTCATACCCAGTGTATTTATATGCTTGTAATAGTATTTGAGCATAATTATCTAAATCTGTTTGACTCAAATCATTTGGGCCATTAACTGTAATTGAATTACCATAACTATCACCAACATATTTTAAATTTTCATTTGGATTATTAGCATATAATGTATTATCCTTATTAGGGGTTCCAGGTATACTAGATTTAGATGAAAAAATAATCTTAATTGGTGTTTCATTAGCATTAATTAATCTCATATTATCGTAATTAATTAATTGTTTCTCAAATACTAATTGTGTCACATTAGTTATTAAATTACTATTCATAAATGGTAATTCTATATGTAAATTACCAAAATCATCAAAATAACTTATTAAACCTAATTTACTTTTTAAATCAACTAATATTTCAGCTATACTTTTTTCTTTTTGTGTATTATAGGTAAATAAACCAGTATTTAATCCATTTGGCATTATAACTGGTATTACATTATCATTTCTTTGAAATGTAGCTGAATTAATACCAAAAATAGGACTTGGATTTAAATCAAATTGATAATTAGGTCCATTATTATTATTTGAATTTTTACCACTATCAAATAATCTACTTAATAAATTTATTAATGTTGTTTTTCCATTATCATTAATAGTTGGATATTTTGTTCTTATTTGTTGTAATCCGAACATCTGGTCCATACATTCTAATTCAATTGGTGTATTAATACCTACTCTAGTTATATATCCTTTAAAAAGAGTTTTAAGTGGATAAAATTGTTTTCCAAATTCACTTTCAATAAATTGTTTTGATAGATTATCATAATAGTAATCAAAATCATTAACATAACCTAATTCAATTATTATTCTATCACCTCTACCAAATATTGTAGCTGGACCATAAGTTAAAACAGTTGGTGTTTTAAATAAATTAATTCCATCAAAATTTAATTTTCTTGGAAATTTAATTTTACAAGTTTTATTTAAATCTTTAAAATTAGAAGTTATTTGGATATCATTAACATAATTAAATTGTAAAGCTATATCTAATCCTTGTTTATATATATTATTAAATATTTCAGCTTGAGTTTTAGGATTAACTGTATTTGAATAAGAATTATAATAAGGAATAGTAAAATTATTACTAATTACTGGTGTTTTACCAGGTGTATTAGTTGAAATATTTTTAATTATTGTTATTCTACTTATTAATATTAACATTTATAAAATTATAAAAGAGTAACCACTAGTATCATCACTTATGGCATTTATTTTTACATTTTGAACATTTCTTGTACCTTCTTTTGGTTGATTAAATGAATAATCAGTTATTACAATTGAATTTATATTAAAATATTTATTCATTATTATGGATGTTACATTTAATGATGTTTTACTTCTTAATAATTTATTTAATTGTACTACATCTTCTTGAGGATAATAATCCATAGCATCACCAATTAAATATGCATTTATACTTATTTGATAATCACCATCACTTATATATTCTTTTATTGTACCATATAATCCTTGGACAGCTGTAGTAACTATATTTCTAACTTGAGATATTTCAGCTAAAGCAATATTAAATGTAAATAATTCACCAGATTGATTTCTTATTTGGATTATATCCCATAAAGGTAATCCAAATAAAGAATAAGCTACGTTAGCTTTACCTTCTGATAAAGCAGATGTTCTATCAGAACCAACATCAGTAGGATTAAGATTATTTTTTAATATAATTTGTTCCACAGCTGGAACAATATAACCTCTAGCACCAATATTTTCTAAAGCTGGTTGATTAATATCAGCTCTTTTTTGATAATATCTTTCGATAGAAATTAATTGGTCTGCAACTGGTAATGGATAAGTTGGTTGTTGTTTATTTACTGACATATTTTTAATTTATTAATGTGATAAAGCACTAGTAGATTGGAATAATTGTCTAAATATATTACCTACTAATGCTGTTATTTCTGGTTCTGCATCTTTTATTGATTGAGCTTCTACATTTACTTTTGAAAATGTATCTATATTAATTGTAATATTTTCTCTAACAGTCTCTGTTTTAGATGGAGCACCTGAAGAACCACCTTTATTAACACCTTTTTTTAAATCTTCAGAAGTACTCTTCAATGCATTATAAATAGCTTTTGTATTACCTTCTAAATTAAGGTTTGTTAAACCTATTTTACTAGCAGCTGATTCTTCAGGTGTTATTTTTGATATTGGTCCAAATGGATTTTTATTATCAAAAGATTTTTTAATTTCTAATTTTTTACTATATTTTTCAAGTTCAGAATCTAAAACTTGTTGTTTAGCTAATTCTTCTGAAATAGATTTACCTGCTTTTTTAGATGCAGCTACTTTTGCTCTTGTTAATCTATCTACATTATCTAATTCTGTTATTACAGCATTTGACATTGTTTTTTTATTTTTATCTTCTGCTGCTGCTTTTTGTGCTTTATTCCAACCATCTAATGCTATTGTAGCTCCAATTATTGCTGTACCTAAAACTAAAAATGGATTAAGTGACATAACACTATTAAGTAAAGTCATAGCTTTTGTAACACCACCAATTTCTTCAGCAATTGTAAAAAATTTTATTGATTTTAATACAATTTTATAAGCAATAAAAACACCAGTTAATTTTAATATAGTACCAGTTAATGATTTAATCATTCCAATATTATCACCTATATATTTTATTAATTTACTTAATCCATCTAAAATATCGTTTATTTCTGGTTTTAATGCTGTAAATATAGTATTACCTAATTTTGATACTGAATCTTCTAAATTACTTATTTTACCTGTAGTTGAATTAGCATAATTTTCTAATGCTCCAAAATATATACCTCCAGCTTCAGCACTATCTTTTAATGCAGCTGTTAATGTTTCATAACTTATATTTTGTTTATCTATATTTATTTTATGTTTTTTACCATAACTATCTAATACACTATAAACATTAATACCAGCATATGCAAATTGCTTAATATCTACTGATGTTGCTTTACCAACATTTTTAATTTGTTGTAAATTAACTGCCATTCTCATTAATTCATCATTACCACCACCTGTAGCTGCTATAGCATTTGATAGATTTTTTACATCTTCTCTTGCTTTTCCAGCTGAAACACCAGCACTCATTAATGAATTATTTACTTTTACAATTGCTTCTAAATTAAATGGTGATTTTAAAGCATCTTCTTGTAATTTATTTAATATTTGATTTGCTTGAGTAGCTGAACCTGTTAATGTTTTTAATTGAATTCCAGCTTTTTCATAAGCCATACCAGCTTGTAAAACTTTTTCAATACCCATACTAACACCAATAGTAGCACCTATACCAGCTATTTTTGATTGTAAACTAGACGCTAATCCAATAGATTCATTCATACTCTTCTTAAAAGAAGAATTATCACCTATTATTTTGTATATTAAACTACTCATATTTATATATACTACTAAAAATTAATATTATTGTTATTAAATATTAAAACCCTCAATTGAGGGTTTTAATTTATTTTATTATTATTTCTGACGAGCACACCTGTAAATTTTAAATACCATATAGCTTGAGATGCTAATTTGGTCCATTTGCTATCAGATAGCTTTTCAGGGTCAACCTTGAATACCCCTCTTATAAGTGCATTATTTTGTTCAATCATATCTTCTTCAATATGATTGGTTAGGTCTTCTAGTTTTTTATTAATTTAGCTTTTTTAGCTGTAATTAAATCAACTACTATCTCTTCTAAACTTCTTAACATATCTAAATCAGATAATATTTCATTTAAATCATCACCACCAATATATGTATTTTTTATAAATGCTTCAATTGATTTTAATGGGTCAGGACCACCTGCTAATTTTTGAACTGCTGATAATATAGCTCTATCATATTTTTTAAGATAGATAGTTCTTGTATCTTCATCATTATCATCACTTGCATTCAATATTACAGTATACACTGGTTTATATTGTGCATCTAATTGTAATTTAATTTGTGTTAATTCGTCTACTGTTTTTGCCATAATTTTTATTTTTTATTAATTTATTATTATTGTATTTAATAAATATAACGATATATTTAAAAAGACATATATTAACAAAAATAATTATTTTAACCTACTTTTAAACCAGCATAAACAATATTCAAAGTAATATCTGTTGATTTATCACCTTGTTTAGTTTTAATATCGAAATTCATAAATTTACAATTTTGAATTGTATTTTTAATTACTAAATTCTCAGCATCTAACCAACTTACTGCTATACTAAATGTTGGTATTTGAGATAAATCCGATGCTGGTGCAATTGCTACTAAATTTTGAGCTTCCTCTAATTTAATTGTAATTGAAGCTTCGTATTTTTTACTACCATAACCTCTACTTACTGGCTCTGAACCTCCTCCGTAAATGTTTTCAATATCTCTAGAATATCCGTAATTTATTTCTGTTATTCCTAATATAGGGGTACTTCCAGCTATTGAAAGTTGAATATCGGCCCATTCATATGACATTTTAGGGCTATTTTTGTTATCATAAAGTTTTTTATCTTTATTTCTTAAAGTTTCCAATAAGAGCAGCATATATCTTCACTTGTTTTAAAAGTGTTGGGCACTCGTGGCTTTATTATAATCTATATTTTATTATAGTTTCAAAAGCTATGCGTTGAACCTTCAGAGGGATTTTAACCCTGTGCTTGGCTGCTGATTGTCTTATAATATAATATTTTCAAACATTCACACCTATCGTCTCCGATTATGTTGTAGTTATTATATCTTGAAGAGTTTCCAGCAATTCACCCAATTAGGACACTCACGTTTAATGTCCGTTAATCAATACGGGGATGGGTACTATTTGCAAAATAATTAGCTATTTTCTTTAACCAGTTTGCCTAATCTGGGGTTTAATTTTTGTTATTATTATATTTAATCAAATACTCAATTGATTTTTGAAGGATTTCTATATTATCTTTTGCTGCTCCTAATAAACGATTGCAATTACAACATATTATTCCTCTTATTTTTCCTGTTTCGTGACAATGGTCTACAGGAAAACTTTGTTTAAATTTTGATTTATGGTCTCCACAAATCTCACAAGAATTGTTTTGTTCTGATAATCTCTTATCATATTCTTCTGGTGTTAGATTAAACTTTTTTAATATGTCTTTTCTTCTACCATTTAATTTTCTTTTCTCGTTTCTTCTTTTAGCACATACTTTAGCACCTGCTATTTTTTCTTCTTCTGTAAAATATTTCTTATTCATAGTTATTTGTTTTTATACAAATATACTATTAAATTTAATTAGTTACAAGTTATTTTGAAGTGTCATTAATACTCTCAATAACTTAATTAATGGTCATTAAATTGATAAAACAAAACCAAGGCTAATATTAATAATATTGGCAGTTCCAACAGGAAGCAATTGCACAGTAATGTTAAGTGTTTTTGTGGCCAAGACATTTTGTTTTGCATTAATAATTACAGCATATTTAGATATTTCACCAGCACTTACCATTGCATTTAAAGCTGATTCACATTCTGATTCAAAGAATTGAATTGAATATAAAGCAATACTACCATCTGCATTAAAATATACAGGTGAAGCTAATGAAGGTAATAAAGCAGCTCTTACTTGTCTTGATGCTTTATGTATAGTTCTATTGTTAGCTATTGAACAATAACTAGATGTTGAAGCTATTGCAGTATATTGATTATTAAAATAACTACCTGATAAACCTATGTATTTCTTTAAAAATATATATGCTTTACTATCAATAGCATTTAATAAATTATCTGCTTGTGCATTATAAGCTGCACCATTTGCTAATGCTAATGTATTATATTCAACATTACTCATATTGAAATTTTGTACCCAAGCAATTGATGTGGATACTAATGCTGATGATACTGCACCTAAAGTAATACCTAATATACCAATTGATTTATTAGTAGCTAACCATAATCTATATCCACCACCTAATAATGTATTACCACCATCTTGGCCAATTACTACTGATACATTTGGTGCGTTTAAAGTAGTTAAATCAGTTAATGTTGTTAAATTACTTACAGCACTAAAATCACCTTGATAAATTACTTCTAATGGTTTATTATTTGTTATACAAGAATTAATTTGAGTTTGAATTAATGCTAAGTTATCTGTATTAAATGCTAATTGTTCATAAATACCAATTTGTCTTATTAAACCTTGACTTGCATTATCTAATGTTACTATTTCTGAATAAGAACTTGTACTTGATGTACCAGTTTGAATCATTACCCATAAATCACCTGTTGGATTTGCAATAAAATATTCATTGATATGGTAATAAATTGGGTCATTATAAGAAGCAACACCACCTGTAAATGTTGTATTTGTTGCTGTAGCACTTCCTGTAAATGTATTTGCAAATACAAATGAATTACCACCTACACCTGTTTGTACTGGTGCTGTTACTGTAACTACTGCACCTGTTGCTGACGCAGTAAATCCATTAGTTGATAAAGTATTAGCATTAACTGATGCAGCTAATCCTGTTGCTACTGTAGATAAAGTATCTGTAGATAAAACAGTATAAGAACCAATTGTTACATTACCAAATACTGTAGTATTAACAACTAATGTAATTATAGCACCTGTTGAACCTGTAGATGTTACTGTTGTACTACCAGTTGCTTTTGTTTCACCGATACTACCATTTGTTATACCTAAACCAGCTAATTGAGATACACTCAATATTTCTTGTATAGGAGATGCTGATGAAAAACCACTAGGATAAGTACTAGTATAGAAAATCATACCAGAGATAAAATCTTGTCCTGTTGCTGGTGTTCCTAATCCAGCTGTACTATATGCGATATTGACGTTATTTGCCATTATATTTTTATTTTTTAAATTTTTTTATTATAAAAAAAGGTGGGCAGAACCCACCCTTTTTGTGTTTAATTTATTTAATTCTTATTATGGATGTTGAATTAAAGCTGCAATTCCTTTACCATCGTAACGTAATTTACTAGAACCACACCATACATTGAATGACAAGATACTTCCGTATGCTTGAGCTACTACTTCTTGGTAGTATACATCAATATTTCCTTTTGCGTGTGATACAGTAGATGGATGCCAAGCTAAAATAGCCATAGAATCTGTTGCTGCGATAGTTGCTGGTTGTCTTGTACTATCTGTTGCTGCTAATTGAGTTGCTGTTCCACCTGTTGACATATTATAAACAACTGTAGATGGTCTTTTGAATAATTCAAAACCTGCTACTCTTGCTAAAACACCTGTACTTACAACTGATTGACCAAGGCCAATAGCACCTAATTGATATGCTTGTAATACTGCTGGTACTTGTAACAATTCATTATTGAACATATTACTTGGAACAATCATAACTCTTTTATCATCATTAGGTACGTTTTGCATATCTAATACTGTAGCCATTTTGAAAATGTCAGTCATAGTAACTGCACTTCTTGAACCTGTTGCAATTGCACCGCTATAGTTAGAAGCTAAATCTATTGATTGAAGAGCACCTGATGTATAAACAACAGAACCTGATAATTCAATTGGGTCTGGAGCAATTGAATATAAGAAATCATCTGTAACGATAGTTTCAAGATTTTTCAATGCATTATAAGTGATAGATTTTCTCTTATCATAGTTAATTTGGTAAGTTTCCAAATCTGATATAATGATAGGTAAAATACTAAATGAATTAATAGTATATGTTTTATCATTATCTGTTCTTTGGTATGTACCAGTTAATGCACCACCTAATGAAAGATTCATTGTTACTGCACCATTTGTTCCTGCATTTGGAATGTGAACTGTGTGATAGTGAACGAATGCACTATGGTCAGTTGATTTTAAAAGGATTGAATTTGGTGGATATAGAACTTCTTGTACGTCTTGAATCCAAATTTCTTGTATTAATGCCATTGTTTTTTAATTTATTTTTTTGTTTTTATTATTATTTATTATAAAATTCTTTTACCATATTTGTATATAGTACAGGATTTTCTTTCATTATTTTTTCTAAAGCTTTAGGGTCATTTTTTTCATAATCTCTAATATTCCAACCTTCTTTAGTTGAATCAATTGTATTTGATTTAGAAATAGTATTTGATATTGAAACTGATTTACCACCATTTATTTTAGTAAATAAATTTTTAGTTGTTTCGAAATCTACTTCAGCTAATTTAGTTACTTTAGCTACTTCATCAGATGATATTTTTTTAGTTGAAACAAGATTATTAACCATTGCATCAATTTTAGCTTTATGAGCTGATTTTGCTTCTTTAACCATATCTTCTAATTTCTTAGATTTATCATCATAATCAGCCATTAATTGTTCGTGGTCTGCTTTATGTTTCATTATAGCATCATAAAAATCATCATCACTCATTTCATCGTTACCAATAAAATCTTTTTTTAATTTAGAAATAATAGTATCTTCTTTTGTTTCATCTTTATTACCAACAAATTCTTCTTGTTCTAATTCGTCTTTAATTTCTGAAACTTTTTCAGGCTCCAAGGCTGGGTCCTTTTTTGCAGGGTCAGATGATTCAGTACCAAATGCATCATTAGTAAGTGATTCTGGCGATTCAACTCCTAATTTATTTATTAATGGTTTCTTTTTCATATCTTCTTCTTTTATTATATTATTAAACATATTTACCATCTCATTTACATTTGAGGATTCTAATTTTACTTTTCTTCCACTTTGTATAATAGTATCTATTAAATTTGCTTGTTTTGCTTCTTCAGCATTAAAATAAGTTTCCTCATTCATTAACAAATTTAATTGTTCTTTATTTAATATACTATTATTTTCTAAAATTACTACTAAACTCTCTTTTATTTTATTTAATGCATCATCTGATTCACCTCCACTTGGATTATGTAACATAGTGACACTATAATCAAAACCATAACGTTCATCACCTGCAACTAATATTAAACCAGCGATACTTGCAGCTAATCCATCATTATATGTACATATAAAAGTAGGTGAATTTTTAATAGCTGCTATTATTGAAAATCCATCAATAATATTTCCACCACCAGAATTAATTCTTACATTTATTATTTGTACTTTATCTTGTAAAAATAATAATTCATTTGCAAATTCTTTCCCATTAATACCAATCTTTACATTACCATCTTCATCTTCTACATTACCTATAGTATCATATAATAATATAGTTGCTTCTTGTGATTCTGATGAATAGTTTTTAATATATTTGAAATTATTTATTTCTTTATTTATTTTCATTTTTATATTTTAAATTTATTTGTTATTTTATTAATCTAATGATATTGATAAACCACATATATATGCTCCTTGCATTTGAGAACCACCAACTGGTTGTACAGTTACATCACCAGTAGTTTTTACTCTTATTAAAGCCGATACTAATGCACCACCATTACCTATTATTGCAGTTGCATTAGTATATAATGGTCTATATCCTACAGGTAATGTAAAAACTGTTGTTTCAGCTGAATATTGTGAACCAAAATTATCTAAATTTCCATCAATTAATAATTTATTACCAATTGTTCTTCTAAATCTACAATTTAATGATGGAGATAATAAATTTGCAAAATTATTTTGAAATGCTGGTTGACCAGATGTTCCAACATAATTCCAATTAGTTTGTGTATATGTTGCAGCACTTAAATCAAATAATCCACTACCAATTGTTGAATCTATTAATTTTAATGTTCTTACATTTGTTACATTTCTTGCTATACCATCACTAAATGTTAAGGGGTCAACTGTTGGGTCATTAGCTATATCTAAAACCATTACAGGTATATTAGAAAATGCTGTTGTAGATGTTTTACCTGATGAATAATATAATTCATCATTATAAAAGGTATAACCACTTGTATATTGATTAGTACCATAAGAATTTAATCCAGTTAATATATAAGCCGTATTTCCTATATATATATTTTCACCAATTAAAGATACTGCTAATCCTTTTATATCTTGTTTTTCTCCATTTTGTAAAAAAGCTAATTCTGGACCAGTCCAAGGCATAAGTATAGTTGGGTCTGTTATACTATTTGTTAAAATTTGATTTGCCATATTGTTTGTTTTATTATTATTTATTATTTATTATTGATATTTTATTGTTTTATTCATTTATTTTTAGTATATTTGTATTATAATTAATTATATTAGATATATTATATCTAATCGGGTAGTTGTTTACCCATAGGTTGAGGAATTTATTTCACTCGATAATATTATCTAAATTTAAGATAATTAATACAACTTATTTATTATTGATGTAAACTATCTAATACCCACTTACTGAATATCGCATTCCACTTATATTAATCTTGTCACTAAATGACCTAACTTGAGATTCTGATATTGCACTATAAATATAATTAGGTACAAATATTGTATAATCTAAATCAGCTGGTGGATTATATGAATTCACCATAAAATTACCTGTAAATAACCCACGTTTATCCATAAAAGAACTATCTGTACCTAAATTACCCATTAAAAATCCATTACTATTAGTTACATTGGTTTGAATGTAAATTGTATTAGCACTGGCAGTAAATAATGATGGAGTTATTGCTGATAATGCTGGTGATGTAGATGTAAATCCACTTGTTTCAAACCATCTATTTAAGGCATATTCATAATTTAATTTAATTGCTGCATATTTACTTCTTTCTTGTGCACCTATATAATTAATATTAATTTGATTCCAATAATTATTATTAATTGGTACAATACCTGTACTACCAGATATATTTTCATAAACACCTCTATCTATATAAACTACTCTATCATTAGTATGATATGTTGTTCCACTATTAAATAATTGATATGTACTTCCAGATAAATAATCATTAAACAATATATTATTATATTGAAGTGGTTGTGTTAATGCAGTTAACCACGCAATTTGGACTGGTTGTCTCAAAATAGGTGGAATTAAGTTCTGCATTAAATTACCAAAATTTACATTAAAAATTGACATATAATTATTCTATTATTTTTATTCTATTATTTTTAATAATTTAGTTTCACTAATTTTTTTCTTTGTTTCCTCTGAATGTTTTTTATCTTTCATAGGTGATATTCTACCCTTATTAGCTTCACTTAATTTAATTTTAGTTTCTATTGACATTTTTTTACCTTTATTCCACCAAGCTGGTTTACCTTTCTTCATCTCAGATATTTTTTTCTTTGATTCATCTGAATGTTTAAAATCTATTCTATTATTAGATTTACCTTTTTTAGATTCACTCATTTTCTTTTTTGTTTCATCTGAATGATTTTTACCTAACATATTTTTATTACCTTTTTTAGAAACACTAATTTTTAATCTAGTTTCTTCATTAATTAAAACACCCTTTCTTAATGAAACATTACCTTTTTTAAATTCAGTATTAATTGATAGATGTAATCCTTTTTTTTGTTCAGATAATAATTTTCTTGTTTCTTCTGTATGAAATTTAAGACCATTACCACCTTCGTTTATATTAATCAATTTAAAATTCCAATATTTAAATTGATTAATCCAATATTTTTCACAATCTTCCCATTTATCATATTCTACTTCTTCAATTATTTCTAATATTGGTTTATTTCCATTATCTAATAATTCTCTTATCCAATTATTTTTATGAGAATTATACTTATTTCTTTTTGCTTGATAAATATGTTGATTTAATCTTTCATTTGGATTATTCGTTTTCCCTACGTATCTTACATTTCCTTCTGGAAATGATAAAGAATAAATATATGTTTTTTTCATATTATAAATATAATTAAAAAATATTAAAAGTAAACGTCAGCTACCAATTGTAAAAACTAATGAATTTGCTAAAGTGTTGCCAGATGAGCTCTCTGGGATGACATACCCTGAAAACATACTCAGTTTATTAAAATATTCTGTACTACCACTTACCATATATGTAGATGCACTAAATGGTATAGAATCAGCTCTTAAAGCTACATTATAAAATATTAAATCATTTACTCCTGGTGTTGCTAATATAGCACTTTCTAATGCTGATAATCTAACATAACCATCGAATTCAATATTAGCCATATAATTTGTTATACTATTAGTAACATTTGTTTGAATTGTACTTGTATATTGCCCATCATATAATATTTCAGCATTAATATATAATTGGTCTGGATTATAACTATTTGCTACATATTGAACACCAGCTGGACTTATTGCATCCAAAAATCCAGTAAATGAATTTAATTGAGATGTATTTAAAGCTTGTGGAGGGTTAAGTGTAGCTACTTTTATATTAACTATTCTTTGTGGTCCTGTTATTACGCTACATCTACTTATTATTTGTTTTGTTGTATCTACTATAGGATATGATGGAACAAAATTATTAAATTGTAAAACTTGAGGAGTACTAACATCATATTGAAATAAAAATGATTGTGATTGAACCCATTGGTCAGTCCAAGCTGGAGCTGATGATATTTGTGTTTCTAAATTAGTTTCAAATAAATCCCATAACCCTTCAGATATAAATATAGCTGTTGCTATAATATAACACCATAATGACCAAATTGCAGTCTGACTAGGTGAATTCAATCCATTTAATGCGCTTTCTGATTGAATTTGTGTTTTTATTTGAGCTTGAATTGTTTGGATGCTACGAGCCATAATTATAAATATTTTTTATTTAGTTTTATTATTAATTATTATCACAATCTACTGGTGGAATATAAACATTTGAACCATTATCAGTAGTTGTTCCTGTATATGAATTATCATAAGTTGTTGCACTTACTATAATATCTGTTTGTGTTAATCCTGTTATTGTATTTGATGTATATGTTGCTGGATTTGCGTATATATATCTATTATATTCTTTATTATAACCAGTATAAACTGATGAAATAATTGTTATATTATTATGATTTGTATCCCAAGTTTCTGAAACTTTAGATAATCTAGCTGAACTTCCTGATTGAAATCGTTGTGTAACGTAATAAACTCTTTCTAGAAATTCAAATATTTCTTCATTGTCTTTTTTAAGTGATTTAACACCTATATGTAATGTACAATCAAAATCATATTCTAGTACACCTAATGATAGTTGCCTAAAATCAAAATTATTAAATTCAATAAATATTGCTGGATAATTAAAAGCTGTTTCATCTCTACCGTCTTTACCAGTTCCATTACTATGCTCAAATTGATTATTCCATCTAGCTACAGTTTTTATTTCTGGTAAATAAGTAAATATATTTGATTTAAGTTCAGTATAGAATTCTTTAAGCATTAGAATATATTTTTAATATTTTTATCGATAATTTTTGTTATTTTTGTATCATTACCAACGATTTTATTAATATCTTCTGGCATTACAAATTTAGCATAAGATAAATCACTTCCTACTGTTACACTATTTTTATCTGTACCTTTAATTTCAATACTATCTTTTAAATGACCAGTTTTTGATGGTGCTTTATCTTTTGCATCTTCAACTAAACTATTACCTATTTCTTTTAATACAATAGAATTTGATTGTTCATATCTTTTCAATTGATTACGTATAATATCTGCTGGTTCCATTATTCTTCTAATAGATTATCTTGTTTTTTATCTTTTTTACTAGATTCTATTGTATTTTGTATAGGATATAAACTTCCTTTTTGAAATACTTCAATACCAAATTTTTCTTTAATAAATTCAGTTGGGATATCATAATAATCTAAAAATTTAGCTACTATTTTAAATTGTTCATTTAAATTTAATTCTTCATCTGGTTTACATTTGAATTTATAACCTTTAAATGGGAACCCGTGATTAATTAAAAATGGTAATAATTGATGATTTAATACATTTTCTATTTTAAATTTATCTTGGCCACATATCAAATTAAATACATCTTGATGGGTTTTAGTTGCACCAACAAATGATTTTTCCTCAACAATACCAGTACCACCTAGAATTAATTTAGATAATTCTTGATTACATTTATCAATTAATCCATTATATAATTGTTCAGCACCTGCTGCATTTCTTGTCTCAGCAAAATCAACTTCATCATCTTTACCTAATACAGCATATGCACTTGAACCTAATGTTCTCATAAAATTTTCACCAGCTTGTCTAGTTTCTTCATCAAAGCTATCACTATATAATATTCTAATAGCTTGATTCATCTCACAGAACTCTGCATAAGCTATCATTGCATTTCTCTTCCAAAGAACATATGGTGCAGCTTTAGCTAATAAACCTAAATTATGTTTTTCACCAACTAATATAGCCCAATTTGAATAAGGTAAATCTAAATAAGATTCACCAGTTAAATCTGCTGTTGATGCACCTACAATACCAAATTCTGGTTTAACATATTGTCTAGGTACTTCTAATATATATTGAAATTCATTATCAATTAAATCACCAAATTCTATTAAACTAAACCCAAAATAATTTTCATCTAAAGATAAATTTAAAAAATCATAAAACCATTTTGTATCTAATAAATTTGAATTTTCTTCATTTTCTTTACCATCTTTATCTACTAATATAAATCCAGCTGATAATACTGATGCTTTTCTTGTATTTATAACACTTGAAAGATGTGCATCTAACATTATATCTTGGTATAATCTAAATAATTCAATTCTTTGTGGATTATGTACATTCATTGCAAATATTAATGCATTATTGAATGTGTTTAAATCACTTTGAATACGATAAAGAGTATTAACGTATGGTATAGTTGAAGAGATAAGCTGATTTGACCTAACTTTTTTATCTTTAATATTAATATCATTTTTAATAGTATCCAATTCTTTATTTAAACCTTCATATTTATTTTGAAGGATTTGATAACTACTAGGTTTTTTATTTATCTTTTTTTTCATATAAGTTCTTTTTTAAATGTATAACCCTTTGCTGATTTTCTTCTACCACATAATATTCTAGTTATTGAATTAGGTAATACACCTAATTGTCTTCCAGCATCACCACATCCTTCATATTTACCAACAAATTCTCCATCTTTATATACTAATACATAATATTTAAATCCTGGTGCGTTAATACCTCGTTTACCATACATATTATTACCTTCACCCTTACTACCTTCACTCATTTTTTTCTTAGTTTCTTCTGATAATTTAATACCCATTCTTGAGTTACTCATTTTTAATCTAGTTTCATCAGAATAACCATCAATTAATCCCTTATTCCAAGCTGGAGTACCTAATCTAGTTTTAGACATTTTTTCTTTAGCAGCTTCAGTTCTTTTACTACCTAAATTAGCTTTAGATATTTTTTCTTTAGTTTCTTCTGATAATTTAAATCCAGATTTTCCACTATCATTTATTTTTTTATTAAGTAATGAACCCGTATTATCACAAGTTCTTCCTATTTCTAATATTAATTTTGTTTCTAATTTACTTGCTTCTTCTTCAGTTAATTCTTTTTCAATTATTTCAGAATGCCAATTATTAATAGAAATATATTTATTCCAATCTATATTTCTATTTAATTTATCATTTGGTCTTGAATATTTACCTCTACCAATATAAAAAATTTCATTTGTATCTTTATTTATGTGTTTATAAACACATTTATTTCTTTTTTCCATAGTTTTATTTTTTACATAAAGATACTAAACATTCCTAATAAAATCAATATAGTGAAGTAATTACTTTTTTTAGGCATCGACCCGAATCTAATGCTATTTCCAGATACTGGCTCGATTTCTGGACAATTTAAATTAATCTTACCTTTTTCTATATTTTTCAACCAACCAATAGCACCACCATTTTGATTTTCTACATTACCAAAATATCTTATTTCTCTTAATAAAGGTATATTTCTTGGATTAATTCTTGAATGTAAGTGATAAAGTATTATATCAATAAGATACATCTTAATCATAGGGTTACGATTATCACCTCTAGTCCAATAAGTTGTGTTAGTTGGAGTTATACCTGTAAAATAATAAGTAGTACCAGTAAACCAACTAGAAACAGGTCCATTATATAAACTCCAATATTGAGTTGATACAGTAGGAATAACTGGTGGAGTACTTTGTGTTACCATATCCAAAAATTCTGGATAAACACCTAAATTACCTTGTACTGATGGAATACCATATCTTAATTCCAAATTCATTGATTGAGCTGGATTAACACCTCTAATATTTTGGGTAGATTGATATATATTATCTTGGTACCAAACTAAACTACCTTTAGTATAATTAGTTGATACTGAATATTCTGGTATTGGTAATTTAGCATAATACATACTTTTATTATCAGTTATATATTGATATGGAGTAGATGCTGAATAAGATGGTGTTACACCACTTGTTCCACCACTAACTACACATTGGTATATTTTTTCACAATAATTGAATCTATCATTTAAATTATAAGTTGTACCAGTATTAAATCTAGGTTCTGTATATATTATTAGGTTTTTACCAAAATAAGTAGTACTAGAGTTATAGAATTGAGTAGGAGCGAATATTTCATCAACTATATATCTATTACGAATATAACTACATATTTCTTCTTCACCAATTTGTTCTATATTTTGTAATAAATCAGATGTAGATTGGTCAAAACCATAAAATTTATAACAATTTGGTTGACAAGTATCATTACAATTATGTGGTTTAGTATTTAATATTTCAAATAAATCTTCACTTTGTATTTGTAATGCGTAATCTGAATAAACTAAAAATGAATTTATCATATTAATTATAGTATTTTATATTTGTTTTATTATATATACTATCAAAAATTATTTTTAGTAACTTTTGATGTTATTTTCTTTTAAAAGTGTTTAAAAAATGGATTACTACCATTAACAACATTAACACCTCTATAAGTTGAAGTAGGGGTAATTCTATTTTTAGGATTAAGTTCAGCTTTACCAGCTGTGAATTGTCCAGCATTAATAGATTTTTTACCTAATTTCATAAGGAAGAGATAGCGAATTCCGTCTATTGAATGGTTGAAAATATCAATTGGTACATTCATAGAATTACCATCTTTATCTTTTTTCCACATATAATTAATTAATTCGTTTTTAATATTAATACTTTTTTTAGTAACTAATAATTGATATTCTTGCATTAATGATATTCCGTGTAAAATACTATCAGGTCCTTTTTTAGTTGGATAAGCACTAAATCCATATTTTTTAAGTTCAGCTATTGTTTTTGGTTCGGCAGAATCACAATATAGTTCTCCAATAACATTATTATCTTTTAATAAATTAGCTATATCACTATTAGAAAGACCCTTTTGATAAATTATTTCATCAACTATTATATCATTATTATATTTATAAACAGCAGTACAAGTAGTCTCATCATTTGCATATCCAAAGTCGATACCATATCCAATCAATCTAGCATCTTCTGGTATTGTATCTATTTCACTCCAATTATTGAATATAACACCTTCAAGTACACCTGGTAACCCTCTTAAATATACATTACACCAGTTGGTCCAATAATCAGATGTTTTAGCTAATTCTAATTTAGATTCTAAGAAATCTATAACTGTTTGAGATAAAGCTGTATTATCTTTATATGTTAGTGTTAATTTTTCAGCTTCTGGAGATATTAATACATTTTCAATCCAAAATCTATTTGATGGATTATAATCTAGATATATATCCATATCAGTTCTCATAGCTAATTGGGTATATGCATCTTCACTTACATTATTACACTCATTTATATAAAGTACATTTCTTCTTGCCCCACGTAAACGACTAGCATCATCAACACTAAAAAATTCTATATAAGATTTATTAGTAAATTCATATATTAAATTAGTTCTATTATATTGAGAATCACGATATCTACCAGTATCTTTTAATATATTTAACATATCACGTATAACACCCCTACGAAGATGCGGTGTTGATTCTGATACAATAGACACTGATAAATTAGGTGTTCTAATACATTTATCAATTAAAATCATTAGAATAGCAATCGTTTTACCAGCACTAGAACCACCTGGTATTACTTTAATTCTACCTTTCATTAAACGAATTTTATGAAGAGCTGGTGTATACTTATAATTCATTATTTGGATTATCTAATTCTTTTGGTTTTATTTCAATATAATCAATAGGTAAAAATAATGGTTGTTCTTCATTTTTATTTGTATTATGAATTACAGTAGGGGCCCAAAAACCTAACATTCTATTTATTTCTTGTATTGCAGCAATTGCATTACGTGGTTGAGATGTTCTAGTATTAGTTAATATATCTTTTAATTCTTTTAACATTTCCTCTTTTGTTATTTCTGATTTTTTAGCTAATTCTGCTTTATGTTCAGCTATTAATACACTTATATTAACATTACTTAACAATCTAGATGAAGCAGCCATAGCTACTAATTCACTAACTTTATATATTTCAGCATATGCTTTAGTGGCATTATATCCATTTTCCAGGTATTTTTGTACAAATAATTCTTGTTTAGTGGTCATAATCAATAAGTTACTTATTTAATTCTTCTTTTAATTTTTTAAATTTTTTAAAATTATCACCAGCTTTATTATATTTTTTAGTAATATAATCGTATAAGAATTCAATATCTTCTTGTGGTAATTCTTCTAATTTAGTTAAATAACTATCATTTTCATTATTAATTAAATCAGGAATATTGGTATATTCTGATTTAATACCAAAAACATTATATAAAGTATCAACAATAATAATTGATTGTTTAACTGGTCTCATTTTAACTTTATATTCATTTAATGATAAAGTATATATGAAATTATATAACTTACCTCTATTTTCATCAAATAATGGTAATTTTGTTATTATTTTAATAAATATATCATTGGTATATTCTTCATTATTCTTGGTTATAAATAATAACCAAGGTTTAATATTCTCATAAAATGAGGTTATATCTTTTTGATTATTATTTATAATACCTTGAATGTTTATTTCTTTACCTTTCCATTCATTTTTATTATTGGATTGTTTTTTCATTGAATTAAATCAAATCAGAATTATTAACTTTATGATAGACTGGTTTTGATTTAACGAATAATTCAATAGCTTTTCTAGCTTCTTCTAGTGTAGGATAACCATAAGTTGATATATATACATTAACGCAGTGTTTATAATCAACTATTTCATCTATATTATCGAATGTTTCTTTAATATTAGCTAATTTCTCTTGGACATAGAATCTATTAACATATTCCATAATTCTTACATTATCGGCTTCGTTATAGAAATTAATTAATTCTTCTTTGTCTTCTTTATTATCCCATCTATAGATTTTTTCAATTGATGTGGTAATTTCTTGTTCATTTGTAATGTTTGTCATTGTTTTTTATTTTTAATTATTGTTATTTAGGGCTCGTTTTTACGATTTCAGGCCAATTATCGGTTATTTTTTATAAATCTATTATTATATGTACATAATGGTTGTAGATTGGTGTGATGATTTAATTTAATTACATCTTCTTCTGTTTTAGCGGTAGATATAGGTTCTATATGGTCAATATCCCACGTTTTATTTATTTCTAATAATCCATCTTTAGGGTTACCATAATTATCCCAACTCATCCAAGGTTCAAATTTAGATTCTAAATGAATCTTAAAAGACTCGAAAGAGCAACCTAATATTTTTTCTGTTTTAGTGTTTTTTTTAATATTTTTATTATTAAATGACATTCTAATTAAAGTAGATATATTACTTTTTAATTTGAAAAAAGAATCTGAATTTCTTTTTTTTCTATTATATAATTTCCTATCATTTCTAATTTTATCAGCATTTAATAATCTATATTCTTTTCGTTTAATTTTAATTAAATAACTATTATTTTCTTTATAGTTTTTATTATAAATTTTTCTTTCTTCTTTTGTCATAGAAATATTATATTTTAAATAATCGTTCCAGGAATAAAATTAGTTTTAATTCCTTTATTTCTTGTTTTAATTGAACAATTTCTCGTTCTAATTGTATTTCTCTGTATGTTTTAAGTGGTTCCATTTATTTGTTTTTAAAGTATTTATCATAATGTTGTGCAGCTATATCTAAAGTTAAATGTATTTTCAATAAAAATAAATATTGATTACTATCTTTCTTTTTTACATAACCTATTATTTTTTCTATATCATTACATTCTTCAATACTATTAGCTGGTAAATCTCTTATAAACCATTCAGGTTCTTTTATTTGTGTTAGGTCCCATATTAACGCTCCACTTGAAGTAAAAGTCACATATAATGGTATAAGACCATTTAAATGGTATTGACTAATTAGGTAGTCATATTTATCTTTTTGTATTACCCAATTTTCATATTCTTCTATTGGATATGTTCTACATTTCGTCTCTATTATATATTCTGTTCCACCACTCATAATTACCGCATCATACTTAGCATAACCATCAACTGATGTAATATGTAGAATATCAAAATCATTTCTATTTTTAAGAAATTCATTTAATAATAATCGTTCTCGGATTGAATAAATGATGAATTGTCTTTTTCTTTCTTCTTGGTTCATACATTATATAAATATGAGAAAAATTCAAAAAGAACAAAATAATTAAAAATAAACTTGNNAAACTTGCAAATGTCATTTTTTTTTGGTATATTTGTATTAAATCTTTAATATTCATTTAATTTATAATAATTAAATATTGTTTTAAATAAATGATTTCAAATAAATAAAAATAACCAATAAGTGTTATTGAACTTTAAATCCAAACTATTTCCAACATTGAAATAATGGTAAAAAAACTTTCTTTTTTTACCATTAAAATTTGTTTTTTTCATTTAATTTTAGTATATTTGTATTATGATTGAGATATCCAAAAAAAAACAAAAAGGAACTATATCACCTGGTTGTAATATAAAAACTAAAATTAATAACTTTCCCATTCTTTATGGAATGGTTGAAAGAAATTCTAATACTTGTTTTGTTAATATTGGTTCTTGGATTCAATTGAATCCAGATTTAATTGAATTAAATGAAAATGAATCAATTATGAAAAAATTTCAATTTAGATTACGAAGATTTATTGATGAATGTTCAATTGAATTATTTGATGAATATTTTATTAACAGAACAATTAAAAATATTGATATAGGTATTAATTATGAAAATTCATATGTTTATATGAATATTGAAGTGTTTTTATTTTTCGATATTATTATTAATATAAAAGATATTGAATTTCAAAGAACATTGGATTGTTTTTCAGAATTACTATTACAATTTTTAGAAGAAACACAAGAATTTTCATTTAAACCTACAAGAAAAAGTTAATTAACTTTTTCCTTATCCATATAAATTACTTTATAATTTATATTATCTACAGTAAATGTATCACCTTTTTTCAACCAAAATTGCATAGTACTTTTAGGTTTATTTAAAAATTCAGTTAATAATCTTTGATTTTCAAATTTAGTTTCTTCATTTGTATTTAAATTAATTAATAAAATATCTTTATGTGGAGATTTAACAATATATCTTTTATATTGTTTAAATTTTTTACTAAATTTTTTAATAATTGGTTTAGTTTTTACTTCAATTTCATTTTTATTTAATTTTGGTTTATCTTCCAATAAAAATGATATCTTATTAATAAGTAAATTTACTTTTCTAGATATACTTCCTTCAGGTAAACCAATAACATTTCCTATTGAAAGGTAATTTTCACCTTCTTTTATCATTTCTAAGATAGTTTTTTCTTCATTTGATAGTTGAGTATCAATTAAAGATAAATAATAGTTTAAATCACTTTTAATTGATATTTCAGTTATATTATCATTAATTTGATTATCTTCAAGATAAACGGTATTAGTATAAGATAATTTATTTTTTCTTTTTAAATATGTATTTACCATATTTTTAGTTGAAATATACATATAACCTTTATATTGTTCATAATTATCTAATTTCAATTTACCTTCGGTTACTTTCTTTTCTAATTGAAGGTAGACATCAGTTACTATATCAATTTTATCTTCTTGAGATAATTGATTATTTTTATGTATTATTTTGATAAAATCTTTGATTTCTTTAAATAATTGATTTATTTTATTATTTTCCATATTGAATTCTTTATTAATAAATATAATGATAATTAAGGAAAAACATATATTTTGATATTTAAATGGTTTCACCATTGGGCGAAGCCCTCTTATATTGAATTAACTTAATTTTAACTATCTATTGATGATTATCTTTTCAATTTGATAGTTGGATATCATTTTATATTGAAAGTGGTTATATAACTCTTATATTTGATTTATATTGAAATATGATACCTTAAAAGGAATTGATATTTGTTTATTTTAATTATATTCAATTAAATGAGTTATACTGATATATAATTAAATTAAGATATTACACTATTATTCCAAATAAAGATAAACCATTAAATCAAATATTTCATATATCTATTTCAATATTTTTAAAAATATTGAATTAGCTTCATTACTTTCAAAATTCTTCAAAATTGAAAAAAATTGTATATAGGTGCCTGCGGAGCCATCTACATTTTCATAAACATAAACTTCTTAATAACCAATCTTCATAAACATCAACATATACATAAGCTTTATTAGCTTTAAACAAAATAAAGCTAACGAAAGCTAAATAAAGCTAACGAAAGCTAAATATTATTATATTGATTATCAACTAATTAGTATTTTTATTCAATAATATATC